>Ga0181536_10000297_pt1 | contig 59652 bp, 55 predicted proteins | sample PEATcosm2014_Bin_41_FD_121105 | JGI IMG/M metagenome (GOLD analysis project Ga0181536, IMG submission 121105) | Peatland microbial communities from MTU Mesocosm Facility, Houghton, MI, USA - PEATcosm2014_Bin17_60_metaG | ecosystem: Environmental > Terrestrial > Soil > Wetlands > Peat | place...
AGCACTCGACAACCTGGTCCGGGAAATCGGTCTCGAAGTGGCGGCCTGAGGTTCCATGAACGTAACGAGAACATAATTCTCGTTTCAAGGCCTCTTTCATGCTAAAGCTTGCGCCACGAAAATGGCTCACGGATATCAGCGGCCGGGTACTACGTCGATCTGCAACATGGGATCGGCGGCGGGCACGTAGGTTGCGGGCAGGCCTAACTCGCGCCGCACGATATTGGCGCCCTGGGCGATGGCGCTCGACTTATAGAAGGCGATCTCGCGGTTGCAGCCTTGCCGGCCGAAGCCGCAGTCGCTCGATACGATCAGGCTTTCGGGCGGGATGTAGCGCAGCGCTTTGCGGATCTCGGCGGCCACATCTTCGGGCCGGTCGGCCTGCAACACGCGATGACTCACGACGCCGATGCAGATCTTCTTCTTCAGATCGTTCTTGAAGGGCTCGAACAGCTCGAGATCCCGCTGGTTGCGATCCTTCATCTCCAGCGTCCAGACGTCGCCGCGGCAGCGCTCCAGATAGATCTCGAGCGAGTTGGCGTAGCCGGTGTCCTCCATCACGCGCTGCATATTCGGGTTGCCCCAACAGGTGTGAATCCACAGCTCCACGTCGTCGAGCCCCTGCACCTCGCGGTTGAAGGCGTCGACCATGAACCTCACCTCCTCGTGGTCTTTGCCATAGGTATTCGCCATGAAGTGGAAGGTGGGTTCCTCGATCTGTATCGAGCGGCAGCCGGCGTCACGCAGGGCCAGCAACTCCTTGTTCATGGCCTCCGCCATGTCCCAGATCACCTGGCGTTTGTCCTTGTAGTAGGGCGTGTGGATATCCAGGAAAAGCGCCATCACCTGGGAGCAGCAGGTGCCAAACTTGACCGGCTTGCGCGTCTTGGCTTGCGCGATGCGCCATAGCTTGGGATAGTCGAGCGGGCGGTGCTCGATTTTGCCTGTGACGTGGGGCCAGCGCCAGCCGGTGTAAATCTCATTCAGCAGGGTTCCGGGCGGATAGTGCAGCCAGGGCGCGGTGGTCTCTTCCGGCTGCAGGTAGTCGCCCTCGAAGCCGGCCCAGCGCTGCAGCGGGTAGTGGTGCCAGGCGCGGCCCGCCATGTCTTCGTCGACGTGCAGGTCGCCGTGCGTGAGGATGTCCAGGCCGGCGCGTTCCTGATCGCCGATGACCACGGCCATGGCGTCCTGGAATTTTTCGCGGAAACGGACGTCGAGCATGCAGGTGTCCAGCGGGCGGCCCCACATGCTGACATCGAACCAGCGCGGGCGGGGGAAGGATCCGGTGGTGGTGCTGGGGAGAATCAGGTTGGCGGTAGCGGTGAACATGAGTTCCTCCAAACGGCATTGTAGCGAGCTTCGCTCACCCAGCGAGCTTCGCTCGCAACATCGACACAAGGCGTCGATGTTAGAGCGGGCGACACGGCGAGGGGGCGACGCGGCGAATCGCGAATCCGGTGGCGCTGGCCGGCATCGGCTTCACCGTGCATCTCGATCCGGTGGAGGGAGGCTACAAGGCGTCCGTGACCATCGATGCGCGCGACATCACGTTGCAATCCAAGGACGGCAAGTGGACCGGCTCGCTGGAGTTTCTGGTGGTGGTGGAGCAACTTACAACGATTCCGTTGAATTTCAGCGAAGCCATGTTTCACCAGATTCAAGAGAAGGGTCTCGTCCTGGGCGCGCGAGTGAAGACGCCGCCGGGGATCACGGGGTTCAGCCTGGGGTTCCGGGACATTCCGTCCGGGATGGTGGGGACACTGCACGTGCCGTTATGGGCGTGGACGCTGGCGGCCCTCAAAGCGGCTCTTCGCCGGTCAGGATTCCGGGTTTGTCGTCTGGGGTGCAAGCGAATGTGCGGCGGCTACCATCGATTCCGGCTGGCGTCCAGCGGAGCCGCAGGGTGGTTTGCGTGTCGGAAGCATGATCGCCGCAGCCCCAATCCACAACCTCGATCGGGCCAGACGCATCACGCAGTGCTTCCCATTCTTCCTTTTGCAGGTACAGGGGTTTGTGCGGCTTCGAGGCAGTTCCAAATGCGTGGAGCCGCGGATTTCTCTTCGAAATGCCAATCACAATGCCAAAGCTCTTACCGCAAGGTTGAGCTTCGGTTTGGAGATAGAACTCGTCCGGGAGCCCATCATGATCGTAATCGGCAAGATGCATTACTTGGGTGATTGGCCGCTTCGCGACAATCGCCGGAAAATCTGGCCGCATCGAAAGCTTGAAATCTTTGTCAGTATCCGGCTGCCAGCGCTGGACGACCGCCACGCGCCACTCCTTGAAGAATGGAGCGAGAGGAAGACGGTCTAATTCGATCCCGTTCCGCATGCGGATGAGATCCAGAAACCCACCCTCGCCATAGGCAAAGCCTTGGCAGGGGCAGGTGAGCGAAGCGTCGGTCGGTTCGCAGATCGGTTTGGGCTTCCCAACCCAAATGAGTTGCCAGACTTCCGTAACGCCATCCACAATGACCGTCTGCTCTTCGCGAACCATCGGCGAGGGATATTCCGAACTCGGCACGGGTGCTTTCTGGAGTGCGGAGGCGGCAAACATCAGCCCGAGTCCAAGGGCGAAAGAGGCTGCCAGGCGCGGGCTGATCATGCAATCGAGTATAGCGCCACGGCATGCCGCAGCATGTTAAGAAAGTAGCTATGCGGAGCGACCTGGCGCATTATGCTTGCTACCGGACAGCGGGGCCGATTCGGATCGACGGCCGGTTGGAGGAGCCATCCTGGCGCATGGCGCCGAAGTCGGAGCCGTTCGTGGATATCGTGACCGGCGAGCCGGCGTGGTTCGATACGCGCGTGGCGCTCGTTTGGGACGACGAGTGCCTATATTTCGGTTTCACCGCCGAGGAGCCGGAGGTGCGCGGGTATCTCACCGAGCGCGATTCGCGGATTTACGAAGACAACGACGTGGAAGTCTTTATCGCAGGTGAGAATGCGTATTACGAGTTCGAGATCAACGCGCTGAATACGATCTACGAGGTCTTCTGGATCTGGAAGGATGAACTGGCGCCGGGGAGTCCGTATTACGGGCGTCCGGAGTTCGATATCGCCACCGAGCGCACCATGGTTCTGGATGGGGTGGGGGGGCACGTGCATCCGCGCGGCGAGCGCTGGGGTTTTCTTGACTGGGACTTTCCGGGGCTGCGGCATGCCGTGCATGTCGCGCCGGCGGGCTGGACGGTGGAACTGGCGCTGCCGTGGGAGGGATTGCGCGGGCTTGCCGATGGGCGCGCGCTACCGCCGCGTGACGGGGATGTGTGGCGGATCGATTGTTCGCGGTTCCAGCAGTTCGACCGTGCGGGACGCAAGCTGGAGCCGAGCGCCGGTTGGACCTGGAATCGGCACGGGCATTACGACTCCCATATTCCGGAGGTTTTTACCTATGTGGAGTTTAGCGGGCGAATGGTGACGGAGCGGCGCTGAAGCTTCGCACGGGCTAAAGCTGCCGGGCGTCGTCTTTCGGCACGCTGGTTTCGCTGGCCGTTGCGCAAAATCTCATCGGCCGCGCGGCCTTTGAGATACCTCGGCCTGCCCTTGAGCCGTCGATCCGCAAGGTGCTTTGCCGTTTGTTCACTTCGGGAATCAACAGACCGACTCGCTTCCAGGGGACGCCACGCGTGGCGGGCATGCCGGTGAGGTCGATATCCTTGTCATGTCAGCCAGTCGGGACAGGCACTTTTTCGCCTTCTTCGTCAGCATGGGGGACGCTTGTTCTGGCCGAGGAAAACGCCGCCGCAAAGAAGGAACGGAACGCCGTGCTTTCGTGCATTCAGCGCGGCCTTCTTCTCGTCCCACTCAAAATCGATTGCCGCCTGCGAAGTATAGCTACGATTGGGGCTACAAGGCACTGAGGCCGAGCGGCCGGGAGCAGGTCCCAATCTCGCGGCCCGATTTCCCGCCCTACGGCAGCGCCTGGTCCAGGCCACTCCCTGCGACGCGAAGATCTTTTTCTTGACACTCGATGGTAAATCCACAGACACAAAGTAGTCTCGGTGACAGATATTCACCGCTCTCGTAAGACGGTTCGGACCAAATTCGTCCTTGGCCGCTGAAGGGAAGAATACGCATAGACCTTACCGAGGATGAGCGATGCCCGATAATCGGTGTGTGTCGATACATCCAAAAGTACCGGTACTCACAAAAGTAGTCCAGGGCTATACATTGAGATACAACCGAGATACAACAATAGTTCCAGCAGTGCAGCGCACGTGTCGATAATTGAAATCCGATTTAAGAAGGAGGCGAGGTGTGCCCCTATTTGGGGGGCCTATTTTGGGGGAGGACCTCATTCCGGCAGGACCGCGCTATACCACTGTCTTTTGTGAGCCGTGACATCACGGCCCTCAGGGATCCAGTCACTCAAAGAGAGGTTCACGAACTAGACCTGCTTCGCAGGCCCATAGGGTTTTCTCCGAGGCAAAGGAGAACCTTAGGGAGTTTATGAGTACAAAATGGACTGGCCTCTCCAAGTACGAGACTGATGTCGCGAAGGGCGCGAAAGCTTTGGAGGAGTGGGACAGGATTGCTGAGAGCCTGTAGAAACGTTCTGGAATTGCCAAGAAGCGCATGCTCGCCGGTGAGTGCCTCGAACCGCACGAACCCGATCGGCGTCACTCGCTGGACAAGTACGCCACACTCCCCGTCAGAGAGAACGACCCCGGGGTTCGAGCCAGCGAGGAACACAACGCACCTATAAAGCGAATGAGAAATGAATCCCGAGTTGCCTGAAGCCATCGTCGGCGCTTGTCAGGTCACCTGTACAACGCCAGATCACCGCACTCAATTCCGAGCATTACACATGATCTCTCTTAGGATAATTGCCTGCTTCGCGCTGGCTGCATTCCAGGCGGGCTGGGCGCAAGTGAGCGTGACGACCTATCACAACGATAACGCGCGCACGGGCCAAAACCTGAACGAAACGATCCTGACACCCGCGAACGTGAACCCGAACGGGTTCGGGCGCTTGTTCGTGCAACCCGTGGACGGATACATCTATGCGCAGCCGTTGTACGTGCCCGCGGTCTCGATCGGCGGGCAGGCCCACAACGTGGTGTTCGTGGCCACCGAAAACGATAGCGTGTACGCGTTCGACGCGGACAACACGGTGGGCGCCAATGCGATTCCGCTGTGGCAAGTGAGCTTCATCAATCCGCCGTCGGTCACCACGGTGGACAGCGCCACCGACATCGAATGCACGGACCTGGTGCCGCAGATCGGCATCACGGGCACGCCGGTGATCGACCCCAGCACCGGGACGCTATACGTAGTGGCCAAGACGAACGAGAACGGAGTATTCGTCCAGCGGCTGCACGCTCTGGACATCACCACGGGGAACGAGAAGTTCGGCGGGCCGGTGGTCATCCAGGCCACCGTACCGGGGACGGGCGACGGCAGTTCGCAGATCGTCTTCGATGCGCTGCATCAGAACCAGCGGCCCGGACTGCTGCTGGACAACGGGTTGGTGTACATTGCGTGGGCTGCGCACTGCGACCACCCGCCGTTTCACGCCTGGGTGCTGGGCTACGACGCGTCCACTTTGCAGCAGGTTGTGGTGTGGAACTCAACACCGAACGGCAGCGACGGGGGTGTGTGGCAATCAGGCGGCGGACCGGCGGCGGATTCCACCGGAATCTACTTTGCAACCGGAAACGGCACCTTCGACGGGAACACAGGCGGCACGGATTGGGGCGACACGATCTTGAAAATGAGCGGTCCCACCGGCGGAACGCTGCAGGTGCTGAGCTACTTCACGCCGTTCAACCAGGCGGTGTTGTTCGACGACCAGGACCTGGGCTCGGGTGGAGTGGTGCTGTTGCCGGATTTGCCGGTGGGGTCGGCGCACCAGCAGTTGTTGGTGCAGTCCGGGAAGGAAGGGAGCATCTACCTGGTGGACCGCAACAACATGGGCGGCTACAACCCCACCACGGACCAGGTGGTGCAGGAACTCCCGGAGGCCACCGGCGGGATCTGGGGGATGCCGGCATATTGGAACAACACAGTGTACTTCGGCGCGCAGACCGACAATCTGAAGGCGTTCTCGTTCAACGCCAATGGCAGCGGGCTGCTTTCGTCATTACCGGTTTCCCAGTCGCCGGAGATTTTTGGGTATCCGGGGCCGACGCCCTCGATTTCGGCCAACGGCAGCGGCAATGGCATCCTGTGGGCCATCCAAACAGACGCTTTCGCGTCGAATGGGCCGGCGGTGCTGCGCGCGTATGACGCCACCAATCTGGCCAACGAGTTGTACAACAGCACGCAGAACGGCTCGATGGACACGCCTGGTCCGGCGGTGAAATTCGCGGCGGCAACCGTGGTAAACGGCAAAGTCTACGCCGGTACGGCGTCACAGCTCGCCGTCTACGGTCTGCTCGCGCCCTTTAGCGACGTGCCGCCGTCCAATGCCTTTTTCAACTTCATCAAGGTGATGTACGAAACAGGCATTACGGGAGGATGCGCCACGAACCCGCTCGAATACTGTCCGGATGCGACCATCACGCGCGGTGAGATGGCCGTTTTCATCATTACGGCCATGTTCGGAGGAAGCAACTTCAGCTACACCACGACTCCCTACTTCAATGACGTGCCAGCGAGCAATGGCTTCTTCAAGTTCATCCAGAAGATGAAGGATCTGGGCATCAGTGCCGGATGCGGGTCGAACAACTTTTGCCCCGATGACCCGGTCACCCGCGGAGAGATGGCCGTTTTCATCATGATAGCCAGATATGGAACGATCCCACTCAATTATCCTGTCTTCCCTTATTTCACGGATGTTTCAGCGTCGAGCAGTTACTTCCCATTTATCCAGAAGATGGCGCAATTGGGAATTACCGGTGGCTGCGCAGTTGGGGTTTATTGTCCCAACGATTCGTTGACCCGGGGCCAGATGGCCGTTTTCATCGTTACCGGCCTGCTCGATCAACTGCTGCCGCTCACGACGCCGCTGATCAGTCAAGTGGCTCCCAATGCCGGGAGTACCGGTCAGGCTCTGACAGTGACCATTTCGGGGATCGGCACGAACTTTGGAGCGGGCACCCAAGTGGCGGCACCCACGGGGATAACGGTTTCCAATGTAACTGTGCTGAGCCCCAACAGCCTGACCGTGCAACTGAATATCAGTGCCAGCGCGGTCCCGTCGTTGACGGCTACGAATGGCAGTCTCTACACGATCGCGGTCACCACCGGGAGCGCGGAGGCGGATCTGCCGAACGGTTTTACTGTGCAGTGAGAACCAGTGTGCCGAAGCTGGCCGCCTGGCGACTCATGTAACATTCTGCGCCAAGCTGGACAAGGCCGGAGAGCGCTGGGTCGCGAACTACGATATCCGGCCCAATCGCGGGTATGAGCGGCAACAGGGCCCGCTCGGACAAGGGCAGCGCACGGTCTTGATGGCGACGGGCGAATCTCATCGGGCGCGGGGCCTTTGAGATACTTGGGCCTGCCGTTGAGCAGCCATATACGAGCGCAATACCTGGTTCATGCGAGTCTGATAGCGAGTACCGGTCGATCTGAAAAAGGCCAGCACGTCCGCATCGATCCGCAAGGTGATTTGCAGCTTGTTCGTTTCGGGAATCAATGGACCAACTCGGTTCCAGGCCACGCCATGCGTAGCGGGGATGTCCGAGAGGTCGAGATCCTTGTCGGCCAGCCGGGCCAGGCGAGCTCTTGCTTTCTTCGTCAGCGTCGGCGGGCAGCCGGGATCCAAAGTGAACTTAACGGTTCCAGTAGTCTTCGCGCTCATGTCGCTCTGCCTTCGTGCGGAGATAAGTCGGATCGTATCGCCGCGCAGCGTATAGGCCACTGCGATCTCGAAGCCCTCAACGAGACCGATGGCGATCCACCGCGACTCCCCATAGGGTGCTCGTGTGTCGGCCCATTCCAAGCGGCTCGGGTCGAGGAAAACGCGCGTTGCAAATAGGAACGAAACGGCGTGCTTTCGTTCGTTGAGCGCGGCCTTCCTCTCGTCCCACTCAAAGTCCATTCCACTTGGGCCATTATAGCAAATGCGTAGCTACGATTGGCACTACGAACCGTGTAAGCCGAGCGGAGGGTCAATCACTCGTTGAGCATTCTCACAATAGCGTGATTGCGGCGCAGGATGCCCACAACATGGTTAACCGGCTCGTCGGATTCAATCAGTGTCTTCGGCGGCAACAACCGTTCGATCAGCAAAGTGGGCAAGGGCAGCCGATTGACCGTCTGAACCAGTGCCTGCCAGGCCGTGTCGCCAGCCTCGTGGCGGAGCATCGAGGAGTGCAGGCGGATTCTCTCGGTGTAGTCGTACAGCCTCGCCTGGCGCTGAATTCGCTCCTTCAGTATCAGATGGAATTCGCCGGATTCGTGCAGAGTTTGCAACTCCCTTCGAAGTTCAGAACTCGGACCGCTTGAGGACGTTTCTGAGGCGGCCAATGGCTGGCTTGGTCTCCGTATTCACGAAGATCCGAAGACCGTCGGAGCCAAGGGAAATCGTCTGGTGGGTCACCCCTTTATACTCGCGCGGACCGAAAGCTACCCAACACTCCGATTGGTCGCGTGGGAGGTTCCCGACGTCGAAGAATTCGTAGAACGGCTCCGCCGCTTTGAGGCTGGCCAGCACAAGACCAGCAAGCGACTCGACCTGCTCGCGAATCCAACGCCTCGCTTCATCGTCGTCGTGCAGCAGGAAGTAGCGAAAGTGCTCGATTTGGAAGCCCGTGAACCCACTCATACTGCTATACTCCAGGAACTGGATGAACTGCTCCACCAGGAACTTTGGGATGCCGGCTAGGCGGGGCAGGAGCCTCCCGAAGGCGGAATGAAGCTCCCTCCAAGTCCTACGGACTACCCTCGGCGGTGGCTATCCGTCGTGCGTCAGATATTCAAGGTGCGCCTGCATCTGCTCCGGCGAGAAATCACCGTTCACCTTGCTTTCCACGAGGACAGCGAACCCGTCACCATACACCCAGGCGTCGGGAACGCTGTCATAAGGCTTGTCCACGCCCGGTGAAAACAGGCACTTCGACTCGCACTTGGAAATACCCAAAAGAACGCGTTTCTGCCTGTCCTTCGCGCTTCTTATGGGAAGGTCGCGGCGCTGCAGGAGAAACTTGGCGTCCCTCATATCCGCGATGCCGATTTCAGCAAGAAAGGCGCGGCACACGTCCTCGCCGCCGAGGGATAACGTGTTGACCAGCGCCTTAGTGAGGTTGTTCTCAAGCTGCTGCTCGCGGTCGGCGTCTGTGCTCGGACCACGATAGCTGTAGAACAGGTTGTGGTGCAGATCCACGCAGCTATTTTTGGTGCCCGTTGTTCTAGTGGGACCGACTCCCCGAAGACAGGTTGGGTCGGTTTGGTAGCACTGGCTTCAAGCGGCGCCTTGCAACGCCAGGATCTTTTTCTTGACCCCCGAAGGGAAATCCACAAACACAAAGTGATCTTTGTGGTACAGATAATCCTCACCGCTCTCGTCGACGATCCGCACCAAGTCGTCCTTGGCTGCTGCCGGATCGGGAAGAATCCGATAAACCTTACCGGGAATGAGCGATGCCCGGTAGTCGGTATTGTCGATACACAGCGCAAAGGGCTTTGTTGGCGATCTCATCTTTCATCCAAGTAGCGCTTGATTTTCAGGTCCCGCTTGCCGATCCCGTGCGTCTCATACCAGTGTAACTCCACCCGCCGCAGGGCACCGTTCGGGAGCCGCACGATGGCAAGCCCCTTCATCTTTCGCCAGCGACCAGGACCGTAAACCTTACGGAGGTGCGAGAGAACACGGAGGCCCGGGCCGGCCGCGATGACCTCCACGTTCGATATGGAACCAACAAGCTCAAATTTCACAGGAAACAGGGACAGGCCGGAGGCCCGTCCTACTTGCTCTTCGCCAGCTTTTCGCGCTGCTCGCGCAACACGGCCTTGCGGCTGAGCTTGATTTTGTTGCCTTCGAGCGCCAGAACCTTGACCAGAATCTGGTCGCCTTCCTTCAACTCGTCGCGCACTTCGCGCACGCGGTTCTCGGCGATCTCGCTGATGTGCAGCAGGCCGTCGGTGCCGGGAAAGATCTCGACGAAGGCGCCGAAATCCACCAGCCGCACGACCTTGCCCAAGTAGGTCTTGCCCACTTCGGCCACGGCGGTGATGTCGCCGATAATCTGCAGTGCCTTGTTGGCCGCGGCTTCGTCGGCGGACGAAACATGCACGGTGCCGTCGTCGTCCACGTCGATCTTCACGCCGGTCTGCTCGATGATGCCGCGAATCACCTTGCCGCCTGGTCCGATGACGTCGCGGATCTTATCGGTCGGAATGTTGATGGTGTAAATGCGCGGCGCGTATTGCGACATGTTGGCGCGCGGCTGCTTGATGGCCTCCTCCATCTTATCGAGGATGTAGAGGCGGCCGCGGTGCGCCTGCTCCAGGGCTTCATGCATGATGGCGGCGGTGACGTTCGGCACCTTGATATCCATCTGCAAAGCTGTGATGCCTGCGCGCGTACCCGCGACCTTGAAATCCATGTCGCCATAATGATCCTCGGCGCCCGCAATATCGGTGAGCACGGCGTAGTCGTCGCCCTCCTTGACCAGTCCCATGGCGACGCCGCCCACGTGCGCGGCCATGGGGACGCCCGCGTCCATCAAGGCGAGAGAAGCGCCGCAAACCGTAGCCATGGAACTCGAGCCATTGGACTCCAGAATGTCGCTCACCACGCGCAGCGTATAGGGGAATACGGTTTCGGCGGGTATGAGCGGCAACAGGGCCCGCTCGGCCAACGCTCCGTGGCCGATTTCGCGGCGGCCCGGTCCGCGCATGAAGCCAACTTCGCCAACACTGAAGGGCGGAAAATTATAGTGCAGCATGAACCGCTTGGAGGCTTCGCCAGGCTCCAGCAGTTCGATGCGCTGGGCGTCGTCCTTGGTGCCCAGGGTCAGGGTGACGAGGGCTTGCGTTTCGCCGCGGGTGAACAGCGCGGAGCCGTGGGTGCGCGGCAGCACGCCGGTTTCAATGGCGATCGGGCGAATCTGGTCGAAGGCGCGGCCATCCGGACGGCGGTGGTGCTTCAGCATCTCGTCGCGGAAGATGCGCTCTTTCAGCGCCTCGAAGACCTTCTTGCCTTCATCCTTCCGCTCTTCCGGCAAGCCTTCGATAGCCTGTTGCTTCAATTCGGCCACCCGGCTGTAGCTCTCCAGTTTCGGATACTTTTCGGTGTTCAGCGCGTCGATCAACGGCTCACGCATCTGGGTGGATATCTGGCCGTAGAGCGCCTGGTCGAGCACCGGCGCTTCGAAGACGCGCTTCGGTTTCCCGACCTTCGCTACCAACTCGTTGATGGCCGCGGCGATCTTCTTGCAGCAGGTGTGGCCGAAGTCGATAGCCCCGATGACCTCCTGCTCGGACGCCTCTTGCGCACCCGCCTCCACCATCACGATGCCGCCTTCGGTAGCGGCCACGATGATATTCAGCTTGGACTCGCGGCCCTCGGAATAGGTGGGGTTGGCGATGTATTCGCCCTTCACCATGCCCACGCGCACTCCGCCCAGCACGTGGTGGAACGGAATATCGGAGATGGCCAGCGCGGCGCCCGCGCCGACGACCGCCAGCGAGTTGGGGTCCTGCTCCGGATCGGCCGAGAGCACCATGGCGATGATCTGGGTTTCGTTCAAAAACTTTTCGGGGAACAAGGGACGGACCGGCCGGTCGATCAAGCGGCTGGTGAGGATCTCTTTTTCCGAGGGACGTCCCTCGCGTTTGATAAAACCGCCCGGAATCTTGCCGGCGGCGTAAGTGTACTCGCGATAATCAACCGTGAGAGGAAAGAAGCCGGCATTCGGCTTCGGCTCTTCGGACATGCAGGCGCTGACCAGCACTACGGAATCGCCGGATCGAACCACGACCGCGCCGTTCGCCTGTTTGGCCATTCTGCCCGTTTCGAGGGTGATCTGGCGGCCTCCCAGATCGATTTCAACTGTGTGTGACATTCTAATTCTCCAAGCCTCGGCCCCCGATTACGGGGAGCCAATGACGAAATCTGACCGGTCGTGCGACCGGTCGAATGAGACTGGAGTTGACAGGACGAGGCGGCCCCAGGGGGACCTGGCTAGCGGCGAAGCTAGCGGCGAATGCCGAGCTTTAGCAGAAGCGACTTGTAGCGGTCCGGATCGGTGTCCCGAAGATATCTGAGCATCCGGCGCCGCTTGGCGACCATGGTCAGAAGCCCCTTGCGCGATGCATGGTCCTTCTGGTGGGTCTTAAAATGTTCCGTAAGCTGCGTGATGCGCTCACTCAACAGGGCGATTTGCACCTCCGGCGATCCCGTATCAGCCTTACCCCGCTGATTTCCAACGATTACCTGCCGCTTTACGTCAGTCGCCAGTGCCATGCTCGAGTGGTTGCTCCTTGTCTTCTCTTTATCTCGTTTTGGTTACGGAATATAGCATAACACAGGCGGGGCGGTCTGCGCAGAACGCTCGCGCTACGGAAACCGCTCCCTTACGGGGTGCCCTCTGGGCCCGGCTCTGTGAACCTCGCGAAATCAATGCGCCCGTCGATTCCCCCAAACGCTATTCAATTTTGTTCGCCGGACCCATGCCCGGCTTCTTCTTTGTCTTGGTTCCCAGCGCGATCCCGATCGCCGCCTGCCGGTCGCCACTGGTCCAGGCCTTTTGAATCTCCTGCTCGTTCATGCCGGCCAGCCGCCCAACCAGGATAAACCCCGGGAGCGCGTAGCGCAGATTCTTCCACTGCGCCATCTCCACCACGGAATCGAGCGCGCGGTCGCGGATCTCATCCAGCGCGACGGCGGCGTCCTGGTCGGTGAGGGTGACCAGAGCGTTGGCGGCGCGCGTCCGGTCGCTGAGCACAATCGAGTTCAGCATTTCGACGAACCAGGTAGGCGGCACGCGAATACCCAGTTGCGGCTGGAGGCGCGCCAACACGGCGAAAGCGTTCAGGGAGCGAAGCGCGTTCGCGCGCACGGCGTCGTCCGGATCTTGCAGTGCATATACCAGATCGTTCAGCACGTCCTTCTTGTTCGGCGCATAACCGATGATGGTGGCGGCGATGGCGCGCTGCTCGGCGTCGTCGGAATCGCGCAACACATCGCGCAGCAGCGGCACGTGCGCGGCGGCGAAATTAGCGAACTGGAACTGGATCTCACGCGCGTCCGGATCGGCCATCAGGGAATGGCCGGCGGTCAGGTCCTCGGCGGTGCTGCCGCGGTGGGCCGCGTCACGCACGGCTTCCAGGAACTTGTGGTAGGTATTGGTCACGTCATCGGGCAGGACGGCGGCGCCGGCCGGCGGGCTGCGAAACGCCAGGTGCGGCGCTCCCTTTTCCTCGATGCCGATGAATAGGGTGGTCTTGCCCTGGTCGCAGCAGACAGCCTCCAGGTGCGCCAGCACCACGCCCGGGACCTGCTCCAGATCGTCTTCCAGGCCGCCCTTGGAAGGCGGAAGAGGATCGCCCGGCTTCAGGCGCAACGTATGCAGCAATTTCTGTTCCGTCAGTTTATGCAGGCCATAGAATTCGATGTTGTCGACACGTGGCGCCTGGGCCGAAAGCAGGGCGGCGACAGCCAGGGATAGGCTCAGGGACTTCACAAGAATATTGTGACGCAACGGGGATCGCGGCGGGTACGGGTTCTGGGGTGTGCAACACAAAAGTGGAGAGGCGGTCGCAGGCCGCTGATCTAAGCGCCGCTGTTTGTGCGCACTTATCGGCGTCCGGCCAACTCCAGTCTTGCTTGTTCTTATCTGCATTATCTGCGTTCATCGGCGGCCAATATCGGGTTTTGATTTTCGGGTTCGGCCGGACGAAAAGCATATCTGGCCGCCGATGAACGCCGATGAACGCCGATGAAACGGAGACGGCGAACTGAAGTTCGCCGCGGCACGCTAAAGCGTGCGCCACGTCCGCCTCAACGCGCGGCCGGCTTCTCCGCCGCGGGTGCAAACGTCAGCTCGCCCTGCGGGTCGACGTCCACCAGAAGCTGCTGCCCGTCGCGGACCTCGCCCTTCAAGATCATCCGGCCCAGCGGCGTCTCCACCTTCTTCTGAATTGCGCGCTTCAGCGGACGCGCGCCGTAATGCGGATCGAAGCCCGTACGCACCAGGTTCAGCCGCGCCGCGTCGGTCAGCGTCAGCGTGATGTGCCGGTCCGCCAGACGCGCCCGCAGCCGCTCCAACTGGATCTCCACGATCTTCTTCAAATGCTCCTCGGTGAGCGCATGGAACACGATGACCTCATCCACGCGATTGAGAAACTCCGGCCGGAAATGGTGGCGCATCTCCTCCAGCACGGCCTCTTTCATCCGTTCGTACCCCTCGCCTGCAAACGTGCCGCGATATTCCAGGATGCGCGGGCTGCCGATGTTGGAAGTCATGATCACAATCGTGTTGCGAAAGTCTACCGTGCGGCCCTGGCCATCGGTGAGCCGGCCGTCGTCGAGCACCTGCAGCATCACGTTGAACACATCGTGATGGGCCTTCTCGATCTCGTCGAACAGCACCACCGAATAAGGCCGCCGGCGCACGGCTTCGGTAAGCTGCCCGCCCTCTTCGTAGCCCACGTATCCGGGTGGCGCGCCGATCAGCCGCGCCACCGTGTGCTTCTCCTGATATTCCGACATGTCGATGCGGATCATGGCGCGTTCGTCGTCGAACAGAAACTGCGCCAGCGCCCGCGCCAGCTCGGTTTTGCCCACACCCGTGGGGCCGAGGAAAATGAAACTGCCGATGGGACGGTTGGGATCCTTCAAACCGGAACGCGCGCGAATGACCGCCTCCGCCACCGCCATGACCGCTTCATCCTGCCCGATCACGCGCTGGTGCAGCTCGTCTTCCAGGTGCAGCAGTCTCTGCATTTCGCCTTCCAGCAGCTTGGTCACCGGCACGCCGGTCCAGCGGCTGACCACCTCGGCGATATCTTCTTCGCCCACCTCTTCCTTGATCAGTGGCGATTGCGCCTGCTTCTTCGTGAACTGGTCCGACTCCACCTGCAAGCGCCGTTCGAGATCCGCCAGCTTGCCGTACTTCAGCTCCGCCGCGCGATTCAGGTCGTAGGCCCGTTCGGCCTTCTGCATCTCGATCTTGGTCTGGTCGATCTGCTCGCGCAGGGCGCGCAGACTGGTGACGGTCTTCTTCTCGGCTTGCCAGCGCGCCTTGAGGGCGTCGCCTTCCGCCTTCAGATTGCCGAGCTCTTTTTCGAGCTTCTTCAACCGGTCGCGCGAGGCCGCGTCCTTCTCCTTCTTCAGCGCCTGGCGCTCGATTTCAAGCTGCATCGTGCGGCGCAGAATTTCGTCCAGCTCCGCGGGCATCGAGTCGATCTCGGTGCGCAGCCGGGCCCCCGCCTCGTCCACCAGGTCGATGGCTTTATCGGGCAGGAACCGGTCGGTGATGTAGCGGTTCGACAAGATCGCCGCCGCCACCAACGCGGAGTCCTTGATGCGCACGCCATGATGCACTTCGTAGCGTTCCTTCAAACCGCGCAGAATCGAAATCGTATCTTCCACCGAAGGCTGGTCCACCCGCACCGGCTGGAAGCGCCGCTCCAGCGCGGCGTCCTTTTCGATGTGCTTGCGGTATTCGTCGAGGGTGGTGGCGCCGATGCAGTGCAGCTCGCCGCGCGCCAGCATGGGCTTCAGCAGATTGCCGGCATCCATGGCGCCTTCGGCCTTGCCCGCGCCCACCACCGTGTGCAACTCGTCGATGAATAGGATGATGTCGCCGGCGGCGTCCTGCACCTCCTTCAGGACCGCTTTCAGCCGCTCTTCAAACTCGCCGCGAAACTTGGCGCCCGCGATCAGCGCGCCCATATCCAGCGACACGATGCGGCGATTCTTCAGCCCTTCCGGAACGTCGCCGCGCACGATGCGCAGGGCGAGCCCCTCCACGATGGCGGTCTTGCCCACGCCCGGCTCGCCGATCAGGACCGGGTTGTTCTTGGTGCGCCGCGACAGCACCTGGATCACGCGGCGGATCTCCTCGTCGCGGCCGATCACCGGGTCGAGCTTGCCCTGGCTCGCCAGCTTGGTGAGGTCACGGCCGTAGCGTTCCAGGGCTTCGTAAGTGGCCTCGGGATTCTGCGATGTGACGCGCTGGCTGCCGCGCACTTCGCGCAGCGCCTGCATCAGCCGCTCGCGCGTTGCGCCGTATTCGCGCAGCAGGCGACCGCTGAAGCCGCTGTCGTCGGTGAGCGCGAGCAGCACGTGCTCGACGGAAATGTAGTCGTCCTTGAGCTTCTTGGCCTCGTCCCCGGCCTGGGTGAGGAGCCGGTTCAGACGGGCGGTGACGAAGATCTGGTCGGGCGCGCCGGACGGCCCGGAGACCTTCGGCAGCCGGTCCAGCTCCTGCTCGAGCCGCGGCCGCAGCGTGTCGACGTTGATCCCCGCGCGCGACAAGATGGAGCCAGCCAGGCCGCCCTCCTGTTCGAGCAGGCTCGCAAACAGGTGCTCGACGTCGAGTTGTTGATGTCCGTATCGGGTGGCCTTGCTTTGCGCCGCCCGGATCGCCTCCTGGAGTTTTTCCGTGAAACGATTGATGTCCATGCTTATATCGTGGCACAGGCCTTGGCTTGTGAAGGCCGTTCTCGGCTGGCGGCTTCGCCCGAGCAGACCCGACGTTCGCCCATCGTGCCTGCCGAGCCTTTGATACCATAATTGTTGCATGTTTAGAATAAAGAGCATTGAAATCGACGGATTGTGGGGCGAACGCACCGCTAGGATCGATTTCTACAACGACGTCAATTTCCTTATTGGTGCAAACGGATCCGGCAAGACAACTGTAGTGAACATCCTAGCCGCTGCGCTTGGCGCACGGCGAGTAACGCTTCAGCGCCTGCCGTTCAATCATGCCCGAATTGTTCTCGACGGAAACGCAAACGGCGAGGCAATACTCGACGTTCAGAAGGAGGTGGCGGAATCAAGAGTCAGGCTCCGTTATTGTATTCAAGAACCAAACTCCCTTGAAAAGACGTACCTCCTACCGCAACCGGTACGCGAACGCTTGCACCCAGCCGAAGGCCGCGATCGGTCTGAGACTGCAGTTGAGCACATTCAGCGGCTCGTCAATTTGAGGTGGCTCTCAGTGCACCGTGCGCCTGTCCAAAGCAAGGGTGAAGAGCAAACCTTCGAGTCCACTGTGGATATCAAATTGGCCCAACTGAGTGGCGAACTCGTGAGGTACGCCTCGATGATTAGCAACCGCAACAGGAACCGCCTCTGGCAGTTTCTCGATACGGTACTACTGTCAGTGATCGATCAGCCGAGCTTTAGCTCGGTCTCGGGAGTGGTCGAGGACCTGGACATCGAAACTGAACGTCAGACGCTTGGGCAAATGTTCGAGACGATATGGCTCCAACCCGAACAGTATGAGGCCAAAATGGGCCTGTTCATGGAAACCGTTGAAAGAGCAATTCGGAAACAACGAGAAAACCAGCAGCTTTCTGACGACGAAATAGGAGCCGTCTTCTCAATGTCCAGACTCCGAATGCTGGAGCAGCAATGGCGCGCTACAAAAGAGGATCAACAACGGATCGAGAAACCAGTCACGGATCTGACTGATTCGCTAAATCGCCTGTTCAAGAGAAAATCTGTCCTTCTAAACGTTAGAAATGAGCTGATCGCACAGTTGCCCAATAACGAATTCTTGGACCTACAGGACCTTTCGTCGGGCGAGAAACAACTAGTTATTCTCCTCGGCGAGGCGGTACTACAGCAAGGCGCGATCTCGGTATACCTCGCCGACGAACCTGAGCTATCTCTCCATGTCGAGTGGCAAGAACAACTCGTGTCGATTCTGCGCGCGTTGAATATGAATGCGCAGCTCATATTTGCCACCCACTCACCCGACATCGTTAGCACATATGGAGACCGTGTCATCGATATGGAGCAAGCCCTTCAGTGATCGTAACAAGAACCCCCGGCGGAATCTCGAACGAGCATCTCTTCTACAATGCGGAAGCCGTGGTCTACGTTGAAGGGGGTGACGCGTCGGCGCCACGCCCAACCGAATCACTGGACCTGCTCTTCTGGCGCGGTTTATTTGAGGTCTTCCTAGCCGGCCGACGCTTTTACTTCAAGCCACGCGGAGGCAAACCAACGCTACTACAGATCGCGGACGAGATCGAAAACGGTACCGTCACAGCGGCGATCGTATGCTTGGATAGGGATCACGACCACGTCACAGGGCTTCGCAAGACGACGGGAATCCTGTACACGCGAGGCTACAGTTGGGAAAACGACGTTTGGCTCGCAGGCACAATTGAAGAGGAATTCTACACCCTCTGCGGAGTCGATCGGCACAGCACCCGTGTTCGAGCCCACATCGACGACTCGCTTCGTGATTTCGCCGGAAGGGCACGTTGGGCAGTCCGCGCGGATGTTCTGGCGGCGGTATGCGGTAGGACGGTGATTCCGCGCGATAACTTCCGATGCGTAACACCGCCCGGAAGGGGCTGGCCGAAGGTGGATCGGGCGTTCTTAAAGAGTTGCGTCAGTCGGACCAGGTCCGAGGTGGCGGGCACCGCTATGCGACTTCCCAGCCACATCCAAGTGGACACTCTGCGCGACGTATATGGTCATTTGCTTGCGTTTTATTGTCGTCGTATTCTGGCGCAACTTCTGAAGACCCACTGCAAAGAGTCAATCAGAAACGAACACGCCAGCGCGATTGCGATCAAACTTGCCAGGGAAGGAATGCCTCCAGGAATTCGTAAGTACTATGAGCAACAGTTTGCGAGACTGGCGAACGGCGGATCCCGCTGAGGCCGACCTGATAGCCTTTGCTGTCGCCTACGAACGACCCAACCGGGAGTGTTGAGCTTTGCGGCGCAGGACTGGCACCGGCGGCAACACAGGCAGGCGACGGCTCGCCCCGGGCGGATCGACGATCATAACTCCCCTCGTCACTGAAAACAGCGGCGAACATTAATTGCCCAGCCGTGGCCATGGTGCCGGGCGGCAGAGCCCGAAATTCCGCAGTTCAATCCGGCGGCAGCGAACCCTAAACTCGGGACGGTTCACGGCACACGCGGACACAAACCGGGTTACACAGATCGACACCAAAATGTCAGGCCAAAAGCAAGCGGCGCCATTTCGGTTCGGGAACCGGGTCGCCAAATTCATTAGCGGTGTCGATCCACAAGCGAATAGGCTTCTGCAATGTCCAACTCGGCTTCCGGAGCGATCACCAGCTGAACGGGCATAGCGGGCACGCACGTTGCGCTTCACCTCTTCCCAGGGCGGCCCAGAAGCCGGGTTTTTCAGCAGATTCGCTTTCCTGCGTGCCAGTTCCTGCTTTTGCCAATCGTGGACGGGCACAGCCCCCGGCGCAGCCGCAAGGTCGTCCCACAGATCCTCGACAAGTTGAAGCTTCTCGGAGGGGCTTAGATCAAAGATCGACGCTGAATTCATTCGGGACTCCACTGCCAATTGTCTCAGATTGCCTGACCCCTTGGCCCTCTAACGCGCAGACACCGATATGCCAACGGGTCAGCGCGCCGATTCGCGGACCGCGGACCGCTGTCGCCGGCCGATACGCGGCGCGTGGTGACGGACGGCACGGCCTTAAATCGGGCGGTCCAGTTCGGCGAAGCTGACGCCCGCACCCGGAACGGTTGACAATCGATTTCAGCACGCACAGCCACTCCTCAGTGGCCCGCTCGCGCTTTGTGCGATGCAGGTTGACGAGAGCGTCGAAAGCGATCTTCCTTGGCCGGCTCAGAAGTTTCCGCGGCTGGGCGCCCCTTTTTCCGGAACACGCCCTGCATGCTGCCCGCCGATATACTGCAATTGTCTTCCTCCCTAGCCAACCGAAGGAAATCCTCATCTTTCATTTCCGGCAGTTTCATACGTCACCTCCTATCATGAATTTAAGGGCCCGCTCCTCGCTCATTTCGAAGTAGCGCAGCTCCTCCACATCCGGATCGATTCCCAGGTCCTCCATAAACCTTCCGTAAAACGGCTCCGACTGGGGCAAGGAGTGCAGAGCGATCCGGCCTCGGAACTCCTCTTCCACGCTGACCGCGATCGCCGCCCGAATAAGAGAAATGCCAATACCTCCAAACCGGGCCTCCGCACCCACGTAAGCCTTCAGATTCCATGGCGCACTTTCGATGTACTTCACATAAAGAACCGGCTTGCCCTTATGGACAGGCAAACGGCCCTCTACTGCCAGAGTGGAAATCATCATCAGCCCCTGTATCTCGTCCTCGTATCGGATGCCGAGGCAGCGATAGGCAGTGAACTTCAGGTCGTGCGATTTCTCATCCCAATCCCAATGGTCGTGTTCCGGAACCGGCGCACGCTCGCGTCGAAGGCGCGCTCGTGCCTGGATCCGAAACCGCTGCCAACGTCCTCCAGTTTGCACTACCTGCTCCGGCGTCATCTCAGGGAGCAACTCCGCCGAAACGACGCGGTCCGTCTTGCGCTCCCAGAGCTGAGCTATGTTCATATCACCATCAACTCCGCTTTCTCCTTCTTTTCATCCTCGATGAAGAGCTTACCCCCGCCTGCGATTTTCGCGTTCACAAGCTGATAGAGCCGTAGTGCCTGGCGCACGACCGCCGTCTTGCTCAGGTCCTTTTGCTCGCAGATCTCCTCCAGCGCGCGCATCTCAGCGTCCGAGAGGTTAACCGTCATCGTTTTCTTGTCCGCCATGGAACTCTGTCCAAAGACAGAATACCACACCTCTACAGTAAAAACAATTATAAAATAGCTAATAAGACAGTATGTTTGAAGATGAGCGAAACCGGCGCTTGCCAAATTCCTGGCAAATCATACACAATATTAGACTTAGCAAATTTGCTCTCGAAGTTATCACGCCAAGAGCAAGCGGCGTCCTTTCGGTTCAGGAACCGGGTCGCCAAACTCTTTCGCGGTGTCGATCCACAAGCGAATCGCATCCTGCGCGTTGCAGAGGGCACGGTCTTGCGTGGGGCCGTGTGCGGCGCATCCCGGAAGCTCGGGCACCTCGGCTACGAACGCCTCGTCCTCTTCACTCCAATAGATGATGATTTCGTATTTGGTCATTGGTTAAAACCAAGCCTCGCCTTCAGGATGGCCGCCCGGACCTGTTTCACCTGGTACGGCTTCGCGTTCGCGCTCGCTCGCTGCAAATTGATCCTCTCAACGCCGCTCTTCCGGAACAGGTGATGGCTGCCCCGTACGCGCTCCTCGAAACCCAGGCTCTCCAGCAGCCGGCACAGATCGTCGAAACGGATGGCGGCATCGGCAGTACCGCTGAGAAGGCGTTCCAGCGTTTTCCCAGCTCAGCGGCCGCCCGCCGCCACGCGAACGCGATGCCCCCGGCGAGAAGCGCGGCTGGTTCAAGCAGCGGCATCCGCCGGATGCACAACTTCAATGCCGGCATAGCGGGAAAATCCGGTCTTGTCGAAGGTGAGAATGCTGGTGAGGCCATGCACCTGCATGGCGGCCACCAGCCGTGCGTCGTGCGCCGGCTTCCCGGAAACCTGATACCGGATGACGAGGCTCTCCCAAACCGGATAAATCGCGGACGTATCCGGCAACAGAGGAAACATGCCCTTCAGGCGCATGAGTTCGGACGTCGCCCTCGGAATCGACAGACCCAGGCCGTTTTGGGCAACCGGCCGAGTCGCCACAACCCACAATTCCATCATGTTCTGCGGAACAAGTTGAAGCTCGTGGCCCCGCGCCGTCAGGGCCTTGATCGCGCTGCGGGCTATCTCGCGCTGCGGATGCAACGGCTGCAAGGTCCGAAGCAGCGTGTTGGTATCGACAAGCACGCCGCTAAACCAAGTCCGGGTAAATGCTCTCCCGGCTCATGGCTTCATCCGAGAGAACGGGAGTGTTGGGGTCGTGACTGTCGACCCATGCATCGAAATGCCTCGCCCACTCCTGGGGATCGGTTCTCTGGAGGTGGGCAATGGAAACGGGCTGCACGGACTGTTCGGCAAGTTCCAGCATCCACTGCTCAAGGCTCAGCCCGCGCGCCCGCGCCTGGGCTTCGAACGCAGCTTCTTTCTCCGGCGGCAGGTTGAGTGTGACCGTCATAACTCGTATCCCTACGTCTTCAGTTTAGCGCAGCCACCAACCACCGGCCAGCGTTCATCGTATACTCAACCTATGAATCGCCGTCAATTCCTCTACACCAGCGCCGCGGGCCTGGCCTTGTCCGCCACCGCCGCCTACGCCGACGACAAGCCGAGGCGCGTCGGCCTGATCGGCCCCGGCTGGTACGGCAAGACCGACCTGTTCCGGCTGATTCAGGTGGCGCCGGTGGAGGTAGTGTCGCTCTGCGACGTGGACAGACAAATGCTCGCGCGCGCTGCCGATCTCACCGCCACCCGCCAGGCATCCGGCAAGAGACCGCGCACCTACACCGACTATCGCGAGATGCTCAAGCAGAAGGACCTCGACATCGTGCTCGTCGCCACGCCGGATCACTGGCACGCGCTGGCCATGATCGCGGCGCTTGAAGCGGGCGCCGACGTCTACGTGCAGAAACCCATCAGCGTCGATATTCGCGAAGGCCAGGCCATGCTGGCCGCCGCGCGCAGCCACCAGCGCGTGGTGCAGGTGGGCATGCAACGCCGCAGCACGCCGCACATCATCGAGGCGCGCGACCGGTTCATCAGGGAAGGCAAACTGGGCAAGATCGGGCTGGTCGAGATGTGCTGCTACTATCACATGCGCGCCACGGGGAACCCCCCGGACACCGATCCGCCGCCATATCTCGATTACGACATGTGGACCGGCCCCGCCCCCATGCGTCCTTACAACCGGCTGGTGCACCCGCGCGGCTGGCGCGCGTTCATGGAATACGGCAACGGCATCGTGGGCGATATGTGCGTCCACATGTTCGACATGGTGCGCTGGATGATGGGCCTCGGCTGGCCGAAGCGCGTCTCTTCGGAGGGCGGCATCCTGATCGACAAGCAGTCCAAGGCGAACATCTCCGACACCCAGACCGCCACCTTCGATTACGACGACCTCAAGGTCGTCTGGCAGCATCGCACCTGGGGCGCGGCTCCCGATCCCGATCCCAACTATGGCTGGAGCTCGACCTTTTATGGCGACAAGGGCACGCTGAAGGTAAGTGTCTTCAGTTATGATTTTGTGCCCGAGGGAGGCAAAGGCGCGGTGCATCGCGATGTCACTTATGAACTCGAACAATACCCGGTGGACAAGACCGAGGCGGACCTGGAACGGCATGTGGCGCCGGCCGTCAGGTATCACATGAAGGATTTCCTGGCGGCGATTGATGCGCGTTCGAAGCCCGTGGCTGACATCGAAGAAGGCTACATCTCGACGGCAAGCTGCATTCTCGCCAACATGTCGATGAAGCTCGGGCGCACGTTGGCCTGGGACCCGCAGGCGGGGCGCATCGCGGGCGACGATGCCGCCAACCGGCTGCTGGCGCGGCCATACCGCTCTCCGTGGGTGCATCCGCTGGTAGCGTAAATGCTGGATCGACGATTCTCGCAGGAATTGGAGGGCGGCCAATCTTGGCCGCAGCCGCCTTTTAGGCGGCCAGAGCCGGCTGAAAGCCGGCTGCGGGCAGAATTGCCCGCCCTCCAATCTATGCAGTATCTCAATATTGGGAAAACTAAGTGGCATTGGGCACCCTGCCTGCGGCGGCCTCCCAGGCCGCCTGCCCGGTCGCGCACGAAGTTCCGCTGCCGGTCCGCGCTCCTGACACTGACGCTCGCCAGCGCCGCGTGCGCGCAGGAACCCTGCACCGTAGCCCGCCCCACAGCGACGTTTCAGGTTCCACACGTGTCCGGCGAACCGGCGCTCTCCACCGACCCGTCTGCGCCGGTGTGGCGGAACGCGGGCATCACTACCATCTCGCAGGACTGCAGCCGCCAGATCGACTATCCAGCGCTGCGCGCCGAAGTGCGATCGTTCTGGAACGGCACGTATCTCTATCTGCTCTTCAGTTGTCCTTACACTGACTTGAATGTCTTCCTGCCCGCGTTGGGCGGCGGCCCGCGCGACAAGCTCTGGGATCGCGATGTGGTGGAGATGTTCCTCGGAGATGACTGGACAAACATCCGCCACTATCGCGAATTCGAGATCGCCCCCACCGGCGACTGGATCGATCTGGCCATCGATCTCGATCGCCAGAGCTACGACCAATCCTGGCGCTCGGGATGGACGACCGCCGCGCGCATCGATGAAGCGGCGCACGTCTGGTATGCCGCGGCGCGCATCCCGCTCGGCGCGGTCAGTAGCGGGCCCGTGAAGCCGGGCACGAAGTGGCGCGCGAATCTGTACCGCATCGAGGGCCAGGGGCCTGATGCGCTGCGGCACTTCCTCTGCTGGCAGCCTACTTGTGTCGTCAATCGCGATCCGAACCATGTGCCGGAGAACTTCGGCACGCTGGTCTTCACCGGCGGCGCGGAGTCGCTCGCGGCCGGACGCCAGCGGTTCGAAGGGCACTGCGGCGGCTGCCACGGCGCGGACGGCATGGGCGGCGAGCGTGCTCCCGCGATCGGAAGCGTGGACCGCGCGCGGCTCCGATCGGACGACGCCGTGCGCAGCCTGATCCGCGATGGCATTCCCGACGCGGGCATGCCTGCGTTCCGCCTGCCGGAATCGGAGATCTCCGAATTGGTCGCGTTTGTCCGTTCGCGTGTGACGCCTGCCCGCGACAGCATGCTGCCGGGGGATCCGCAGGCAGGCGAAGTGTTCTTCGTCGGCGCTGGTGGCTGTTCGCGCTGTCACATGATCAACGGCCGCGGCGGCTTGAACGGTCCCGATCTCAGCAGCGCCGGATCGGAGCTGACGCTCGCCGAAATGGAGCAATCGATCCTGAAACCGTCCGCGCGTCGTAAGCCGGGTTTTCAGGTAGCCACGGTACGGTTGCGTTCGGGCGCGACTCTATGGGGCTTTCTGCGCAACGAGAGCCTCTACGATCTCCAGGTGCAGGGGTTCGATGGCCGGCTCTATCTGCTGCGCCGCGACGAAGTGGCCGCGATCGAGCGCGAGACGGCATCATACATGCCCGCGCTCCAGGCCGGTGAAACCGAACTGCATAATCTGATCGCATTCCTGGCGCATCCGCCCGCCAGTCGACCGGCCGGCCCCCAGCCAGACCTGCCCGGCGCCATCGCGTGGGACCGCATTGTGCACCCGCAACCCGGCGACTGGCCCACTTATCACGGCCAACTCGGCGGCAACCGTTACAGCGCGCTCGACCAGATTACTCCGCGCAACGTGGGCCAGCTCGCGCCGCGCTGGATCTTCCCCGTCGCCGGCGCGCGCCATCTGGAAGTCACCCCGGTGGTGGTCGACGGCGTCATGTACGTCACCAACGTGAATGCCGCCTGGGCGCTCGACGCCGCCACGGGACGCGAGATCTGGCACTACCAGCGCCCCCGCAGCAAGGGCCTTTCCGGCGACGCCGCGGGCGGCATCAACCGCGGCGTCGCGGTGCTGGGCGATCGCGTGTTCATGGTCACCGACAACGCCCATCTGATCGCGCTCGATCGCCTGACGGGTGCGCTTCTGTGGGAGACCCAGATGGCCGATTCGAACGAAAACTATGGCGCAACATCGGCGCCGCTGGTCGTCAAAGACCTGGTGATCTCCGGGACCTCCGGCGGCGATGAAGGCATCCGCGGATTCGTGGCCGCCTATAGCGCCGCCACCGGCCAACGCGCCTGGCGCTTCTGGACGGTGCCTTCGCCCGGTGAGCCGGCCGCCGCCACCTGGGTGGGCCGCGCCATCGAGCATGGCTGCGCTTCGACCTGGCTCACCGGCACGTACGATTTCGAGGCCGATACCGTCTTCTGGCCCACGGGCAATCCGTGCCCGGATTACAACGGCGATGAACGCCGCGGCGACAACCTGTATTCCGATTCCGTGCTGGCGCTCGATCCCCAGACCGGCGCGTTGAAGTGGCACTATCAATTCACGCCCCACGATCTGCACGATTGGGATGCCACCGAAACGCCCATGCTGGTGGATGCATCCTACGGCGGACGCGAACGGAAGCTGCTGCTCCAAGCCAATCGCAACGGATTCTTCTACGTGCTCGACCGGACCAACGGCGAGTTCCTGCGCGCGTCGCCATTCGTGCACGCGCTGACGTTGCCCGCGAGCGAACCGACGCCGGCCGGTGCGCGCGCCTGCCCATCCGTGGATGGCGCCACCAACTGGATGTCCACGGCCTTCGATCCTGGCAGCGGTCTCTTTTATGTGATGGCTCTGGAAAAGTGCAATATCTTCTCAAAATCCTCGGCGGTTTGGAAGGCGGGCGAGTCGTACTACGGTGGCGGCGTGCGCGACGTTCCCGGCGAACGGCCCCGTCAATACCTGCGCGCGCTCGATCTGCGGACCGGTAAGATCGCCTGGGAAATCCCGCAGTCGGGCGAAGCGGAAAGCTGGGGCGGCGTGCTGGCGACGGTGTCCGGACTACTGTTCTATTGCGACGACTCGGGCGCCTTCGCGGCGGTGGACGCGGCCACTGGCGCGCCGCTCTGGCACATGCAGCTCAATACCGAGTGGAAAGCATCGCCGATGACGTATACGGCCGAAGGAAAACAGTACGTAGCGATAGCTGAGGGAGGAAACATAGTCGCTTTCGGGCTCTAGTGGCGCACGCTTTCGCGCTCCGCTCGCCGAAGAGCGGGGCTAAAGCCCCGCGCGGGCTGAAGCCCGCCCTCCATTGCTCTGGTCACCTCAATAAATCGACCAGCACCCCGGCGTGATCAACTCCAGCAAGTGCTGATCCGGATCGCGGAAATACAGGCTGCGCCCGCCGCGCGGCCAGTCGACCGCGCTCTCAATCTCGACGCCATGCTCCTCTAACCGCCGCTGCCAGTCCGCTTCCGCGGCGGCCGGGATCGAAAACGCCACGTGCGTATGTCCCGCGCCGTCATGCGGCGGAATCGTGCCGCCGGGCGTCGGAATGGACCCAAGCGTCGCCCCGCGGCGAAATAGCAGCAGGACGTTGCGGTCCGCCACGTTCAGCGCGCAGAAACGCTCGTCGCCGATCAGCTTCTTGAATTCGCAAATGTCTTCGTAAAAGCGGCTGGCGCGCTCCAGGTCATCCACGTACAAGCACGTTTCCAGGACTCCGGTTACTTCGGGCATCGAAGTCTATTGTATCCCGCTGCGACCTCCGATGCCGCGCGCGCATCAAAACTTCAGCGTTTGGTGCGACTATGGCAAAGCCGGTCCTGTTGGCGATTGACGACGACCCCGAGGTTCTGAAGGCCGTCGAGCGCGACCTGCGCCGCCAGTACGCTGCCAACTATCGTGTCCTTTCGGCAAACTCCGGTCAGGCCGCGCTCGCCCTGCTCGACAAGCTCCAGCAGCGCGGCGAGCCGCTGGCCCTGTTCCTGGTCGATTACCGCATGCCGGAGATGAACGGCATCGAGTTTCTGGCGCGCGCCATCCCTTCCTTCCCCGACGCCAAGCGCGTGCTGCTTACCGCCTACTCGGACACCGAGGCGGCCATTCGCGCCATCAACGAAATCAAGCTGCATCATTACCTGCTTAAGCCCTGGGACCCTCCGGAGCAATGTCTCTACCCGGTGTTGGACGATCTGCTCGGAGATTGGCAGGCATCCTACCGGCCGCCTTTCGAAGGATTGCGTGTGCTCGGCACGCGCTGGTCGCGCCGCTCCTACGAACTGCGCGAGTTTCTGGCGCGCAACCAGGTGCCTTACCACTGGCTGGACGCAGAAGCCGCCGATCGCGATCCGGAAGTGCGCCAGGCGGTAGAGATGCTGGCGCCCGAACAAAGGCACTTCCCTGTGGTGCTGTTCCCAGATGGCGGCCGCTTGCCCGACCCTTCCCACGCCGAGGTGGCCGGCCGCATCGGCTTCAACACGCGCCCCGGCGCCGCATCCTACGACCTGATCATTTTGGGCGGCGGCCCGGCGGGCCTTGCGGCAGCCGTCTACGGCGCCTCCGAGGGCCTGCATACCGTGATCGTCGAGCGTGAGGCGCCCGGAGGTCAGGCCGGCCTGAGCGCCCGCATCGAAAACTACCTGGGCTTTCCGTCCGGATTGAGCGGCGGCGATCTGGCGCGCCGGGCCGTGACCCAGGCGCGGCGCTTCGGAGCCGAGATTCTCGCGCCGCAGGAAGCCGTCAGTTTGCGCATACAAGATCCGTATCGGATCGTACGTCTGGGCGATGGCAGCGAGATTTCCGCCGAGGCGCTGCTGATCGCCACCGGAGTCCAGTGGCGTAAGCTGGACGTGCCCGGCATGGATCGCCTGACCGGCGCCGGCGTTTACTACGGAGCCGGATCGACGGAAGCGGTCGCCTGCCGCGATGCCGACGTGTATATCGTGGGAGGCGCTAATTCGGCGGGCCAGGCGGCGCTCAACTTTTCGCGCTATGCGCGGCGGGTGGTCATGCTGGTGCGCGGCAAGTCGCTGGCCGCCACCATGTCGCAGTATCTGATCGACGAGATTGCCCGTACACCGAATATACAGGTGGAGTTTCAGACACAGGTGGCGGAGGTCCACGGCGAGGATCATCTGGAAGCGATCACCATCGAATGCGGCCGGACCAATACGCGCGAACGCGTGGATGCCGGCACGCTGTTCACCTTCATCGGCGCGCAACCCGGCACCGATTGGCTGGATGGAGTCGTGGCGCGCGACGAACACGGCTTCGTCCTGACTGGCCCGTCGTTGATGCGCGACGGCAAGCCGCCCCGCGGTTGGACGCTCGAACGCGACCCCGACCTGCTCGAAACCAGCGTGCCCGGCGTCTTTGCGGTTGGCGACGTGCGCCATGGCTCGGTGAAGCGCGTGGCATCCGGCGTGGGGGAAGGCTCTATCGCCATTCAGTTCGTGCATCAGTATTTGAGCAAGGTGTAACAAATGAGTGTTGTCATCAGCCAATGGAGGGCGGGCTTTAGCCGGCGCGGGGCTTTAGCCCCGCCCAGCGCTCGACCATTGAAACTCCTCAGGCCTCGCGATCAAGCCTGCCTTCACCGGATTCCATTCAATGTACCGCCGGATGCGGTTGAACTCACCGTCGTTTCGGACAATTCGATCAAAATACTCCTCCTGCCAAAACTTCGCCCCGCGCCGCCCCAACATCCCGTTGGCCATGTGAGCGGTCGGACCTTTCACTCGCCGCACCAATTCCGCCAGAGAAACAACTGGAGTGCACAGCAGGTGCACGTGATTGGGCATGATCACGAAGGCATGCAGGGAACAAAGACCGCCAGCGTCGGCCTTACGCAATTGTTCCTGAACCATACCAGCAATCTCCTCTTGCCGCAAGTAAAACGGGCCAGTTCTCGCCATGTCAAGCAGCCGATCCCAGGCCACGAAGGCTTCGCCAGAGGTGACGTGTTCGCGCTCGAACACACGCTCTGGCGGAAGGCTCCCCCACAGCCGCCAAGTGAGAAACGTGGGCACTCCCGGCGTGTCGATGTGTGGCAAACGACGGCGATAACTTCGCATGCAAATTGGTGTGGCCGCGCCGCAATGATTCTCAAGCAAGCCCGCGGGGCTGAAGCCCCGCGCGGACTAAAGTCCGCCCTCCAATGACGACACTCAGCGAAGAGTTGCGCGCCGTTCCCGTTTTCGCCGATCTGCCGGCGGATGACCTCGACTGGCTGGCCTCCCAAATGACCCCGATCGACTTGGCGCCCGGCGAGATCTTTGTGCGTGAAGGCGCCCCTGCGGATCGCATGCTGGTCCTTCTCGACGGCGAGATGCGCCTGCGCGTGGAATCCGGCAATGCCGAGGCAACCACGCGCATCTTCCGCGGCCCGATGGTTGGGGGTATGCTGCCCTATTCGCGCATGACGCATTTCCCGGCGACCATCCGCGCAGTGACGCAGGCGCGCATCGCTACTTTGCCCGCCGATCGCTTCCCGGAGATGCTCACGCGCATGCCGGTGCTGGGCCCGCGCCTGGTGGGCCTGCTGTCGGATCGCATCCGCGATTTCACCAAGCTGCAGGATCAGCAGGAAAAAATGGCCGCGCTGGGCAAGATCTCGGCCGGCCTGGCGCACGAATTGAACAACCCGGCGTCGGCCGCGCGCCGCGCTGTCTCGAGCCTCCGCGAAGCATTTCAAACCTTTCGCGAAGCCGCCGCCCGTTTGGACGCGCATCCGCTCTCGGCCGGGCAGCGGGCGGCCGTGCCGGCACTGGAGCGCGAGCTCGCCGAACGCCCGGCCGCGCCCGCCCCCTTGGACTCCCTCGAGCGCAGCGATTGCGTCGATGCCATCGCGGCGTGCCTCGATCGTCACGGCGTCGCGCGCGCCTGGGACCTCGCCCCAGCCTTGGTGGATGCGGGCTGCGAAGCCGCCTGGTTCGACCGCGTGTACGAACAATTCCCGGCGGAGGCGTGGCCCGATTTCCTCGCACGCATCGCCGCTTCGCTCACCATCGGCACGCTGCTCGATCAAATCGATAACTCCACCGGCCGCATCTCCGACCTGGTCCGCGCGATCAAAGAGTACACCTATATGGACCAGGGTCCCGACCAGGAAGTGGACGTCCACCAGGGTCTCGAAAGCACGCTGCTCATGCTGCGGCACCGCCTCAAACAAGGCGTCGCCGTGAAGCTCGATTTCGACCGTGCCTTGCCGAAGATCTGCGCGCGCGGCAGTGACCTGAACCAGGTCTGGACCAACCTGATCGACAACGCCATCGACGCGATGGAGGGCAAAGGCGAACTGCGCATTCGCACCGCCCGCGAGCTGGATCGCCTGCTGGTCGAAATCGGCGACAACGGACCGGGCATCCCGCCGGAAGTCCAAGCGCATATCTTCGAGCCGTTCTTCACAACCAAGGGTGTCGGCAAGGGCACCGGGCTGGGTCTCGAAACGGTCCGCCGCATCGTAAAAGAGCATTCCGGCGAGATCACAGTTGAATCCGTTCCCGGTGACACCCGCTTTCAGATCCGGCTGCCGCTGCCATCGGGAACAACGCCATCAGGAGCCACGCCATGACGCGATGCACTCACACCGACCAGATACGCAAAGTCTTCCCGCACACCCACGGCTGCGAGGAATGCCTCCAAATGGGCGATAGTTGGGTCCACTTGCGGCTGTGCCTCAGTTGCGGCCACGTGGGGTGTTGCGATTCGTCCAAGAACAAGCACGCCACGAAACACTTCCACAAGACCAACCACCCCATCATGCGCTCTCTCGAACCGGGCGAAGACTGGGGCTGGTGTTACATCGACGAGGTGGAGCTGGACTTCTGATACGATCAGGAGCGTGGTTAGAACTCTATTCGTTACCGTGTCGATTGGAGCGCTGCTCCACACTCCCTCCATCGCCCAAGACGCCCAAGCTAGTCGCCTGACTGCCCGTCAGGTGATTGAGCGCATTCAGAAGAATGTTGGCGTCACGTGGCGCAGTCAGACAGTAGATACCTTCAAGGCCGGCGATCCCGACACGCCCGTTACGGGCATCGCCACCACCATGATGGCCACCTACGATGTGCTCCAGCGCGCGGCCGCCGCCGGGGACAACCTGATCATTACGCACGAGCCGACTTTCTACGGTCACATGGACGAGACCGCCGCTCTTGCCAGGGAGAACGACGCCGTACTGGCGACCAAGCAGGCGTTCATCGAAAAGCACCGCCTGGTAGTCTGGCGCTTTCACGACCATTGGCATGCGCGCACGCCCGATGGCATTCAGACCGGCATGATCCGTGCGCTCGGCTGGGAGAAGTTCCAGAATCCGAGTGACAACCACCTCTTCGTCATCCCGGAGACCACGCTCGACAAACTCGCCAGCAACATCAAGGAGCGGCTCGGAATCCGCACGCTACGGGTGGTCGGCGACCCCGCCATGCGCGTGACTAAGCTCGCGCTCAACCCCGGCTACCCGGGATTCCCAAGTGAGCGTCACATGCTGCAGCGCGACGACGTCGAAGTGCTGGTGATGGGCGAGGGGTTGGAGTGGGAGACGATCGAGTACGGCGCCGATGCCGCCGCGGAGGGCAAGCACAAGGCGCTTGTAATTCTCGGCCACATTCCTTCCGAGCAAGCCGGTATGGAGGATTGCGCGCGCTGGCTGAAGGGCTTCGTCACCGAAGTGCCGGTGGAATTCATCGCCACGGCCGAGCCATTCTGGCCCGCGAAGTGACTCACTCAACAGCAGGACAGGCCGGAAGGCCTGTCCCACCGAGCGCCAGATCGAGCCGCCGCAAGCCTTCGCCGAACATCTCGGTATTCACGCCCATCCCGATGCGGAAATGATCGGGCATCTCGAAGAAGCGGCCCGGCACCGCAGTGGTCTCGTAATCCGCGCGCAGCCGCGCCAGCAGTTGCTCCACGTCCGCGCCATGCAATCGCAGAAACGCGGTCGTGCCCCAAACGGTGCGCGGCGCGGACACCGCGCGCTGCCGGTCCAGGAATTCGCTGAGCAACGCGCGATCTGCCTCCACGACCCGGCGCGCCCATTCGCGGATGAAATCCAGTTGTTCGAACGCCGCCACGCTGAGCAGCTCCGCCGGATGCGCGGGGATCACTCCAAACAGATCGTTCAACCGCCACATCGCACGCGCCAGATCCGGCTGCGCCAGGATCCATCCGCAGCGCAGCCCACTCAGACCGTATACCTTCGTCAGGCTGTTGGTCACGATAAACTCAGGCCCCAGATGATACGCGGTGCGCGGCGTGTTCTCGTAGACCGCGTCCAGATACACCTCATCGACCAGCACGTGCGCGCCGACGCTGCGCGCCAGATCCCCGATTTCACGCAGCACGGAATCCGGGGTGAGCACGCTCGAAGGGTTATGCAGATTCGTCACCACGATCAGCTTCGTCTTACTCGTCAGCACGCGGCGGATCGCCGCCGGATCGAGCGCGTAGCCGTTCTCCTCGGCGCGCGCGAACCGCTTCACCCGTGCCCCCAGAAACAGAGCCGCCGACACCAGCAACTCGTAAGCCGGATGTTCGATCAATACCTCGTCGCCCGGATCGATGAGCGCCGCCATCGCCAGGTGATTCGCCATCGACGTGCCCGCCGCCGCCACCACGCAATCCGGATCGACGCCGCATTTGCGGGCGATGGCTTGCTGCAAGGGAGCGTAGCCGTAAGGGCTGTCGCCATTGATCTCCAGCGCGGGTTGGCGCGGTAACTCCGCCAGCGGGAACGATCCTACGCCGCTGGTGGCCAGGTTGAAGCGCGCCCGGCTCTGCGTTTTCGCCCAATACATGTAATCGGAATGTCTGTGTCTCATGTCCCTGCGTGGCGCTTGCGCCGGCTCCAGTACCAATATACGGGAATGCCCGCCAGCAGAATCAGCAGCCCCACCGCGCTATGGGCCGGATACGCGGCGATGGTGCTGGCCACAATGCCCGCGCATGTCAACACGAAAGCCGCCGTGGTGTACGGATGTCCCGGCGCGCGATAGATGCCCTCTGGCGGGCCTGCCGCATCCCGGTGGCGGAACACGAACAGCGCGCCGGCCGTGAGCGCGAACGAGATGAAATCCACCGACACTACGTAATTCAGGATTTGCTCATAACGACCCGAAAGCGCGATCACCGTCGCGAAGACGCCCTGCAGCACGATCGCCACCACCGGCGCTCCCGTGCGCGGCGAGAGCCAGCCCACAACCTCGAAGAACAGCCCGTCGCGCGCCATCGCATAATACACGCGCGGCGCGGTCAGAATGCCCTGGCTCAAGAAGCCCAGCGTCGAAACCGCGATGCCCACCGCGAGGAATTCGGCGCCGCGCTCGCCCAGCGCCACTCGCATCACCGAGGACGCGGGCGTGTGCGACGCCGCCAGACCCGCCGGCCCCAGCACGCGCAGGCACACATAGTTCACCGACAGGTACAGCAGAATCACGCCGATCACGCCCGTCACCAGGCCGCGCGACAGATCGCGCCGCGGATCGCGCATCTCTCCCGCCACGAAAGTGGAGGTCTGCCAGCCGCCATAAGCGAACGCCACTGGGATCATGGCGGCGCCGATCGCCCGCAGCAGTCCGAAGGAGACCGGCCGATCCAGCAGCGGCAACGGATGCACCACGCCGCCGCCCAACATAATCCCCACCACCACCAGCGTTGCGATGGCGCCGGACTTCAGCAGCATCATGGCGCTCTGTACATTGCTGCCCGCGCGCACGCCCAGGCAATTGATGGCTGTCAGACCGAGCAACGCAGCCGCGGCGATCGCCCTGTCGCCGCCCTTAAGGCCCGTGATCTCGCGATAGTACTTGGCGAACGTGACCGCCACCGCCGCCATCCCGCCGGTCTGCGTCACCAGCAGCAACACCCACCCATAGATGAATGCCACGCCCGGATGGTAGGCTTCGCGCAAGTAAAGATACTGGCCGCCGGAATCCGGCAGACGCGTGGCCAGTTCCGCCCAGATGAAAGCGCCGGCCATCGCCAGCGCCCCGCCGATCAGCCACACGCCCAGAATCAGCAGCGGCGTATGCACCTGCTCGGCGACCACGTACGGATTGATGAAAATCCCCGAACCGACGATGCCGCCCATCACGATCATGGTGGCGTCGAAGAACCCGAGCTGGCGGCGCAGTTGTGGAGCGGGCAAGTTTCATAACGTAGCACGAAAGGCGAGCTTCGCTCGCCGAAGAGCGGGGCTCAAGCCCCGCGCGGGCTCAAAGCCCGCCCCCCAGTCGGTTATGCTGGGATGAGATGACCAAGGTTCAGATTGACTTCCAACTGCAACACGCCCTCGACGACGAGCTGATGACGCGCATCGCCGGAGCCTACTCCATATATGGGATTCAGAAAATCAGGCTGGCGCCGTCGGAAGACAGCCTCACGGTGGAATACGATGCCACGCGCCTGCGGCCCGCCGAGGTCCATGCGGCGCTAACGCGTGCCGGCATTCCGGTCGCCCCAAAATAGAAAACCGGCGGAAGCGGAGCCTACCCTTCGGGACGGCTCCGGATCCGCCGGTTCGCGCCACTTCAACTTATATCCCCACGTGCAAGACACGTGCCAGTCCTGCAGCTTAAGAATTAAAAAGACTTAACGCTGGTATGCCGGTCCGGCCGGAACGCCTTACACGGCCGCCTTGCAGAAATTACGCGTCCTTGGTCTCCATGGCATGATGCCGGACGTCCACTCCCTTGACCAGGAAGACCACATCCTCGGCGATATTGGTGGCGTGATCGGCGATGCGCTCGAGATTGCGCGCGACGAACATCAGGTCCACCGCGGCGGGTATCGTGGTAGGGTCGTTCTGCATGTAAGCCACCAGTTCCGTGTAGACCGAGTCGCGCAGCGCGTCCACTTCATCGTCCGCCAGCAGTACGCCGCGAGCCACGTCGGGATCGCCTTTCACGAAGGCGTCCAGTACCCGCAACAGCATGGATTCGACCAACTGTGCCATGCGCGGAATATCGATCAGCGGCTTGACCGGCGCTTGCGCCAGCAGCGAGAGCGCCCGCTGCGCGATGTTCACCGCCAGGTCCCCCATGCGCTCCAGATCGGTGTTGATCTTCAGGGCCGCGGTCAGGAACCGCAGATCCTTGGCCATGGGCTGGCGGAGAGCGAACAGACGGGTGGTCACATTATCGATCTCGATCTCCATCTGGTTGATGCGGGCTTCGTCCCGCAACACCTGGCGGGCCAGCTCCGCATCGCGATCCACCAGCGCGCGCACACTGCGGTGAATGGCCGACTCCACATAGCCGCCCATTTGTAAGATTTTTTCGTGCAGCTCCTCGAGCTCAACGGAAAATTGTCGCATTCAACTCCCTAATTCCCGGCCCTCTCAGGCCACGGACAGGCCAGGAGGCTGTCCCACCTGTCTCAGGCCACGGACAGGCCAGGAGGACTGTCCCACTTACCCGAATCTGCCCGTGATGTAGTCCTCGGTTTCCTGCCTGGCGGGATTCTTAAAGATGATCTCAGTCGTATTGTACTCGATCAACTTCCCCAACAGGAAGAAGCCTGTGCGATCGGCGACCCGTGCCGCCTGTTGCATGTTATGAGTCACGATGACGATGGTGCACTGGTCTTTCAAAGTGAACAGCAAATCTTCGATCTTGGCGGTGGCGATGGGGTCCAGCGCCGAGCAAGGCTCGTCGAGCAGGAGCACCTCCGGATCGATGGCCAGGGCGCGCGCGATGCAAAGCCGCTGCTGCTGGCCGCCCGAAATCGCATATGCGGACTTCTGCAGCTTGTCTTTCACCTCTTCCCACAACGCGGCGCGCTTCAGGCTGTGCTCCACCGCATCCTTCAGCGCGCCGCGGAATCCATTCACCTTCAAGCCGTAAGCCACGTTGTCGAAGATGGATTTGGGAAACGGATTGGATTTCTGGAAAACCATGCCCACGCGCCGCCGCAGCGCGGTCACATCCACCTGCAGGACATCCTCGTCATCCAGCAGGACCTGGCCTTCCACGCGCGTATTGGGGATGGTCTCACAGATGCGATTCAGCGTGCGCAGGAAGGTGGACTTGCCGCAGCCGGAGGGTCCGATCAGGGCCGTAATCTTGTTGGCCGGAACCTCCAGCGTGATATCGTGCAGGGCCTTATAGGCGCCGTAATAGAAGTTGAGATTGACCGCCTTGAGCTTGCCCGGCTGCCCCACCGGCTTGCCGGCGGTCGGACCTGCGGAAGGTAGATTAGCGGTGCTCATGATCATAGGCTCATTGGGGCTCATTTTTGGACTGCAATTCCCCGCGACAGGATCAGGCGGGCGCCGATGTTGGCCAACAATACAAGGAACAAAAGAACCATGCCGGCCGCCCATGCCTGGCGATGCCAGTCGTCGTAGGGCGACATGGCGCGCAAGTAGATCATCACCGGGAGCGAGGCGGCGGGCTGGGTGAACCCGGTACTCATGTAATCGTTGTTTCCGCTGGTGAACAACAACGGCGCTGTTTCGCCAGCGATGCGGGCCACTCCCAGGATCATGCCCGTCGCGATTCCGCGATAAGCCGCCGGCACTACCACGGTGGCAATGGTTTTCCATTTATTTGCCCCCAGCGCCAGAGCGCCCTCGCGCAAGGTCTGGGGGACGGAACTCATGAACTGCTCGGTGCTGCGGGCGGTAATGGGAATCAGCATCACCGCCAAAGCGAACCCGCCGGCCAGTGCGGAGTTGACATGCATGGGAACCACCACCACCGCGTACGCGAAAATGCCGATGACGATGGAGGGTACGCCATTCAGCAAATCGGCCATGTAGCGCACCAGGAAGGCGAAGGTCTTGCCGCCGAATTCCGAAAGGTAGACGCCCGTCATAAAGCCCACCGGGAGGCCCACCACGGTCGCCAGCAGAATGATCTGGAGGCTGCCCACGATGGCGTTGACCATGCCGCCGCCCGTTTCGCCAGGCGATTTCGGCAGCTTTGTGAAAAAGTTCCAATCCACAGATCGCCAACCATTGTAGACCAGGTAGCCCAGGATCAGAAAGAGCATGGAAACCGCCACTACCGCGCAGACGCCGGTCAGGCTCAGCATGACGTAGCTCAGGGTCTTTCTCCAGCGGTTTCGTAGCGTCATGACTGGGCGCTCCCGCGGCGTGTAGTGGCGATGATGAGCAAGCGCGCCAAGGCGTTGATCACGATGGTGAGGAGGAACAACACCAAGCCTAGTTCCACCAGCGATTGCAGGTACAGGTCTCCGGTGGCCTCCGAGAACTCGTTGGCGATCACAGCGGCTATAGTATACCCTGGCGCAAACAATGAGGCGTGAATGCTGGGATCGTTCCCGATCACCATGGTGACCGCCATGGTTTCACCCAGAGCCCGCGCCAGGCCGAGGAACACCGAGCCAAAGATCCCCAGCCGCGCGTAGGGCACCACGGCCTGCCAGGTGGACTCCCAACGCGTCGCGCCGAGAGCCAGCGCGGCTTCCCGTTGTTCGGTGGGCACTTCCAGCAGCGCTTCGCGGGATATGGAAATGATGAACGGCAGCGTCATGATGGCCAGGATCATGCCAGCCGTGAGATAGCCGAATCCGGAAATGGGGCCCGCGAAGAGCGGCAGGTCCCCCAGCGTCCTTCTCAGGAAAGGCTCCACGTAATCGCGCATCAACGGCACCAGCGTGAAGAGGCCGAGCACGCCGTAGATCACGCTGGGTACGGCGGCCAGCAATTCGATGAAGAATGTAAACGTGCTGGAGATACCCGGCGGCGCCAATTCCGAAAGAAAAATTGCGGCCCCTACGCCAAGCGGCACGGCAATCACCAGGGCGACCGCCGATGTGATCACGGTGCCATAAATAAACGGCAGCGCGCCGAACTGACCGCTTACCGGGTTCCATAGAGAGGATGCGAGGAAGCCGAAGCCGAACTTATGCCGGGGCAACGAGGAGGTGCCCCAGAGCTGGTAGATCAACCCCACCGTAGTCAACAGGATACTGGAAGCGAAAGCCAGCGTAATCAGGCGCGCCACCTCGTCGCCGTTGCGCAGGCGCCGAAGCAGCGCCCGCATACCGCCGGAAGGAGGCGCGCCTACTGCCACCGAAGTTGCCATAAATTACTTGATCAGCGCAATCTGCTTTTCTTCTTTGGCGACGACTTCTTTGGGTAAAGGAGCATAGCCCAGCGACCCGGCGAATTTCTGGCCGTCGGTCATCATCCAATGCAGGAACGTGACGATAGCTTTCTTCTTGCCTTGATCGTCAATCTTCGATGGTATCAGCAAGTAGGTGAATGTGGAGATGGGGTAGGCCTTTTTCCCGGGGGCGTTGGTAATGGAAACCCGGAAGTCGGCGGGTATGGTCTTGGCGGCCGAGGCCGCTGCTTCCGTCACGCTATCCAGGTCTGCTTTGAGGAACACTCCGGCGGCATTGCGCAGAGAACCGTACGTCATTTTGTTCTGCAGTACGTAGATGAGTTCGACGTAGCCGATGGAGTTGGGGGTTTGCTTGACAACGCCTGACACACCTTCGTTGCCCTTGCCTCCCAAGCCGACCGGCCAGCTTACCGAAGTGTTCGAGCCCACCTTGGACTTCCATTCCGGGCTGACTTTGGAGAGGTAGTCGGTAAATACGAAGCTGGTGCCGCTACCGTCGGACCGATGCACTACCACGATCTCGTTGTCCGGCAGTTTCATACCGGGGTTGGCCTTCGTCAGTTCCGGATCGTTCCACTTCTTGATCTTGCCCAGATAGATTCCCGCCAGCGCCTCGGGCGTGAACTTCAACTCCTGGGTGACACCAGGGATGTTGTAGGTGGGCACAATCCCGCCCAGCACCGTCGGAAAGTGCAGGGGTTTGCTCTTGAACTTGCCGATCTGCTCGTCGGTCATGGGCATGTCCGATGCGCCGAAATCCACCGTGCCTTCGCTGAACTGCCGGATTCCGCCGCCGGAGCCAATCGACTGGTAATTGATCTGTGCGTCCGGATCGACTTTGGCGAACTCTTCGAACCACTTGCCGTAGATCGGATACGGGAACGTGGCGCCTGCTGCGTTGATCAACACCTTGGCTTGTGCAACGGTCAACAGGACGACCAGGACGCCAAGGGCGCCCAGCCAGAGACTACTCTTCTTCATATATGACTCCTTTTTTCAGGTGTTGCCGAGGCGGGCAGGCCAGGAGACCTGCCCCACCCATCTTAGTACTTAGGCGCCTGTCCCGGTAGGGTGTATCTCAAGTCCACCCAGACCATGTTGTTGTGTGTCTCCTTTGGCGCTCCCGCGGCCACGTACCAGGGTTCGCGGAAGAGGTAAGAATACTGGAAGATGAAGCTCAACCCGCCATAGTTCGGGTTCTTCCAGAATGTCGTGTTGAAGCCGAGAGTGCCTTCCTGGATGTCCCGGTTCTGGCTATTGGCTGATTTCGTGTAGCCGTAGCCGACGAGCGCGTTCTTGTTGGTGGTGTCGATGACCACGTCCCTCCCAATATAGTCGGCCCCGTAGTAGGCGAAGAACAGGGTCTTGCCCGCCGTGACCTCGAAGCCGCCGTTGCCGGCATCGGTATGCAGCGGTTGGGGAGCGCCATTTGCCAGGACGACCAGATCGGGAGCCTGGCCGAAGAGATACCGGCCGGCGCCATCGCTCAGGAACGTGTTGACGATCAGGTGAAAATTCTTCACCAGTTCCAGGTTGAAGTTGGCCTCGCCGCCGCCGCCAGCTTTCGTATAGTTTGTGCTGGTAGTCGGATTATAGGTTTTGAACGAGCTGAGGACGCCGCCAAACTCGATGTGCATCAGCTTGTCGTTTACCTTGGGATCGAACGCAAGCTTAGCCTGGAAGTCGGGGGTCAGGTTCGGCGGAGTGAAGGTGGCCGCGCCCATGTCGATCTGGGTGTTGGTGTACGGAGTAGAAAACGCACTGGGCATAACAATCGAGCCGCCGCCCGAGGAACCACCGCCGTATTGCTCGGACTGCTCCAGGGCGAGTCCCAGGCTCACTACGTCGCTGGCGTGATAGACGAAGCGGAACTGGGGAGCGCGGGTCCAAGAAAGGCCCACTTGGTAATTCGTGTCCATATCCTGGCTATAAAAGATGTTGCCTGGCAGCGGAGAAATGCCCACGCGGCCCGGCGTCATCATGCTCCAGGATTGTCCGCCCAGAACCTCCCATTTCCCTTTGGTCAGATCCACGAAATAAACCCGGACGCGGAAGCTGTTGCTGTTCGAGGTCACGCCCGCGTTGGTGCCCTGGGTGCCCAAAAAGTCAGACTCCCAGTAGCCCAGCACTTTCACGCCGTGAACCAGCGCGTCCACGCGTGCGCCGATACGCGAGTTCTGCGCGCTGAAGCGGGTCTCGCTCAACTTCCCCAATCCGGTCGACACGTTGTTGTAGGGGGTGCTGCCGAAGTTGGTGCCGATGCTGCTGCCGCCATCCGCCGAGCGGAAGACGGCGGTCATATCCATAAAGCCGATAGGGGTAATGGTCGCCGTTCCGATGTGTATTTGCAAGGGCGATGCGGGCTCGGTGTCCGACTGCGGGAGGCCCACTGCGGCCGCCACGCCGGGATTCAGCACGGGCGCCACGTTGCCAGCCGGAATGATTGCCGTCGTACTGGCCACTTGGCCCAGACTGGGCAGTTTCGGCTGGCTGGCCGCATCTACGGCCTTTTTCTGTTCCTCCTTCGGCTGGCTGGCCTGATCTAAGACCTTCTTCTGCTCCTCCAACGTGCGGCGAAGCTGATCGATCTGGTCCTGTTGGGCAGCCAGTTGCGCTTTCAAACGCTCGATCTCCGGGCTGGGGGCAGCGGTTTCCTGGGCGCGCGCGGGCGCCATGAGGGCGCCGGAAAGGAGCAGGACTCCGCCGAGCGTTGCAAGTACTCTTCTTTTCATTGAAGCTCCTTGTGAGATTTAGAAGTACGGCCGAACGCCCTCCGTCGAGCGGGGACGGCTTGCAGGCAAGCGATGACCTGCCCTTCGGCCTCATCCAGGGTAGCGACCCGCGATTATGGGTTGATGACGGAATTGTTAAGTTCCGGTTACGGTGGGGTGGGGCAAGACTCGGGCCTAGACCTCGGGGTGGGGTCAGGGCTGCCCCGCCAACGTCGCAAACTACTGATTCGTGGCCGGTTGGGGCAGGTATTCAGCCTGCCGGCAGCTTGTTTTATGTCGGCGGCGGGACCGGGGCTCGCCGCCGGCCGCGAACGTCTAGGATCGCACCGCGCCGATAGTTGCGCTGCAACGGTACTGGTGAGATGATTGCCCTTCGGGAAAACTCTATGAAGAACTGGTTTTTGCTCGGATCTCTGTTGATGACGCTCGGCATTTGCGGCTCGGCGCAGGCGCAAACGCCGGCCAGGAAGAAACTGCTCTTTATCGGCGAGGTGAAGGGCTTCGAGCACGATTCGGTGTCGCACGCCATGGCGACCATCGAAAAGCTGGGTCAGCAGAGCGGGATTTGGGACACTTACCTGCGTACCGATTCGGAACTGCTGACCAAGCAAAAGCTGGGGAACAATGCCAAAAACCTGAATTATTTCGACGCTGTAATGTTCTACACCACCGGCGAGCTGGATTTGAACGACGAGCAGAAGGCCGCGCTACTTTCCTTCGTCAAAGAGGATGGCAAAGGCTTCCTGGGCACGCACAGCGCCACCGATACGTTCTACCACTGGCTGGAGTACGGCGACCTGATCGGCGGCTATTTCAACGAGCACCCGTGGATGCAGGTGCACGCCGAGATCAACGTGGAGGACCGCGCCTTCCCGGCCACCAGGCATTTCCCGGCGCACTTCCCAATCTTCGACGAGATCTATCAGTTCAAGGAGCCGTATTCGCGCGAAAAGGTGCGGGTGTTGATGAGCATCGATCCCAAGTCAGTCGACCTCAAGAACCCGCGGGTGCACCGCACGGACCAGGACTTCGCCGTGACTTGGGTGCAAAAATATGGGAAGGGCCGGGTGTTCTATTCTTCGCTCGGCCACCGCGAGGAGATCTGGGACCGCCCGGACATCCAGCAGATGTGGACCGAAGCGGTGAAGTGGGCGATGGGCATGACCCAGGGCGACGCGACGCCGCGGCGGTAGGCGCTTACAGCGCCAACATCGACAAGAGCGTGTCGATGTTGAGAAGTCAGGAGTCAGAAGTCAGGAGTCAGAATCGCGCCGGCCCCCGGCGGCGCCGGATTGAACGGGGATGTGACTTCTCAGAACCACCGATTCCGCTACGAATTGTGGAGCGGGCAATTGTGCCCGCAGCCGGCTTTTCAGCCGGCTTGGCCGCCTGGAAAGGCGTCCTCAGAGGGGACCCCAGGCCAACATTGGCCGCCCCACAACCAGCTTCCCGTGGAATCAGCGGGTTAGCGGGGAGTCACAGATCAGGAGTCAGAATCGCGCCAGCCCCCGGCCTTCCGGAACAGGTCGTCCCAATCATCGGGAGGATGGCCCTCGCGCAATCGCTTGTTGAAGATCGCGTAGGGGTCCGTCCGCGAGCCGGCTTTGCGGAGCGTTGTTTCATCGTTGACCCAGGCGTAGATGACCGCCTTGTGGACGGTACTGAAGCGATAGAACAGCCGAAAGCGCCCCAGGAACTTTGCGCAACGCCAGTGTCGATGAGCTGGCCCCAATGTGTTCCCGAGCTGATACTCGACGGCATTCGGATCCCGGGGGATCTCGTCCAGAATCAGATGCTGTATCCGCTTCAGAAGCTTGGCCTTGGGATGGCTTTCGTAGCCATCCGGCCGCTTCTTTTTTAGGTCCTCGACCGCTTCGTGGAGACTCTCAAATGCATCGCCAAACGCCGGGTACGCGTAGAGGCTCCATCCATTCCGAACGGCGAACGGTTCAGTGGACATGGACTCAGAAGGTCACGTTCTCGGGAATTGTCTCGTCGTCGGTGACTTTGACATTCTTCGTCAAGCGAACTGCCCGTCGAAGTGAAGCCTTCGACAAGCGGGAGCGCCGGCCAGGATGCGTCTTCATGTCCTTTTCAATGAATGCCAGGAATGCCGTTACAACGGGGTCCTCATCCTGGGCCGGCGCGGCCTCGTCATCGACGACCGAGATGAGAGCGTGGCCGGGGGAAATGACGTGGGCCCGGACCTTCGCCTTCTGCCGGAATTCGGGATGCATACGGAATAAGGCTTTATCGAGGCGGATGGCCTCCGACTTGCCGGTAGTCGTGATGGACCCTGTGAATGTGGACATGGATTCAACTCTGATACGTATTATGATACGTACTTCGATGGCTATGCAACTCTCCTGTGGCGGATACCTGCAACATCCGTCTTACTTACTCTTATCGGCGTTCATCGGCGTTCATCGGCGGCCAATATCAGGTTTTGATTTTCGGGTTCGGCCGGACGAAAAGCATATCTGGCCGCCGATGGACGCCGATGAACGCCGATAAAACCAGGGGGTGCTCGAATCCATCAGCTCGACTCGCGTTGCGGTAATCCCCACTCTTGTGTCGCGCACCCGAGCCGGGCCCAGAGAGGGTACCCCCCACTGAAGCCCGCGCCACATCCGGTGCTACAGGTCGCGCCGGGCTTTCAGTACTTCCAGGCCAGCCGGCAACAGCGAGATGGCGATGATCCCCAGAATCACCTTTTCGAAGTTGTGCCGCACGAGGTTCACGCCGCCCAGCTTGTAGCCCAGCATCGTCATCAAGATGACCCAGCCCGTCACGCCGAACACATCGAAGGAGAGGAAGCGCACCAGATTCATGCGGCCCACACCGGCAACGAAGGCCGCGAAGGTCCGGATGATGGGAATGAAGTGCGCGTAGAGCATGGTCCGGCCACCGTGTTTTTCGTAGAACTCGTGCGTGCGCCGCAAATGCTCTTGGCGAAAGATGCGCGAATTGGGCCGATTGAAGATGTGCGGTCCGGAACTTCTGCCGAGCATGTAGCCGGCCGTATCGCCCAGCATGGCGGCGCAGATGAGCAGGACGTTGACCAGCGCGATATCGAGCTGCCCGGCGCCGCAAACCACGCCCACGGTGAACAGCAGCGAGTCGCCGGGCAGGAAGAAACCTACCAGCATGCCGGTTTCGGCGAACACCAGCCCGAACAACATGGCATAGCCGAGCCACCCGGTCAGCAGCGTGCTGAGGAGTTGAATCAGCCGCTCCGGGTTGGTGAGCGAGTGCAGGAAATCGAGCAGGGAGTGGATCATTCTACTAGCCGCGGTCAGCCGTGATAACTCGCGAGCAACCGGTCGACTACGGCCTGGTGAATCTTGATTTTGCCTTCCTTGGCGAGGGCATCGCGCACGCCCTCTTCAAAAAGGGAATCGCGGGCCCGGCCTTCCTCGCCTTTGAGCTCGTCGCGAATCGCCGTGCGCTGGCTGGCCAGGCCGGACAGATCGGCGGGGATTTTCTCCACCACCTTGCACACCACTCTCGAATCGGCGGTGAACGAGTTGGGACCGATGATGGAGCCGACCGGCTTGGCGAAGGCGTCCGGAAGCATGCCGGCCGATCCCAGCCCCTCGATGGCGCCAGCGCGATCGACTGCGTCGGAAGTCTTCACTTCCAGCCCCATGGACTTCGCCACCGCCGCCAGATCGCCGCCATTCGCGCGGGCCTTCTCGACCAGTTGCGTGGCCTTCTGGTCGGTCAGTTTGTTCAGTTTGTCCTTGACCAGCGCATCGTGAACCTTGCCTTGCACTTCCTCGAATCCCGCGGGGTGAGGCGGAGTGTCCCCCGTGCAGACCGCCATGGCCATCCTGGTGTTGCCCGTCAACACGACTGGCTGCGAGACTTCGCCCTTCTTCAATGTGTAGACGGCTTCTTCGAACTCTTTGTTCACGCCGACCTCCGGCAGAGGGTCGCCGGGCCCGACGTTGTCGGCCTTCACATACTGCACGCCCAGGTCGGCGGCCACTTTTTCAGGATGCAGTGGGTCCTTCGTCAGGGCGGCTTGCACTTTATCCGATAGCTGTTGCATCAGGTCGTTCACGCGCTGTTTCTTGTACTCGGCGGCCAGTTGCGGCTTCACGTCGTTAAAGGGCTTCAGTTGCGCCTGCTCATGCGCGAGCACCTGAAGGATGTGGTAGCCGTACGTGGTCTTGACCGGGTCGCTGATCTCGCCTACCTTGAGCGAGAAGGCCGCCTTCTCGAATTCCGGAACCATCTGGCCGCGCACAACCCCATCGTACTCGCCGCCTTTCTCGGCCGAACCGGGATCTTCGGAGTACTTCTTGGCCATCTCGGCAAAATTCGCGCCTTTTGTGGCGCGGAGCTGCTTCACGAGGTCGTCGGCTTTGGCCTTGACGGCGGCTTCCTGCTTGGGATCTTTCTCGGTGGCCTTGAGCAGGATATGCCGAACGTTGACGCGCTCCGGCAGGCGGTAGGCGTCTTTGTCGTCGGTATACATGCGCAGCAGATCGGCGTCGGTGGGCTGAATGGTCTGCTCCAGCTTGGCCTGGTCGACGATCACGATGCCGAGATCGCGCTTCTCGGGGACCTGATACAGGGGTTTATTGGCCTCGTAATATTTGCGCAACTCGTCCGGAGTGGTCTGCACTTCCGAGCGCAGTTTGTCCCCGGTAATCTTCACGTATTGGATTTTGACTTTATCGTTGCGGCGCCTATATTCCCGCTCGATTTCCTGGGGAGTCACGACGGTGCCTTCCAGGGCGACGTTGCGCATTTTGGCGATGAGTAACTCGCGGGTCAGATCCTCCTCAAACTGCTCGATAGTCAGGTTCTGCTGGGCCAACACCTGGGCGTAGGCTTCCTTGCCGGCGAACTTGCCATCCTGAAACAGTTGGGGAATCTCCTGCCGGATGCGGGCTGCCAGATCTTCATCGGAAACCTTGAAGCCCAGCCGCTTGGCCTCGAAGGCCATGGCACGCTCGGTGACCATGGAGTCGATGATCTGCTTGCCATAGTACGGCATCATCTCGGCGGGCATCTTGCGGGCCTTCATATTCATCTGGATGACCTGCTGCATCTCGGGCACCGTGATGGCTTCTTTGCCGACTTCGGCGACCACCTGATCGGACCCGCTGCCGCTGCCCATGTTGTAGCTGGGCACCAGGTAGGTCAACATAGACAATGCAACTAGAAGAAGCAATCCGCCGAGCATGATGCGCACGACTTTGTCTCGGCTGCGGAACAGATCAAACATGTAGCGTAATCTCCTACGATAGGGGGAAAATCAATTATAGCAGGACGGCCGCTCCTTACGGTCGCGGACTGACAGAAACCGCTCCCTGACGGTCGCGGCTCAGTAAACCTTGCGAAATCAACACGATTGTTACCGAGCCGCGACCCGTAAGGGAGCGGTTTTGACAAAACGGTTAAGCACCCGACTTCAGTTCGCCGAGACCGGCGCAGAACTGTCGGCTGGAGCCGGCAGCGGCACGCTGAAGCGTACGCCACGTCACTCCTGGCGCAGCGCCTGCATGGGGTCGACGCGGGCCGCACGCCGCGAGGGCACCCAGGCCGCCAGCATGGCAGTTGCCCACAAGGCGGCGACGGCGGCGGCGAATATCCACGGATCCCGCGCCGAGACATGGAACAGCATGGCTTCGAGCGAGCGCGCCGCGAACCACGATCCGATGACGCCGAGCGCGGCTCCGGCAAAGGTCCAGCGCGCGGCGTGCCCGAGCACGAGCCGGGCCACTGCGCCGGGTGTCGCGCCCAATGCCATGCGCACGCCGATTTCCTGCGTGCGCTGCGCCACCAGGAACGAGACGACACCGTAAAGGCCAATAGCCGACAGCAACAGTCCCATGCCGGCGAAAAGGCCCAGCAGCCAGGCGTTGAAGCGGGGCCGCTGGGCCAGTTTGCCGACGCGCTGGTCGAGAGTCTCGATGTTCACAGGCAAGGTGGGATCGAGCGCCGCCACCTCCGCGCGCACCCAGCGCGTTAGAGCCGTGGGATCGATCGGGCCGCTGAGAATGGCGGTCGCAGTGTGGCCGAAGGGTTCCGGCGCGTGGTGGCGCACGACGTAGAATTCGGGATCGTCGGGTTCCGCGAGGGCGCTGTTCTTCACGTTGCCGGCCACGCCGATCACGGTACGCCAAGGTCCTGAGCGGCCCGGCTGGATCTGCTTTCCGAGCGGATCTTGACCGGGGAACATGCGCCGCGCCAGCGCATCGCTCAGGATGACGGCGTTCTGTCGCGGGTCGCGGTCTCCCTCTTGAAATCCGCGGCCGCGCAAGATGGGAATGCCGAGCGCCGCGAAATAGCCGGGCGTTACTGCGCGCCAAGTCACCATCCCGCCAGTGCCTTCCGCCGAGCGCGGACGTCCCGCGACATCGATGACTGAGTAGATCGTGGAACGTGCGGTCCCGCTCAGCGGTGTCGAGTCGCTGAGGGCCAGTTGTGTCACGCCGGGTATGCCGTGCAAGCGCCTCTCCAGTTCTTCGAAGAAGGCCAGTTGGCTGGCGGGCTCCGCATACGATTTCTGACCCAGCGTGACGGTGGCCGCGAGCACGCTGGTGGTGCGCATGCCCAGCGGCTGATTCTGCAGATTCCACAGGCTGCGCAGCAACAGGCTCGCGCTGGTCAGCAGGATCAGCGAGGCGCAGATCTGCGCGGCCACCAGGCTGTGCCGGAACAGATAATGCCGTGCGCCCAGGGAGCGCCATCCGGCCAGAGTTTCGGCGCGCGGCTGCTCCAAAGCGGGGGCCAGTCCAAAGACAATGCCGGAAACCATCGACACCGCCAGCGTGAAGAGCAGCACGCGCAGATCGACCGTGGCCTGCTGCAGCCGCGGGATGCCTTCCGGCGCGATCGCCACGAAGATGCGCAGCAGTGCGCCGGCGAGCAGGCATCCGGCCGCGCCGCCGGTGGCCGCCAGGAGCAGGCTTTCGGTCAGCGTCTGGCGCACCAGCCGGCCGCGGCTGGCGCCCAGCGCCAGGCGCACGGCGAGCTCCCGTTGCCGGCTGGCCGCCCGCGCCAGCAGCAGGTTCGCGACGTTCGCGCACGCGATCAATAGCACGGCCAGCACTGCGCCGAGCAGGATCCAAGAGGCCAGACGCGCGTCGTGGATCTGGCGGTCGCGGAGGGAGCGCACGCGCAGCTTGACCTCTTTGCGGAAGGGCCCCGGCACGAATTGCAGCGACTCTTGAAAGAGCGGCTGCAGGGCGGCCCAGGCTTGCCCGGGCGTCACGCCGGGCTTCAGGCGCGCAATCGACTGCAACACGCGGCCAGTGTTGGGCCTGTGCTGGAGCGCCTCATCCATGGCCTGCGGCACCAGCACATCGGCATGCTCCAGCGTGGGCAGCTCGAATTGCGGCGGCAGGACTCCGAGGATGGTGGCGGATCGCCCATCCAGCGGGATGGTCTTTCCCACGATGTGGCGATCGCCGCCAAAACGGCTCCGCCACAGACCATAAGAAAGGAGCGCGACGGGCGGCGCGTTGGGCCGGTCCTCATCGCGCGTGAAGTTGCGTCCCGAGATCGGGCGGATGCCGAGCGTGGGCAGAAAACTGGCCTCCACCAGCGCGCATTCGAGGCGCACCGGGCTGGCGCCGGTCAGGTCGCAATCGTTGATGCCGGCCCAGGAGGTGAGCGACTCGAACGGCTGTTGCCGCGCGCGCCATTCCACGTAATCGGCGCCCAGCATGAACTCTTGCGGGATGATGGGCGCTACGAAGCCCACCGAAACCAGGCGTTCCGCTTCGGGGTAGGGAAGGCTGCGAAACAGGATGTGATCGACGACGCTGAAGACGGCCGTACCCGCGCCTGTGCCCAGTGCGATGGCGAAGATCGCGGCCACGGTGAATGTGCGCGATCGCACAAATCCGCGGGCGGCGTAGCGCAAATCCTGCACGAGAATATCCGTATTTGCACGGACCTGGCGGCGGATGGTCATTTTGGTTTAGAAACCACACTGCGGCGGAAGTTCCCAAATACGCCACGTGCGCCCCCTTATCGCACGTCTCCTGGCGCGAGCGTGTGATCGCCGGTTCCCGTCCAGTCGCCGGGCCGATAGCACGCCACGCTCACACTCGGAGTGGGGAACCAATGATGTTCGACGGCCGATACGGTCTTCACAAAGCAAAACCGCTGGCCATGCTCCTTGACCGTGTTCGGGATGTCTAGTGCCTGCGTCCACGTCTCGCCTTTGCTGGCAATGTGTACCCGTGTGGGCACGACAAGGAGCTCTTCGAAACGGCCCAGGGTAAGATTGAGAATATGCACATAGGAGCAGAGGCGGTCTCCGTCCGCCAAGTCGGATTCGACGACGAACTCTTCGTAGCCGGAGCCGGTGAGGTTAATCCACCGAATGCTCTCCAACTGATGGTGATAACTGCTGTTCAGGTAGAAGCGCTCCCTTACTTCCCACTTCCCGTCAGATGGCGCCAGGCGAACAAGGGATGCTATTGAGCGGCAGGACCCGGCGGGTTTGGCCTCCGAAAACCGGTATTGCACGACCGCCAGAATCTCACCACGGTTACTGGCAGGCCACTGAAAAACGCGGAAGCGAACTTCCCGGGTTTCTCTAGCCTGACGACTCAGCATATCCTGCGCCGCGCAGCGCTCCAGATCGTCCGCCGGCGGGCCGGTAACGTTGTACACATTTTCCGATGCGAGCGCGTCGGGGAAGACCAGGGGCGCCCTGGTTTGTGTCGTCCAGGTGTAGTCAATCGATCTTCCAGGCGCCAATGATACGGCCGTTTCCGGAAACAATGCACGCAGGATCCGTATCCGGAGACCTTCGTCCACAAGCGGTTCAGCGCCGCACAAGATTCCCGCCATAGCTATCGGAGCGACACTGAGACTGAGAAAACCGCCCACGACCCCACCGTACCAAACGTCATGTCTTCGCTGTTCTACAGCATCCAAGGAGGTGTCCGCTCCGCGAGATTCCGGGAGCGCCGGGACGGTGCGGCGGAAGTTCCCAAATACGCTACCATCGGGCGTGGAGTTGGCGCGGAGACAAATCCGCATTCGCGGCATTGTGCAGGGCGTGGGCTTCCGGCCATTTGTGCATAATCTGGCGCGGCGGCTCGGCCTCGCAGGCTACGTGCTGAACTCGTCGGCCGGAGTGGTGGCGGAAGTGGAGGGCACGCCCGCCGCGCTCGACAGCTTCGTCGAGAGCGTGCGCAGCGAAGCGCCACCGCTGGCGCGCATCGAAGAGATGCTCGTGGCGGAGATCGATCCGCTGGGCGAGCGGGATTTCGCGATTCGCGAGAGCCAGGCGCTGGAGGGCGAGTTCGCGCTGGTATCGCCCGACGTGGCCACCTGTCCAGACTGCTACCGCGATTTTACCGATCCGGCCAACCGGCGTTATGGGTACGCATTCACCAACTGCACCAATTGCGGCCCGCGTTACACCATCATCCGCGACATTCCGTACGACCGGCCGAACACTACCATGGCGGGCTTTCGCATGTGCGCGGCTTGCCAGGCGGAATATTACGACCCGGGCAACCGGCGTTTTCACGCGCAGCCCAACGCGTGCGCCGAATGCGGGCCGCAGCTATCGGCGCCGATTGCCGAGGCGCAGCGGCGCCTGAGCGAGGGCGCGATCGTAGCGATCAGGGGTCTGGGCGGGTTCCACCTGGCTTGCGATTCGCGTAACGATCGGGCGGTGCGGCTGCTGCGCGAGCGCAAACGCCGCAGCGACAAGCCGTTCGCTTTGATGGCGCGCGATCTGGCGGCGGTGGAGGCGTTCTGCGCCGTGTCGGACGCCGATCGCAGAGCGCTCGTCAGCGCGCGGCGGCCGATCGTGATCCTGCCGCGACGGGCGGATTCCGGCATTTCCGCTACGGTCGCACCCGGCAACAACACCGTCGGCGTGATGCTGCCCTACACGCCTCTGCATCATCTGCTATTCACGGGCGCGCCTTACGATGCGCTGGTGATGACCAGCGGAAACCTGAGCGAGGAACCCATCGTGACCTCGAACGAAGAAGCGCTCGATCGGCTGCGGCCGCTGGCCGACTGGTTTCTGCTGCACAATCGCGATATTTACATGCGCGCGGATGATTCGGTGGTGCGCACATTCGAAGGCGTGGAACGCACGCTGCGCCGGTCGCGCGGGTTCGTGCCGCAGGCCATCGACCTGGGCATGGAAGTGGCCGAAATCCTGGCTTGCGGCGGCGAGTTGAAGAACACCTTCTGTCTCAGCAAAGGGCGCTATGCGGTGCTCAGCCAGCACATCGGCGACATGGAGAATTACGAAACGCTGACCTTCTTCGAGGAGACGCTGGCCAACCTGAAGAAGCTCTTCCGCGTGGAGCCGCGGGCCGTGGCGCACGATCTGCATCCGGCGTACCTGAGCACGCAATACGCGCTGCGCGTGCCCGGCCGGGAGAAAATCGGCGTACAGCACCATCACGCGCACATCGCCAGTTGCATGGCCGAGAATGGATTGCGCGGCAAGGTGATCGGCGTGGCGCTGGATGGCACCGGCTACGGGACCGATGGCCAGATCTGGGGCGGGGAATTCCTGGTGGCGGACTACGGCGGCTTCGAGCGGCGCGCGCACCTGCGCTACGTGCCGCTGGCGGGGGGCGATGCGGCGGTGCGCCAGCCCTGGCGGCCGGCGCTCGCTTACCTCGCCGATACATTCGGAGCGGCTGCCGAATTTCCGGAGCTGGCGATTTGGCGCGACGTTCCCGAGAGCCAGCGCAAGCTCGTGCGCAGCATGATCGCACATCGCGTGAACACCATCGACACGTCGTCTTGCGGACGGCTGTTCGACGCGGTCGCATCGCTTGTTGGGCTTCGCCAGCAGATTAACTTCGAGGGTCAGGCGGCCATCGAACTGGAGACGATCGCGGCGGAAGGCATGGCGGAGAGTTACCCGTTCGCGCTCGAAGGGGACACGGCTGTGGGCACGCTGGACTTTCGGCCGGCCATCGAACGCATCGTCGCGGAGGTGCGCGCGGGCACGCCGGCGCCGACGATCGCGGCGCGGTTTCACAATACGATGGCGGAGGCGATCGTGGAAGTCTGCCGGCGTTTGCGCGCGGAAGAGAAGCTAAACCGGGTGTGCCTGAGCGGCGGGACCTTTCAGAACATGAAGCTGCTGGCCCGCACGTTGGCGGGCCTGCGGCGGTTGGATTTCGAAGTCTTCATCCACGCACGGGTGCCGCCGAACGATGGCGGCATCGCGCTGGGACAGGCGGTGATTGCGACTGAAATGCTGCGGCGCAGGTGATCAGGGCATCTTTGTCGAATCGTCGAAAGGAAGGTCGATTTCGACGGTCTTGCCTGCGTCAATGTTTATCGGCGCGGGTTTCGGAGGCTCTTTGGTGTACAGGCCAGCGGAGGAACCGGACGGAGGCGGGCCGGATTGGCCATCGTAGCCTCCCGTGGGGTCGTAAATGGCGGCGGTGTAAACCGGTGAGCCGGCGATGTCGGAAAACGTAACTGTTCCATCCTTGGACGCGGTCATCTGCATCCCGGTGGGCATCGCGTTGCCCTGCACAAAGTCCGGCGAATCGAAGAGGAACACCTGGATTTTGTGTTTGTCGTCAACCGTTCCGGACCCCGTGTAATTCACCTTCACTTTCAGGGTGCGGGTGGCGGCCTTGTCCTGCGCTCTTCCGAATTGGAATCCGGACGCCAGGATCAACAGGCCTGCGGCGAGGTAAATGGTCTTCTTCATAGCGCTGGTCTCCTTCTTAGGACATAACGCCGATGGCGGCGATCTTGTTCCAAGGATTTCACAGATTTGGGCGGGGCGGGTCTGACGGGAGTGCGCTACCGGCCGCGGCTGGAGCGCTGGCGGGCTTCGCGCTTGAGGCGTAGCCGCCGGTTGTTTTCCACCCAGGCGCGATAGCGGTCGACTGAAGCCTGCACTTCAGGTGAGACCGTGGCATAATCCCGGACACCGACAAGGACTTCTCCTACCAGCCGGGCATCCTCTTCTTCCAGACTGGCGAGGCGTTCCTTCTTCCTTTCCTCGGGTATGCCGGTGAACTGTGCCAATGCCGCAATCACGTTTGCGTCGTGGGGCGTAAACCGGAGCATGCTTGGCGTTGCCATATTCCAAGTCTACCGCGTTTGTGCTCTAGCCGCAGCGCTGATGGGATGCACGCCCGAAAGTATCGGGAACGCTGCGTTGTCACCATCGCCTCTACCGTCGGCCGTAAACTCCTCGTCGTAACGAGTGGATAGCGAAATCGCGATGGCGTCGTTCCCTGGCGCGAGTTCTATTTCTGTCGCACCATTGAAGCGATCTTTCCAAAGCGCCACGACGCGAGAGCGGCTTGGTCCTGTCTGGGGGCGGCTGAGTTGGGCCATGCCGAGACTCGTTAGCGAGAGCACTGAACAACCGGGATCATCTGCCAGAACGGTGGCGTAGCGTGCGGCCCATCGCTCTTTGGTTTGCGGACCGTCCATCAGCGAGGCGATCACGAGACTTGGCCCGACGGCGCGGACAATGTTCGCCACTGGGTCGGGCCGCGCCAAGTCTTCACACAGGAGCGCACACACAACCAGATCCTCGCTTATCGAAATGAAATTCAGACAACGATCCGTGCAGTCAATGTACTCCCACCACTCGCGGTAAGGTGAAAGAACACCTCCCAAGCCGTATTGGATCACTTGGCTTTCGTTCAGCTTCCAGGGGTGGTGCTTCCTCTGGACAATGTCCGAAAGCGAGGGAAAGGAGAGCCTCACTTCGTTCGTTCCCCGTCGGCTATCGGCCCCGCTGCGGCCCACACCGGCGACCAGGAAACAGTCCTGAGGGAGCCTCTTCCGAAGGGCGCGAAACTGCTCATCCGTGATCGATAGCTCCGGCAGGACAACTCCGTCGATTCTGCCCAGCTTGCGCTTGCCCTCAGCGTGCAGAGCTTCGACAAACTCGGTCAGATTGTCGGGCCGGACTTCAGAGTCAAGGGTAAACGTGAAGAAACCAAAATCCTCGGGCAGCCGGCCTGCTGTGTCCGGTGTCTCTCGAAACTGTTTGACGAGTACATCGAACGGCCAGGGGATCAACAGCAGGTTCATCGAGTCACTTTGAAGAAACGGGTTGGACAGCCATTGGGGCGTAACCTCGCTGGCCTCGCACAGGGACAAGTAAAGGGACAACGACCGCTCTGTCAAGCCATTCTGGGGAGTGTGCATTCGCGGAAGGACCCGCAACCGGGATTGGTCGATCTCGGTACACAGGGTGCCCGACTGGGTCAAGAGCATTGACCCAACGTAAAGCAAAGAATCGTCTTCGTCAGCCGCTTGATCACCCACCCCTTCGGAGGCTTCGTCGGCGACCGCAACAAGCTTCATCAAAGCCTCGCAAAGCGTGCGTTGATCTCCTGTCTCCTTGAGCGGTATGGCAAATGACTGGCAGACGATCTGCCACTCCTTTGCCAGACCATCAAAGGATTGCGATGACTCCCAACTGTTCCAGCTCTTCCGCCACTTCTCGCCCAATTCATACACGTTGTCCGTCCAGGCCTTGAGGGTATGGTCCTGCGGCGGCTCTGGCGGCCAATCTCTCAGAAGCTGCGCGTAGGCTCCCGTCCGCCTGAGCAAAGCCAGGCATAGCGCGAAGCAGTCGGGCGGCCAGGGTGGCATGCCCGAATCGCTACTCAACCTGGGGAGAATCCCGATGAGAAACTCGCCGATAGTAAGTTCATTGGGCACGTTCACACCCCCATGCCGCACTCCGCATGCACCGCGCGCACCGCTTTCTCCAACCCGTCGCGGCTGACCACGATGGCGATGGTCAGTTCGCTGGATCCTTGCGCGATGGCGATGATATTAACTTTTTCACGCGAGATAGCCGTGAAGATGCGCCCGGCGGTGCCTGGCTTGCCTTGCATGCCTTCGCCGACCACGGCCAGCAGACCGACCTGCTCATCCACCTGGATGGGGTACACGTAGTCGTGGGCCAACTCTAGCGCGAGAGCGGACTCCAGGGCCTGCCGGCTCTTCCCCAATTCCTCCGTGCGCACCAGGAAGCAGAAATTCTGGCGGTAGCTCGAGCTGGAAAACACCAGCACCTCCACGTTGGCGCGGTCGAGCGCGTCGAGCGCGCGGGCCATCACGTGCGCGCCGCTCAACTCGGGGCTGGCAGGCTGCAGCGAGATGAGCGCTACTTGCGCGAGCGACGTGACCGCGCGCGCGCCAGTGGCCACGCCGATGGAGGGCAAGATGCGCGTGCCGGGTTTTTCGGGCGAGAAGCTGTTCTTGCTCCAGACCGGAATCTTCTTCTCGATCAGCGGCGCCAGCGTGCGCGGATGCAGTACTTTGGCGCCGTTGTAGGCCAGCTCCGCGGCCTCGGCGTAGGTGACTTCGTTCAGCACCGCCGCGGTGGGCACCAGGCGCGGATCGGCGCTCATGATGCCATCGACGTCGGTCCAGATCCACAACTCGGAGGCGTCCAGCGCGGCCGAGAGAATCGACGCCGAGAAATCCGAGCCGCCGCGGCCCAGCGTGGTGGGACGCCCATCGGCGGTGGCCCCGTTGAAGCCGGTGACAACTGGGAGGATGCCGTGTTCGAGCAGCGGCAGCAGGCGCGCGCGCGCCTTGACTCGGGTGGGTTCCATCAACGGCGAGGCATTCCCGAAGACCGCGTCGGTGACCACGATGTCCGCTGCGTTGACGGCTTCGGCGGGCGTGCCCCGCGCATTCAGGTATTCGGCGATGAGCAGCGCCGAGAGCCGCTCGCCGATGGCCACGGCTTCATCCACCGAGCGCGGCGGCATTTCGTTGAGCATGAGCATACCGCCGGCGATGCGTTCGAACTCGGCGATCAGATGCGCGATGCCGTCCGCCGCCGCCTCCTGCCGTTCGGGCGGCAGCAACTCGCGGCAGGTCGCCAGGTGACGCTCGCGCAGCTTGGCGATGTTGCCCTCCAGCCCGCCCTGGTCTCCGGCTTCGGCGTGGCGTAAGGTGTCGAGCAGTAAGTCCGTGATTTTGGACATAGCCGAAACGACGATGGCCACCGGCCGGTGCAGCTTCTGCTCCGCGGCGATGCCCGCGGCGATACGCATTCGCTCGGCAGAGCCTACGCTGGTGCCGCCGAATTTCATTACCAGTAGATCGTTCAACTGAAATCCTTTCCGTTAGTTACTCGTGCCCGCACCACCTTCAAAATCTCTTCTTCGACGCGATCGAGCGAAAGCCCCGTGGAATCGATGTAGATGGCGTCGGGAGCCTGGGTGAGCGGCGCTTCGGCGCGGGTACGGTCGCGCCGGTCGCGCTCGTGGATTTGGGCGGCGATGGCCTCCGGCGGGGCGGCTTCGCCCTGGTCGCGGAAGTCGCGCAGGCGGCGGCTGACGCGCTCCTGGGGGTCGGCGTCCAGGAAGATTTTGACGTCCGCGTCCGGGAACACGACCGTGCCGATGTCGCGGCCTTCCATGATGACACTGGTGCGCGCGCCCAGCGCGCGCTGCTTCTCCACCAGGGCGCGGCGCACGCCCGGAATGGCGGCTACCACGGAAGCCTGCTGGCCCACTTCGGCGGTGCGGATGGCGGCGGTCACGTCCTCGCCATTGAGCAGGATGCGCAGGCCCGCCGGCTGCAATTCGATATCGGCCGCGCGCGCCAACTGTTCCATGCGGTGCATGTCCGCGCTGTCCGCGTTTTGCCGCATGGCCCACAGCGCCACGGCCCGGTACATCGCGCCGGAATCGATATAGGTGAAGCCCAGGCGGTCCGCCAGGCGGCGCGCGATGGTGCTCTTACCGGCGCCGGCGGGCCCGTCAATTGCGATTACCACTCGGCGGGATGGTTTGGCCACTATTTCTTGTCCGAAAGAATCTGCATGACGCCACGCTTGTCGCCACTATCGGTGATTTGCAGCGTGAGCTGTCTTTGGTCCTTGGTGGCGGTGAGCATGGTCAACTGGGCCGTAGTCATGGTGGATTCGGTTTTCCAGCCGCTGCTATCCAGTCGTTTCTTGTAGAAATCGACGATTTTGTCAAGAGCGTCGGGGGATTCCAGCATCAGATTGCGGGCGTTCTCTTGGGAGACGGACTGCGACATCACGATCTTGGAAGGAGCGTAGATGGGAACGTCCTTCGGGTAATCGTCCGGCACCTTGTTCTGGTTGAAGGTGAGTGTAGCGGTCTGGCCGTCTTTGCCGGTTACCGTTACCGTGCCGGCATCTTTTCCCTTGTCCTGATAGCTGACCTTGCCGTCAGCGGTCGAAACCGTATGGGAACGGCTACAAGCGGCTCCTGCGCACAGCAGGCCGGCGGCCAGCAGCGCGCCGAACGGGCGCCGCGGGCTTTTCATAATTGGAGAGTACATGGAAGGTAGAATAGCAGGAGCGATGAGTCCGGATGAATTCGACAAGTTGGTGCAAGGGGCATACGGGCGGATTCCCCGCCGGTTTCGGACGCGGCTGCGGAACGTCGCGATGCTGGTGGAGGCGGAACCCTCGCCGGCGCAACTGGCGGAAGCCGGGGTGGGACCGGGAGGCACTTTGCTGGGCCTGTATCAAGGGCGGCCATTGACGCGGCGCAGCGTCTTCGAGAGCTTCGCGATGCCGGACCGGATCACGATATTCCAGGGTCCGCATGAACGGCTGGCCCGCGGGGAGGCGCACTTGAAGCAGATGGTGGAAGACACGGTGTGGCACGAAGTGGCGCACTATTTCGGGATGGACGAGCGGCAGGTGCGCGCGGCGGAGCGGAGGCGGGCGGGGGCGGGCGCTGCCCGCCGTGGCCGGTGATTGGTGGCCGGTGGATGGGGGTTCTTAGTTAGGACGTCGTGGCGCACGCTTTAGCGTGCTGTGGCGAGCTTCAGCTCGCCATGTTCGGATGGCCGCCGGACCGTGGGCTGAAGCCCACGGCGGCACGCTAAAGCGTGCGCCACTCAGTTCGGGGGCTGCTGGGGCTGCGGTTGCGGTTGTTGCGGAGTGGATTGGCCGAAGGTGGACGGTTGATTGAATGTGCTGCCGGAGGCCGTGCCGAAGCCACCCTGTCCGCCAAACCCGTTCCCGCCCATGCCGGATTGCTGGCCTGGTTGCTGGCCGGGTATGCTACCCATCTGTCCGGCCGGCGTGCCGGGTGCACCGCCGCCGCGCTGCACGCCTGCGAGACCGTGGTCCTTGCTCTGATCGTAGACGAATTCCCACTCGTTGTACTTCTTGCGCTCGTTGTAGATCTTGATCGCTGGTCCAGTGTATTCGCTGGCGACGCCGGCGATACCGCCTCCGACCTGCGTGCCTCCCATGCCAGACGGTTGTACTTGGGAAGGGCCGCTAAGACCGGGAAGATCGCCCATACCGGGTCCACTCTGGAATGCACCGGTGTTCCCGCCACCGAAGCCGGACACTTGTGCCGGCTGTCCGAATCCACCCTGCTGAAAAGCCGACGACTGGCCCGGAAACGCACCCGGCTGGCCTGGCAACATGCCGGGGCGGCCGGGAAACCCACCCGACTGGCCCGGAAATCCCGACTGGCCCGGGAATCCGCCCGCCTGGCCCGGGAATCCCCCCGCTTGGCCTGGAAAGCCGGTTGGTGTGCTAGTGCTCCCGCTGGATGACTGGCCCAAAGAGGGCGCTACATACACACTGCCGCCGGACGACTGGCCGGCGCTCTGACCGGCATTATTGGAAGAGCCTCCGGAGGCTCCCGGACTGGACATCTGGTACGGCATCGTGCCGGGCGTCCCATTGGGTTGATTGGCCATCCCGGGGTTGAAGCCGGGCTGACCCGGGTACGAGCCGGGGTACATACCCGGTTGTTGAATACGGCCGGGAGTCAGGCCAGTCTGTTGATTTGGCAACCCCGCGCCAGGCGAACCCGGCGCCGGAGTCTGGTCACTGTTGTCGTTATCGGTGTTGCTGCCATCGGTGGCGGAGTTCTCCGCACCGGCGTCCGGCTGCGGCGTCGCAGGCGCTTCCTGCGCTGCCACCGGGCGGTTGTCACTGGCGCGCCGCCGCATGGCCGGATTGATCTGCTGCTGGCTCGGATCGTTGGTGGCGCCCATCACCGGGCCTTCGGCGATAAAGGTATTCGTGTTGGCCTGCTGCTGTTGGTCCTGGCCCGGCTGGCCGGGTTTGTTTTTAGGAATGATGGAGTCGGTGAGCACGCCGCCATTGACGTGAATGAGGCGCCATTTGTCTTTACCCGTCATGGGGTCGATGTAGCGCTTGCGCAGAAACCGGGTGTTGTTGAGGCTTTCCAGTTCTTCGATGGTGGCGGGATAACGGCCGACCTTGCGCACGAAGAGCTGGATGGCGCGCTTGTACTGTTCGCCGCGTTCGATCAGCAACTGCTCCCTGGCGCGCTGCGCTTCGAAGGCCACGCGCGGCAGCTCGCTATACAGCGCCACGGCGATGATAGCCGCCATCAGAAAGACCAGCAGCATCGCATAGCCGGATTCGTGGGTGGCATGCGGCCGCGGGGGGCAACACCGCTCCGTTGAAGACGCACCTCGAGCCCGCCGGCCTGCGGCCGTTGGACCGGCGAGGGCGCCGGTCCGCGGGCGAGGGCGCCCGCCCCACGAAGGCGCGTCTTCATCATCTTTGGTGGCCC
>Ga0181536_10000298_pt1 | contig 59602 bp, 48 predicted proteins | sample PEATcosm2014_Bin_41_FD_121105 | JGI IMG/M metagenome (GOLD analysis project Ga0181536, IMG submission 121105) | Peatland microbial communities from MTU Mesocosm Facility, Houghton, MI, USA - PEATcosm2014_Bin17_60_metaG | ecosystem: Environmental > Terrestrial > Soil > Wetlands > Peat | place...
CTAAAATATGCCGGACTCATCTTTCACGACCTACGTCGAAGTGCCGCTCGCAACGCTCGTGCCAGCGGCGTGGCGGAAGGCGTAATTATGAAAATGGGAGGATGGAAAACTCGCTCAGTCTTTGACCGATATGCTATCGTTGCGGAGAGTGACATGGCGGACGCGATAGAGCGAGTAGAAGCACTTCGGGCACAGTTTGGGCACAAAGAGCCAGAAATTGCACCAGAAGAAGGGCATACTGGAAACCCGCAGAATCAGCGTAAGCTACAGTAGATGTTGATATTATCTTAAAATGCCGGGATGGCGGAACTGGCAGACGCAGCGGACTCAAAATCCGCCGGTACTTAGTACCTTGGGGGTTCGATTCCCCCTCCCGGCACCAATCGTTTCGGATCAATCCGCTAAAGCCCAATCATCAAACAATCTTGACGGCCCCACGCACACAACTGCGCCCCTTCCCCGTACAGGGCTCGCCGGAGGGAAGGGCTGCGCTTGTGCCGGACTCCGCAACGTATATGATGGCTCACTTGAACTGGTGTCAACGCCGTGCCGGAATGCCGGCGGCTAAATCCAAGGGGGCTTCTTTACGATGGGAGCGTCAAATCTTACGGCGGCAAAACAAGAACACGGACTTTTTCCTGCGGGACACATCTTCCCTTTTATTCTGGTGACCGCGCTGTTCTTTTTGTGGGGAATTCCCAATAACCTGAACGATGTGCTGATTCGGCAGTTCATGAAGTCGTTTGCGATTAACCGGTTCGAGGCGGGGCTGGTGCAATCGGCCTTCTACCTGGGGTACTTTCTGCTGGCCATCCCCGCGGCCCTGCTGATGCGCCGCCTCGGCTACAAAGCGGGATTTGTGACTGGACTCCTTCTGTACGGATTGGGATGTTTTCTGTTCTGGCCGGCAGCGCTGAGCGGAAGATACCTGTTTTTCCTCATGGCACTCTTCGTGATTGCCAGCGGTCTGTCGTTTTTGGAAACTGCCGCCAATCCTTTTATTGCGCAACTGGGTGATCCGGAGAGTTCGGAAAGGCGTCTCAATTTCTCGCAGGCATTTAACCCGCTGGGTTCGATCACCGGGGTCCTCATCGGCACCGTATTCATTTTCTCCGGGGTGGAACTGACTTCCTCGCAGATTGATGCACTCAAGGTCCAGCACGTCTATGACGCCTATCTGCGATCCGAGACTTTGCGCGTGGTCAAGCCCTACCTGGCTCTGGGAGCGTTCACCGTATTCTGGGCGCTCTTAATTTTGCGCACGAAGTTTCCCGCCATCCAAAGCGAGCATGAAGCCAGCAGAGAGGATCATGGACGATTCCGCGACCTCCTTGGCTACCCGCATTTCCTCCTGGCCGTCTTAGCCCAGTTTATGTATGTCGGCGCTCAGGTGGGCACCTGGAGCTACTTCATCCAGTATGTGCAGGAGGCGACGCACCGGCCGGAAAAATTTGCGGGATATTTTCTGACTGGCACGCTGGCCGCTTTCGGATCGGGGCGGTTCATCTCGGCTTACCTGATGCGTTTCCTGGCGCCGAGCAAGCTGCTGGGCGGGTATGCGGTGGTGAACGTGGCGTTAGTCGCGGTGGGTGTCCTGATGCCCGGCTGGGCGGGATTGTGGGCGCTGTTTCTCACCAGCTTCTTTATGTCGGTAATGTTTCCGACCATTTTCGCCCTGGGCCTGAAGAAACTGGGCCCGAACACAAAGATCGGCGGCTCGCTGCTGGTGATGGCCATCGTGGGAGGAGCTGTACTGACGCCCGCCATGGGGCTGATGTCCCAGGCCTACGGCATCGCCCGGGCCTATCTGGTCCCGCTCGTCGCGTATGTTTTCGTCGCCGTCTACGCCTTCGTGGGAGCCAATCTTCGTCCGAAAGCGGAGTTGGAACAATCGCCAGCGATGGCTCGCGGAACGGTTGGAATACACTGATCACACAAAACTGCTGCTCATGAACGCCATCCTCATCAGCATCCTGTTAGGCCTGACCGCGGCCGCGGCCAACGTCTTCGGCGGAGCGATCATCGTGCAGCGCCACTGGGAGCGCCGTTACCTGCGCTACTTTGTCGCGCTGGGCGCGGGGTTCATGCTGGCGACGGCCATCGTCGAAATGATTCCGCAGAGCATCGCACTGCGGGGAAAGTCCGCGGCAGGGCTGGTGCTGCTCGGTTACCTGATCATTCATTTTTTTGAGCATACAGTCACCCCCCATTTTCATTTCGGCGAAGAAACCCATCGCGACGAGTTTATTCATTCCCATAAGAGCTACTCGGTGCTGCTCGGGCTGGTGATTCATACCTTTTTCGACGGAATCGCCATCGCGTCCGGATTCCTGGTTTCGAGCTGGCTGGGCTGGCTGATTTTCTTCGCAATTTTTCTGCACAAAATTCCCGAAGGATTTACGGTGAGTTCGGTCATGCTGGCCAGTGGCCGCAGCCGCGGCATCGCCTGGGGAGCGTCAGTGGTTCTGGGCGGTTCAACCCTGGCGGGGGTTCTGACCATGGCGCTGTTTCGCCACCACGTGGGCGCGGGCCTGCCGTTGGCGGCCGGGGTCACCATCTACGTCGCGGCCTCCGATCTGGTTCCCGAAGTCAACAAGGAGCCCGCCATGAAGATGGCTCTGCTGGTCTTCGTGGGCGCCGGATTGTTCTTCCTGCTGGACCGGTTGTTTCACGTATGACCCCGCACGGGCCTGCGGCAGTCGTGCAGTGTGGGTGCTAAGGGCCACTTTAGAGGAGTCATCCCGACGCCCCGCGTTTTCACCAGCGGGGCAAGGGATCTCGCGTGCAGCGTGCACACGTTACGTCCACACGAGATCCCTTCGACACGCTCAGGGCAGGCTCTTCGCTCCGCCTGAAGACCGGCTACGCTTAGGATGATGCAGCATTCAGAGTCCAAATTGCACCACTACCCGGCCCGCGGTTTTGTGCCCAGAAACGCGCATCCTAGGGTAAGATAACGTCTCGCCGATGACCGCCGTCCTTTAACTCCGCCGCCTGCATTTCCTGAGCGAAACCTGCGCCGCCGTGCGCTCGCCGCTCTCCTGTCCTGTTATCTACAACCAGAAAGGAGCTCCGATATGCAATTCCTGGATAAGGCGTTCGCTCGCCGTCTTGAGTCCGGCGAGGAGATGCCGCAGGTGTTTTACGCGCAGGTATTTCAGAAGACACGGCCGGAAGTGAGGGCAGCAGAAGAGGCAGTCTGCGGCGGCCACATGAGTTTCTGCGGCCTCGGATCGCCCGTGGGACGGGCGGTTGGCCTCGGACTGGATCGCCCCTTTACCGCGGCCGATCTTGACCAGGTCGAAGCTTTCTATCGGGCGCACGGCGCTCCGGCGCAGGTAGATCTGTGTCCCATGCACGAGCCGGCTGTGTTTGAGATGGTCAAGGAACGAGGTTATGCCATCGCAGAGCTGAACAATGTGCTGTACCGGAAGCTGGACGCGGATGAGAAATTCCCTTCACTTCCTCCGGGATGCGAGATTCGGCGCGCTCGGATGGAGGAAGCCGGCGTGACCGGCGCGATCGTCGAGAGTGCGTTCTTCCCCGAAGGTGCGCCCGAAACGTTTCGGGGACTAGTTGCGCCGCTTTACCAGATGGAAGGCGCGCTGGCTTTTGTCGCGAGTGTGGATGGCAAGCCGGTAGCGTGCGGGACGGGATTGGTGATCCCGGAGCACCGGATGTTTGCCTTGTGCGGCGCGGGCACGCTGGCCGATTATCGCGGACGCGGCCTGCAGACCGCCCTGCTGCGGGCTCGCATGGCGGCCGCGGCCGGGGCTGGATGCGAGTATGCGGTGGTAGTCACGCAGGGCGGCACGACCTCGCAGCGCAACGCGGAAAGACTGGGCTTCCGCGTAGCCTATAGCAAGGTGACCGTGATCAAGCAGTTGGACGCGTGAAGTCACCGTTGCGGTCGCACAAGACTCCATAGCATAGTGAAGTTATGACAACACCGCGCAAGCACAACAGGTTCGGCCGAGCGGACGACGCGCCCATCGCTACGCAATCGTTTTCGGCTCGATCCCATACGCTTCCACCCACTGGTCGTGGGTCGCTGCGTGGCGGGCCACTGAAAGCACAGTCCGTATCCATCGGGGTCCTTGAACCACAACTGTTTCATGCCGTAGGGCGCGACTTTCGGCTCTTTCACATCCAGGCCGTGCGCGCGAAGGTGTTGGTAAGCGGCGTCCAGATTCTGGCAACCGAAAAACAGGCAGGTGTCTTCGTGGGCAGCGACGCGCGCCGGATCGGGAGCAGGAGGCCGCTGGTCCGCTTCATAGGCGGTATTGAGCATCAGTTCCCCGCCATTCAACCTGAGTCCGGCCCAGTTGCAGTCGTCCCCGGGCTCGGACGTGGCCCAGAGCTTGAACCCCAGCACGTCGCGGTAGAAGCGAATCGCGGTCGGCATGTCGAAAACCTGCAGTAGTGGAGCGACACCATGAATGTCCATGGGCGTGCCATCCTCCTTGCTTGGCGCGAGAATATATCAGAAGATCGAATCTCTTGCGATTGGACGTGTGCGGCTGTCCACCGTAAGCGTAGGGGCTTTTAGAGCTAGACTCTTGAGAGAGTTGTACCGGTTCAGAAGAGAATCTGCCATGAATGTGGACGAAATTCGGCAGTTCTGCCTCGCTTTTCCGCAGGCGACAGAAAAGCTGCAATGGGGAGACGACCTTTGCTTCAAAATCCGGGGTAAAATCTTTGTCATTGTCAGCCTGGACCATCGCAAGCTGTGCTTCAAGTGCGCGCCCGACACGTTTGCGGAGCTGATTGAGCGGGAGGAGATTCGTCCGGCGCCTTACGTCGGACGGTATAACTGGGTGCTCGTGGAGCAACTGGACGCGCTGCACAATAACGAGGTGAAAGATCTGATCCGGCAGTCGTATGAGATGGCGGAGGCCAAGGCCCCCAAAGCGAAAGCTCGAACCCCAAAGCGGAAGAAGAAAAGCTGATAGGAACGCGGATCGGGCTAGGACGCTCGTGTGACCAGGGGCTGATGTTTCCGCGCTAAAGAAGATTTCGCCTGCGCCCCGTCGTGACAGCCGGTTTTGACGGGCGTGTTAGCCTCTTTGTCGGAGTTGGGTCATGCCCGTGACCTATAGTATCGATGCTCAGGGGAAGATGATTCGTACCACCTGCAGCGGTCCCGTGAAGCTGGGGGAGGTGTTGGATCACTTCAAGACGCTTCAGGACGATCCCGCCTGTACGGGACAACTCGATGTTCTGTTGAACGTGAGTGAGACGGAATCGTTGCCGCAAACCACCCAGCTGGGGAATGTCATCGGGGCCGTGAGCATGGTTCGCGAAAAGGTTGAGTTCCGGTTTTGTGCCATCGTTGCCAGCCGCGACGCCATGTTCGGCATGATGCGGATGTTCGAGGTTTTTGCCGGCCGGTATTTTCGCGGAATCCAGGTATTCCGTGAAGCGACCGAAGCCGAGGCTTGGCTGGCGGCGCAGCGAGCGGCGCAGGATACCGGACACCAACCGGATCCCCGCGGCACCTGAATCCGGCATTACCACTGCCGGTCCCGGATTTGACTCGGCTCCCGGCGGTCGGCTAGCCTCAAGAGTCCCCGTGGCAATTCCGACACCTTCAACCCGCATGCAATCCCCGCATAAAACCTTGATTTGGCTGCTGATGGCGGCCCTGGTCGCTTCTGCCGCCGCTTCCACGCGCCCGCTTCGAGCCCAGCACGGCATGGTGGTGAGCGCAAACGAACTGGCGTCGCGAGTGGGGGTAAAAACCATGCAGTCGGGAGGCAACGCGGTGGATGCCGCCGTGGCCACGGGATTTGCGCTGGCCGTGGTGCATCCGGCGGCAGGGAATCTCGGCGGCGGCGGGTTCATGCTTGTGCGCTGGGCCGGCGGCACGGCCCGGTTCCTCGACTACCGCGAAAAGGCTCCAGCGGCGGCCACGCGCGATATGTACCTGGACGCGCAGGGCAACGTGATCGAAGGTGCCAGCGAAATTGGATACAAGGCAATCGGCGTGCCGGGCTCGGTTGCGGGCATGGTCTATGCCGAGCAGAAATGGGGCAAGCTCACGCTCAAGCAAGTGATGGCGCCCGCCATCAAGCTGGCGCGCGAGGGCTATGCGCTGACTTGGGACGAGGCCGACGATCTGCATGACAGTTTCCTGGCCAAATTCCCCGAGTCGAAGCGGGTGTTTCAGCGCGATGGCGATTACTACAAGCCGGGGGAGATTTTCCGCCAGCCCGATCTGGCGCGGACGCTGGAGCGAATTGCCGCGAACCCCGACGACTTCTATCACGGCTCCCTGGCGCGAGAACTGGCCGCGGCCATGCAGAAGGGCGGCGGGCTGATTACGGCTGACGATCTGGCACACTACGAAGTAAAGGATCGCGAGCCGGTGCGGGGCACCTATCGCGGATATGAGATCATCAGCGCGCCCCCGCCGTCGTCGGGTGGAACCGCGCTCATTGAATCGCTTAATATCGTCGAAGGCTACGATCTGGCGAAGCTCGGCAATCGTTCGGCGCAGGCCATTCACTTGATCACCGAGGCCTTCCGGCGGGCTTTTCTTGATCGCGCCGAGTTTCTCGGAGATCCCGACTTCACCAGGATTCCGGTAGCGCAGTTGATTGACAAGAAATACGCGGCGGCCTGGCGGGAAACGATTGATCCGGCACACGCCAGTCCAAGCAAAGACCTGAAGCGGCCGGCGGTTTTCAGCGAACTGGAACAGTATGCCGCGGAGCATCCGCCGGCAGCGCCGCCGCACGAGTCCCATCACACCACGCACTATTCGGTGGTGGATGCCGAGGGCAATGCGGTCGCGGTGACCACGACCATCAACGACTGGTTCGGATCGCGGGTCACGGCTGACGGGCTCGGCTTCCTGCTGAACGACGAGATGGATGACTTCTCGGCGAAGCCGGGCGTTCCCAATGGCGATGGGTTGCTTCAGGGCGCCGCGAACGCCATCGGCCCGGGGAAGCGGCCGCTGTCGTCCATGACCCCGACCATTGTGGTGCACGACGCCAAGCCGGTCATGGTGCTGGGCTCGCCGGACAGTTCGAAGATCATCACCATTGTGGCCAATGTTCTGATAGGCGTGGTGGACTACGGAATGAATATCCAGGAAGCGGTGAACGCCCCGCGTTTTCACAATCAGTGGATGCCTGACGTGGTGAACGTGGAAAAATGGTTTTCACCCGATACCGTCAACGCGTTGCGGCAGATGGGATACACGGTGCAAATCGGACTTCACAACGGTGATCACGTATCCCCTTACTGGGGTGATGCCGAGTGCATTGCGATTGATGAGAAGACCGGTGAGCGGCTGGGAGCCAGCGACGGAAGGCATAATGGGAAGGCTGTGGGATACTGAAATTGCAGACTGATGATTGATGATTGTTGATTGCAGATTGAAAGGCGCCTGGGGGGTGAATTGGGTTTCAATCTGCAATCAGAAATCATCAATCTACAATTCTCTTAGGAACATTGCATGGTGAAAGCGGTTTCCACTTATCTGTTCGTGAAGGAGCGGCTGCACCCGGGCATTCTGGACGGGTTGGCCCGCAGCGGCGTCGAGGCGATTGAGATTTTCGCGGCCCGCCAGCATGTTGACTATGCCAACCGCAAGGCCCACGTCAAGGAACTCGCGGACTGGTTCCGCGGCAGCGGCATTCCGCTCAACTCGGTGCACTCGCCGCTCTACGCCGACTACGAGTGGGGCCGCGCCGGAGCTCCGCCGGTGAATGTGGCGGCCACGGATCGTGCCGCGCGCGTCGAGGCGATGGACGAGATCAAGCGCGCACTCGAAATCGCCGAGCAGATTCCATTCCGTTTTCTGGTGCAGCATGTGGGAACGGGAAACGAGACCTTCTCCGAGAAGAAGTTCGAAGATGCCATGACTTCCATCGAACACCTGAGGGCGTTTGCCAAGCCGCTCGGGGTACGGATTCTGCTGGAGAACATCCCGAACGAGCTTTCCACCCCGGACAAGCTGGTGGAGTTGATCCACAGCGGGCACTTCGACGACGTGGGCGTGTGTTTCGACTTCGGGCATGCCCACATCATGGGTTCGGTGCGCGGAGCGTTCGAAATCTTGCGCAACCATATCCGCTCGACGCACGTGCACGACAATTCCAAAGACAAAGATTCGCACCTGTGGCCGGGGCAAGGCACCATCGACTGGAAGGAAGCGATGGAACTGCTGCGCTCGGCGCCGCAGACACCACCCGTGCTGCTGGAACTCGAAGCCGACGACAAAGTGAACCCGCTGGAGAAGCTGGGCGAAGCGTTCGAGAAGCTGGAGACGTCGTAAGTTTCAAGGTTTCATAGTTTCAAAGTTTCAAGGAACCGCGTGAAGGGCTTCACTTTGAAACGTTGAGACCTTGAAACTTTGAAACCTGGGACCAAAATCTTATGCCACCCGTCACTACCATCGCAGAAATCGGCCAGCACGAAGGCCAGTCCGTCGTCATCCGGGGCTGGCTCTACAACCTGCGCGAGAGCGGGAAGCTGCTGTTTCCGCAGTTTCGCGACGGCTCCGGCATTATTCAGGGCATCGTGCCGAAAAGCGCGGTCCCACCCGAGGTGTTCGACGCGGTCAAAACGCTCACGCAGGAATCGAGTGTGATTGTTGAAGGCAAGGTCCGCGCCGACAAGCGCGCCCCGGGCGGCTATGAACTCGATGTGGCCAGCGTTCAGATCGTGCAGCGCGTGCCCGAGTCGGACCCGTATCCCATTACTCCCAAAGAGCACGGCACCGATTTCCTGATGGAGCACCGCCATCTCTGGGTGCGTTCGCAGCGGCAGGCAGCGATCCTGCGCGTCCGGGCGGAAATCATCAAGGCCGCGCGCGATTTCTTCGACGAGCGCGGATTCACTCTCACCGATCCGCCCATCATTACTCCCGCAGCCTGTGAAGGCACGAGCACGCTGTTTCCCGTCGATTACTTTGAAGAACAAGCTTTTCTCACGCAGTCGGGTCAGCTGTATGTGGAAGCCACGGCGATGGCGCTGGGCAAGGTGTACTCGTTCGGCCCGACCTTTCGCGCCGAGAAGTCAAAGACGCGGCGCCATCTCACCGAGTTCTGGATGGTCGAGCCGGAAGTGGCTTACGCTCAACTCGACGACGTGATGGAACTCGCCGAGGGACTCATCAGCTTCATCGTAAAGCGCTGCCTGGAGCGGCGGCAGGCCGACCTGAAGACCATCGGCCGTGACCTTTCGAAGCTGGAAAAGATCGTGCCGCCATTTCCGCGCATCAGCTATGACGACGCGGTGAAGAATCTCCAGGAAGGCCATGCCAGGGGCGCGCTGGAGTCGAACTTCGAGTGGGGCGGCGACCTCGGCTCGCCGGATGAGACGTATCTTTCCGCGCAGTTCGACAAGCCCGTCATGGTGCATCGCTATCCGGCGAAGGTGAAGGCGTTCTACATGGAGCCGGATCCGCAGCGGCCGGAACTGGCACTCTGCGTGGACGTGCTCGCGCCGGAAGGCTACGGCGAAATTATCGGCGGATCGCAGCGCACGGCCTCGCACGAATTGCTGCTGCAACGCATTCGCGAACATGGGTTGCCGGAAGAAGCGTTCAAGTGGTATCTCGATCTCCGCAAGTTCGGCAGCGTGCCGCATGGCGGCTTTGGCATGGGCATCGAGCGCGTGGTGGCCTGGATCTGCGGCCTGGAGCACGTGCGCGAGACGATTCCCTTCCCCAGGATGCTGTACCGGCTCTATCCGTAACTCTTTTCACCGCCGAGCACGCCGAGATCGCCGAGAATGGAAGACAAAGACAGACTCGATTCGATTACGCGGCGGATCATCGGCGCGGCCATCGAGGTGCATCGCCGGTTGGGGCCCGGCTTGCTGGAGTCGGCATATGAGACGTGTCTAGCTTTTGAGTTGCGGCAGCTCGGATTCAGGACTGACCAGCAGAAGCCGCTCCCAGTCGTCTACAAAGACGTAAAACTCGACTGCGGATACCGCCTCGACTTGGTTGTAGAAGATTCCGTGGTTGTGGAGGTCAAGGCTGTTGAGCAGCTGGCACCAATCCATGATGCGCAGTTGCTTTCCTATCTGCGCCTTTCGGAAAAGAGAGTTGGCTTGCTCATCAACTTCCACGTCCGCGTGCTGAAGAATGGGTTGAAACGAATCGTAAATGATTTCCCAGACTCGGCGCTCTCGTCGAAAGATCAGGTGAGCAGGAATTGAACCAGTTACCTATTTACCGCCGAGATCGCAGAGGACGCCGAGGACTGAAGGAAAAAACAAAGCATCTCACTTATGCTTTCTCGGCGCTCTCGGCGTGCTCGGCGGTGAATAGGCTCGGTCACTAACCGCCTATGATGATGGCTACAACTTCGACCAACATCACTCCCCGGAAAATCCGTGTAATCGGCGTGCCCCTGGACCTGGGCCAGTCCCGGCGCGGCGTGGACATGGGGCCGTCCGCCGTGCGCGTAGCCGGACTGGAAGCGCGCCTGGAAGCTCTTGGACATCAGGTGGAAGACGGCGGCAACGTACCCGTGGCCATTCCCGAGCAGAAAAAGGAAGGCGACGCTCACGCTAAGTATCTGAAAGAAATCACGGCCACGTGTACGAAGCACGCCGAGCTGGTTCTCAAGACGCTGGAGGCCGGGAAAGTTCCGCTGGCGCTCGGTGGAGATCATTCCATGGCGGCAGGCACCGTCTCCGGTGTGGCGGAATTCTATCGCCGGCAGAACCAGCGCATCGGTCTGATCTGGATTGACGCCCACACCGACATCAACACTCCGGAATCGTCGCCCAGCGGCAACGTGCACGGGATGCCCCTGGCGGCGATCATGGGATTGTGGCCATCGGAACTGGCGCGCATTTATGACTTTTCTCCCAAGGTGAAGCCGGAGAACTGTGTGCTGGTGGGCGTGCGCGACATTGATGCCGTGGAGAAGGAAAACGTGCGGCGCACCGGCATCGGCGTCTTTACCATGCGCGACATTGACGAGCGCGGCATGCGTACCGTGATGGAAGAGGCGCTGCGCCTGGCTGGACGCGGCACCGCCGGTTATCACATCTCGCTCGACATGGACTGGGTCGATCCCGAAGACGCGCCCGGCGTGGGCACTCCGGTGCGCGGCGGCGCGACTTACCGCGAGGCTCACCTGGCCATGGAAATCATCGCCGACCACGGCCGCATGCTCAGCTTCGAGATTGTTGAAGTCAATCCCGTAATTGACGAGCACAACCAGACCGCCGACCTGGCGGTGGAACTGGCGCTGTCGGCGTTTGGGAAGAAGATTCTGTAGCGGCGGGTGAAACGAAGCGGCAGGCGCGCTCCTCTCAGAGCTTTATTCCGCAAAATTCAACTCGTACACGTCTTCGGCCGGCATACCCGGCCCGTAGACCACGAGTTGCACTTCGAAATGGCGGACCGCCACCGGCCGTTGCTGCAACGCCTCTGCCGGGAGCTGCGCCGCGATTCGCCGATCGCCGGCCACAACATTTCTCAATTCCACCGTGGTGCCATCCACCTGCGCTTCTGCCGTACAGTCGCGCGTGAATTGCGCCCCATCGAGCGAAACGGAAACTCCGACCCCTGGCGCGAGGCTTCGCTTATCAATATAAGCCGGGCCCACGAGTCCGATCTCCTTGCTCGACGGGCGTTGCGGAAATTCCGGAGGATCGCTGCCCATCACGTACCAATCGGTGTCGCCGTATGGGCAATGCGCCCGGAAGCGCACCGTCGGACCCAGATCGAAGCTCGAAGCATCGAGAAGAAACTCAATCTGCGCGCGCGGCTGCACGTCCACGTCGAACCTTTGCACTTCACCGATTCCCCGGGCGTAGACCGAGATATACGCCTTGGTGGCTTTCTCCGCGTGGTCAATATCGTAGGTCAGCGAAAAACGTTGCATGGGCGCGTGTCCATCGTGGACGACGATGGTTTCCGGCGACATACTCACGATCAGCGGCGAGACCTCGTTCATGAAGATACGGTGATGCCGTTCCTTGGACGCGGGCGCGGCGGACGCGGGTGCGGCCTGGGCTGGGGCATTTTCGGCCTGCGGAGTTGCGCTTGGGCTTGTCTCCGGAGACTTGCGGCATCCGCCGAACAAAAGGATCCCAGCAGTTAACAGCGCACAATGAACTCGATGCTTTTGCTTCGACATGGGGGAAGACACCTGCTCTCCGCAGTGTACCAATCCTGCGATTGACGGCGCACTCGGCTCGCGTCCACACTGAGAGGTCATGAAAAAGCTTCGCGTCGGCATCCTGTTTGGCGGGCGCAGCGGTGAGCATGAAGTTTCGCTGCTCTCGGCCGCGTCGGTTCTAAACGCCATTGACAAAGAGAAGTACGAGGTCGTGCCCATCGGCATCACCAAGGACGGGCGCTGGCTGACGTCCGAGCACGCCGAAAATCTGCTGCAGGGCAAGTTGATGCTCGAACCGCGGCACCTGCGCGCCGGCGATCCCGAGACCACGCCCGCCGCGGCCGTTCTGGCCCAGGGCGAATCGGTGATCGTGCCGCCCGAGCCGGCGCACCGGGAGAACGGCCTCGTGCCCTTTCAGACCGATGCCGCGCACCTCCGCCGCTCCAGCGACCGCGCCATCAACGTGGATGTCATCTTTCCCGTGCTGCACGGCACGTTTGGCGAGGACGGCACCATCCAAGGTCTGCTCGAACTCGCCGACATCGCTTACGTGGGAGCGGGCGTCCTGGGCTCGGCCGCGGGCATGGACAAGGACATCATGAAGTCGCTGTTCATTGCCGCCGGCATTTCCATCGTGAAGCACGTCACGATTCTGCGCAGCGATTGGGAAAAAGATGCGAAGAAAGTCGAGAAACTGGTCGCAAACCGCTTGAAGTATCCCGTGTTTGTGAAGCCCGCGAATCTGGGATCATCGGTCGGCATCAGCAAGGCGCATAACCGCAAGGAACTCGGCCCCGCCATCGAAGAGGCAGCCAGGTTCGACCGCAAGATTGTCATCGAGCAGGGCGTGGGCGGCAAGAAAGAGAAAGCCCGCGAGATCGAGTGCTCCGTTCTGGGCAACGACGATCCGCAGGCGTCGGTCCCGGGAGAAGTCGTTCCGGTGAAGGAATTCTACGATTACAACGCCAAGTATCTCGAGGAGGGCTCAGAGTTGATCATTCCTGCGCGGCTGATGAAGGCGCAGAAGAAGAAAGTTCAGGAGATGGCAGTGGCCGCGTTCAAGGCTGTAGATTGTTCGGGCCTGGCGCGCGTGGATTTCCTGATGGACGCAAAAACCAAGAAGATTTACCTGAACGAGATCAACACCATGCCCGGCTTCACTTCGATCAGCATGTATCCCAAGCTGTGGGCGGCGTCCGGGCTGGAGTATTCCGACTTGATTGACCGGCTGATCCAGCTTGGCCTGGAGCGCCACGAAGATAAGAAGAAGAATCAGTACAGCCGGTAGGGCAATTGTTGATTGATGATTTTTGATTGAAAACCTCGCGGCTATGGTCGATGTTGAGCTTCGCTGTCATTGGGGCCGTGCTCGTAATCCCCTGCGCGGTATGCGGCGGGCAAACGAATCGAGCGTGAGCCGTCTTTCGTACCAACCGACGATTGTGAAGCTCGAAGGCACACTTACCAGGAAAACCTTCCTGGGCCCACCAAACGATGAGAGTGTTCGCTATGGAGTCGGCAAATAAACCATATGCCCTGACTCATGCGTCGCAAAAGAAGTGCCGTAGCCTCGCAGTCCTGGGGCAGGTCGCTTTTCAGTTTGTTACCCTGATTTGCCGGAATTCGGCCACTGCCCGCCTTTTGGTACTGTCCTGATCTCCCGATTTTGCCGCTGAGGACTGGCAAGGGCATTGCTTTACTGATTCCGACGTTTCGAGATTAGGACACTGCCTACTCTTGGTACGGTTGACGCATCTCAATTTCGGCGCTTATCATCTTCGTTTGGCTTTAAGTGTCGGGACGCCTCCGGGAGGAGGCGTCCCAAGACTTTTCTTGTGGCGGCTTTGGCCGATTGAAGTGACCTATGGATAAGAAGAAACTAGAAGCGTTTAAGAAACGCCTGGAGACACGGCAGCACGAGTTGCGCCGGATTGTGAACCGCACGCAGGCCGACGGCCGCTCGGCCGACGAGGACTCGGCTCAGGATATTGCCGACCGCGCCGCCAGTTCCTACAACAAGGAATTTCTGTTCAGCCAGAGCAACAACGAGCGCCAGCTGCTGCAGATGGTGGAGAAGGCTTTGTTGCGCATCCGCGAGGGCAGTTTCGGCGAATGCATCCATTGCGGCAAAGAGATCAATGCCAAGCGCCTGGAGGCCGTGCCCTGGACCCGCCACTGCATCGCGTGCCAGGAGAAGCTGGAGAACGGAATGCTCGAGGAAGCTCCGCGGTAAGAACGACTTGGGTTTGTAAGCCGCGCCGCCGAGGGATCGGCGGCGTTTGTGTCTTGGGGAAAATGGGGTTCGCTGCTGTCCTCTGACAGTGTCATCCTGAGCGAAGCCGCTTTTCAGGCGGAGCGAAGGACCTCGCGCGCACAACGGAGACATCCCAAGGGTCCACGCGAGATCCCTCGCCCGGCTGAAGAACGCCGGGCTTCGGGATGACGCCTTCAGAGAGTTGAGATTACAGCCGCGACGCCAGTTCAACCCTCCTTTTTGACGCCCCGTTTTACCACCTGTTAGACTGTTAGTTTGTCCAGCCATCGTTAGCTAACCGAGGGAAGTCCGTGCGCGCAGAAGCCCGCCATCAACTGAAACAGGACGCATTCAGCCGTGTGACCATCGAGGCCGCCGAGAAAACGGCCCACTGGACGGTGGAGCACCAAACCACCGTGATCATTGCCGCAATCGTAGTCGCAGTCCTGCTGGCCGCCGGTGTTGGCGGCTGGTATTACCTGAGCGTGCAGGACGAAACCGCCAGCCTGGCTCTCACGCAGGCGGTTCGCACCATGGACACGCCTCTGCGCCCCGCAGGCACGCCGGAGCAACCCGACTTTCCCAGCTTCACCTCCGTCAAGGAGCGCACCGAGGCCGCGCGGAAACAGTTGCAGGCGATTGTGGATAAGTATCCGCACACCCGCACCGCCGACATGGCCCATTATTTCCTGGGCGTGACGGCTGCGAATTTGTCGGACAACAGCGCCGCCGAGCGCAATTTCAAAGCGGTCTCTTCCACCGGCAACCGCGATTTGGCGGCCGTCGCCAAGTTTGCCCTGGCCTCGTTCTACGGGCAGAACAAACGCACCAGGGAGGCGGTCGCACTCTACCAGGAGCTGATCAACAAGCCCACCGCATCGGTCAGCAAGGTCACGGCGCAGTTGCAGTTGGCCGAGCTCTACCAGGACTCCAACCAGCCCCTCGACGCCAAGCGGATCTACGAGCAGGTCAAGAAAGAGAATCCGGGCAACGAGGCGGGGCAACTGGCCACGCAGAAACTGGCGGAACTGAAGTAAGGTCCCGGCTTCGCCGCCTGCAGCTTTCCGAACCTTCTGCCATTATCATCGCTGGCATTCCCTTCTCTGGCGCTACTTCCGTAAGATAATTCCGCAGCCATTTCCCTTTTCCCACCGGTTGAGTACCATGTTGTCCGGCTTTCAACCTCACAACTGGACCAACATGACCGACATCACGCTCCGCGTTAACGGCAGTGAACGGAAAGTCAGCGTCTCTCCCGAGACGCCGCTCCTCTGGGTTTTGCGCGATACCCTCGAACTTACCGGAACCAAATTCGGCTGCGGCGCGGGATTGTGCGGCGCCTGCACCGTCCACGTGGACGGAGACGCTACTCGCTCCTGCTCGACTCCGGTTTCACAGGTGGCGGGCAAGAGCGTCACTACGATTGAAGGCCTCTCGGCCAGCGAAGGCCTCCCTGCAAGCCAGTTGCACATATTGCACGCGGCCTGGATCGCGGAAGAAGTTCCGCAGTGCGGATACTGCCAGACCGGCCAGATCATGTCGGCGGCGGCATTACTCAAGAAAACGCCGCATCCCACGGATGAACAGATCACCCAGGCGATGAACGGTAATCTCTGCCGCTGCGGAACTTACGAACGGATTCGCAAAGCGATTCACTGGGCCGCGGACGCTGCCAAGAACGCAAGAAGGGAAATCGCGAAGAACGGACACCAGGACGAGGAGCATGGGAACGGAGGTGCGCGATGAGCCCGCTTTCCCGCCGCGAATTCATCGCCGCCGGAGCCGCCGCCGGAGCTGGCCTCGTCATCGGCTTCTACCTGCCCCACGGCTCCGGCTCGCACAACGAATCCTTCTCGCCCAATGCCTACCTGCGCATTACGCCCGATGACAAAGTCACAATTGTGGTCGCGCGTTCGGAGATGGGCCAAGGCGTACGCACCGCGCTGCCCATGATTCTGGCTGAGGAACTCGAGGCCGACTGGAAGCAGATCGAAATCGAGCAGGCCGGAGCCAGCACGCTCTTCGGCGATCAGACGACGGGCGGAAGCGCCAGCATCCGCACCTGCTGGGATCCCATGCGCAAAGCCGGCGCGGCGGCGCGCGAGATGTTGATTACCGCTGCCGCGATGGCCTGGGGCGTTCCGCGATCCGGCTGCACCGCGGAGCATGGCCGCATCAGGCATGCCCCCTCCGGACGCAGCGCCAGCTACGGCGAACTTGCCATCAGGGCTGGCACGCTGCCCATTCCCGCCGACCCGCCGTTGAAGCAGAGCAAGGACTACAAGATCGTCGGACAGCGCCTGCTGCGTCTCGACTCGCCCGCCAAAGTGAAGGGCGAGGCGGTCTTCGGCATTGACGTCCGCGTGCCGGGAATGAAACACGCCGTGCTCTCGCGTTGCCCCACCATTGGCGGAAAAGTGTTGGGCTTCGACGACAAGGAGTCGAAGAAAATCTCCGGCGTGAGTTACGTGGGCAAGATCGGCGATTCCGCCGTCGCCGTGGTCGCCGACGGTGTTTGGAGCGCGATGGAAGGCCGGAGGGTGCTGAACGTCACCTGGGAGGATGGTCCGAACAAGGATTTGAATACCGCAGCCGTCATCGCGTCGTTGAAGCAGGCAGCGTCCAAAAAAGGCGCGAGCATCTACCTGGCCGGTGATTCAGCGAAAGCTTCGGGCCGGAAAATCTCCGCCGAATATGTTTTGCCCTTCATGGCGCACGCGCCCATGGAACCCGGCAATTGCACCGCCAGCTATCAGGGCTCGAAGTGTGAACTGTGGGCGCCTACGCAAGTCCCACAGGACTGCCGCGATTCCGTCGCGACGGCAATCGGCCTCGACCCTGATCAGGTGAAGGTGAATGTCACGCTGATGGGCGGAGGCTTCGGCCGCCGCCTTGAACATGACTGCGCGGTGGAAGCGGCGCTCGTCTCGAAGGCGATCAGCGCTCCGGTAAAAGTAATCTGGACGCGGGAAGATGACATGCGATTCTCGACCTATCGCCCGGCCAGCCTGCATCAACTCAGCGCCGCGCTTGACGGCTCGGGATATCCTGCAACGCTGACGCATCGTATCGTCGCGCCTTCGATCAGCGGGCAGAAGGGGCAGCCAGGGCCGAACAATGTGGACCCTGATCTGCCCGATGAAGCTGGTCCGGTCTACGGAATTCCCAACTACGAGATCGACTACGTAATGACCGAAACTCCCGTCCCTCTCGGCTGGATGCGATCGGTCTACGCCCTGCAAGCCGCCTTCGCCCTCGAAAGCTTTATCGATGAACTCGCAGTTGCGGCCGGCAAAGATCCGCTCGAATACCGGCTTCATCTGCTGGCCAAAGATCAGGACCTGCAATACTTCACCTCGACGTGGCACACCGCCCGCATGCGCGGCGCGCTGCAACTGGCCGCGGAAAAAGCAGGATGGAACAAGCCTGTGCCCGCCGGACGCCATCGCGGCATCGCCTGTTTTGGCTGCTTCGCCTCGTATATGGCTGAAGTCGTTGAAATCACCATGGAGAATGACCAGCCGCGCGTGCATCGGGTCGTGGCAGCCGTGGACTGCGGGCAAGTCGTCAATCCCGGCATTCTGGAGCAGCAGATTCAGGGTGGAATTGTCTACGCGCTGACCAACGCGCTGCGAGCGAAGATTACGATCGAGAAGGGCCGCGTCGTCGAGGGCAACTTCGACGACTACGCTCCGCTGCGCATGGACGAGACGCCCATCGTCGAGGTCTACGCCGTTCCCAGCGCGGAAGCTCCGACCGGGATCGGCGAGCCGTCCGTTCCGCCGCTCGCTCCGGCGCTATGCAACGCCATCTACGCGGCGACAAAGAAGCGCATTCGCGCCTTGCCGGTCGCGAGTTAGTGGTCGCTTCGGCGGGCCAGAGCCTGCGCCGTGACGCTCGATGGGGCAGGAATGTCTTCTGCGGGTGCCCCATCCTTGCCACGGTTTTTGCGGCAAGGGTGGGGACTTTGACTTCCGGTTCAATCAACCAGAAAAGTCTTCGGCTAGGTCTGGCCCTGCCGTCAACCGGAAGATCTTGATGTTGTCGCCAAACGCGCGGAACGGAAGATCGTGAAACCGCGCTGATTCGCTCCGCAATCGTTCCGGCAAATCCGCTCCCCACCCTGCTTGAAAAATCCAGACCGCTTCGTCCGCTTTCAGGCCATAGCTCGCGATCAGGCTCTTCCCGAGTCCCCGAAAGACTGCCGGAGTGAAGTTCGTCGCGGTTCTGCGGTTGGCGGCGACAACGCGGTATCCGCCACAAGAGAACTCCTCAAACTGCGAATTGGAGGCTTGCACCGAGATCGGGTTCTGCTCGCACAAATAATGGCCAAGAATCAGGCTGCTCTCGAAGTCCGTGAAAATCACGCCTTCGGGAGCAACATTCTCCCGCAGGAACGCGATCGCTTCCGTCATGTGTGCCCGGCTCTGATCGGCGCGAGTCATGTAAGGCTGGTGCTGCTTGCCGAAGACGGCGCAGGCCACAACGATCACCAGTGCCAGGGCAAGGCCGCGCGTCCAGCGCTCGGCCGCGAGCCGGGCGGTAACAAAACTCACACCGGCCACGGCTGGAATGATCAGATAGGCGGTGTGGCGCGTTCCGCCGTAGGGATACACGTGCGCGAAGCTCGCTCCGCACGCCAGCACAAACAAGAACACCAGGAACAAGTCCAACTGCCGCGATGCGGCTCTCGTCTCGCCCCGAGTTCGCCAGAGCAGGGCAATCGCCGCCAGAAACATCAGGCCCGCAATGTCGCCCACCGCGAGCTGGCCGAATATAAACTGAAAAACTCCAAAGCTGTGGCCGATGGCAAACAGCAGCGGGTTATCCCGTCCCGCTTCGAAGTAGGAGCGGCGCAGGTAGAACTCGCTCATCCATCCTTGCAGCACGGTCCGCGACTCGCCCTGGCCGAGGTGCGCGAGATGCGTCTTGTACAACAACACCAGCAGAGCCAGCGTTCCCAGTTGGCCTGCGATCCAGACGGCGGCCACCTTCCCCGAGGCCGCCGGCACAGGCCCACGGAGAAAAATCTTCAGCAGCGCGTAGCCGCCCAGCCCCGCCACAAAGAACAGCGCTGAGTAGTGCGACAACATTGCCAGATAGACGCACAGCGCCGACGCCATCATCCGCCAGGAAGAGTCTTCCGCCAGCGCCCGATCCAGGAAATAAAGCGCGCCGCCCAGGAACGCCAGCAGCAGCGCATACTGCCGCACCTCAGCGGATAACCGAACCACGGGCGGCAGGAAAGCAACCAGAATCAGGCCGACGAAGCCCGGCAGCCGGCCCGTCGCCTGCGACAGCCAGCGGAAGAACAGCCAGCAGAAAACCGTGCCCGCAATCACCGAGGGCAGGCGAAGCCAAAGCTCCGAGGTTCCCAAAACGCGTACGAAGTGCAGCACCCAATACAAAAGCGGAGGGTGCGATTCCGCAAGGCTGGCGCGGTAGACCGCGGCCAGCGAAACCTGATTCGCAATCCGAAAATGCAGCGCCTCATCGGCATTGAGAAACGTTCCCGAGGCCGCCCACATTCGCGCCATAAATCCGGCCACGATCACCACCGCCGCGGCCACGGTGGCGCGGCCCGCAAACCATCTCTCGGTGGAATTTTCGCTCGGGACGTAGGTCGGCTGCGTAGTCATTTCTCGTTAGGATCTGAACTCCAGCCATTTTACGGCCTCGGACACGAGAGGAATTCCGGAGCCGTTCAGAATGCGCCCAGCCATTTCACGGGAAAGCGAGCCGCCAGCGCGTTGGCGAGGCGTTCATCGGCCGTGATCAAGTCCGTGTTGGCTTGGACCGCCAAGGCTACATACAGGCAATCGTAGACAGCCCGGTCGTGCGCGAAGGCAATTCTCAGAGCCTCTGGCAGCAAGACGAGAGACGACACAGTCGCGAAATCGCGGGCCTTCATGTCGGCCGCTACCGCTTCGGCTTCGTCCTGCCGCCATCTGCGCTGCCGCGTGCCCTTCCACAAAACGTTGCCCAGTTCGGCCCAGAAAACATCGGGGACGATGAACTCGACTTCGCCACCGACATAGCGCTTCAGCAATCGCAGGGACTCATCGCTTAACGGCTCTCGGGCCGATGGAATCGCCCACTTTACAGCCACGCTGGCGTCAAGGACCAACGTCCTCACCGTTCTCGGTCCTCGCGAATCATCTCCTCGGCCGATGGAAACGGGCCGGGGGTTAGAGGAGGTTTGGCTCGAAGCTCGGCCAGCCGGTTGTAGAATTCCCGGCGCCGCTTCAGTTCTGCCGCAGTCGGAATGTTTTGCTCCAGGAGCGAAATCACCTCCGCCGCAATCGACTTCCGGTTGGCGCGGGCCCGCTTGCGCAGGGCTTTGTAAATGTCGTCAGGAACGTTCTCCACGTAGAGCGTTGCCATAGGGTTTCCCTAGGATAATTATAGTATATTCCAAGTCATATGGGCAGCTGCTTTTCTTGACACTTTCACCTCCCGCCCTTTATCCTAAGTCTTGCTCCTTGCGGTACTTACGCCCCTTGGCGTGCTTCCGCGGGCCGGTCCGGCACGATTGCCGCGGAGGTTTCGTGATGCTCCTCGACATCAAAGAACTGCAGCTTCGTCCTCTGGAGTTTGAGGAGGAGCTTCAGCCCGATGTCCTTGACTTGGGCAGCGAAGTCCGGCAGCGCACGCCGCTGAAGACTGCGGGGCGCGCCGAACTGGTCGAGGAACATCACGGCAAGCATAAGATAATTCAGGACATACGCCTGCGCGGGCGGTTGTCGGCAGGCCTCGAAATACAGTGCGCGCGCTGTCTGGAGCCGGTGCCACAGGAAATCGCCCGCGAGTTTGAACTGCTCTACCGGCCGCTCGGCGCCGACGCCGGACGCGACGAGCTTTCTGTCACCGCCGCCGAAGCCGAGATCGGCTATTATCAGGGCGAAGGAATTCTGCTCGAAGACGTGTTGCGCGAGCAGCTGCTGCTGGCGCTGCCCTTGAAGATCACCTGCCGCGAAGACTGCAAGGGCTTGTGCCCGCATTGCGGCACGAATCTGAACCAGCAACAATGTTCCTGTGCGGTCGCGGCGGACGATCCGCGCTGGGCCGCCTTGAAAGAGATTCGCAGCAAGCTGGAACACTAGCTTAGCTGTAAGCAGGATACGTCTAAAACATCTGCATTCTGACTTCTGCATTCTGACTTCGATAAAGTCAGAAGTTAGAAGTAAGAATGCAGAATTGAAGTCTACTGATTTTGCGGCTGGCTTTCGCCGCGAGAGGAATCAACTACCATGCCTAATCCGAAACGGCGACACTCCCAGAAGCGCACCTCCACCCGGCGCGCCCACGACGCTCTCAAAGCCCATTCACTTTCTGAGTGCCCCAACTGTCACGAGAAAAAAATGCCGCACCGCGCCTGCCCCAAGTGCGGGTACTATAAGGGACGCGAAGTCCTCGACGTTGAGGAAGCCAGCTAACCGACAGACACCATGCCGAGCGTGATCGCGCTGGATGCGATGGGTTCGGACCGCGCGCCCAAGCCTGAGGTCGAGGGCGCAATACTGGCGGCACGCTTGTACGGCGTGCGCGTGCTGCTGGTCGGCTCCGAAGCCACAATCAAGACGGAACTGGACCGCCACCGTGCGGCCAGAACCCTGCCCATCGAAATCGTTCAAGCCAGCGAACACATCACCATGGAAGACAAGGTGGAGGCGATTCGCGCCAAGCGCGACTCCTCCATGCGCGTGGGCCTGCGCCTGGTGCGTGAGTGCCAGGCCGCGGGCTTTGTCACGGCCGGCAACACCGGCGCCGCCATGGCCACGGCCAAGATCGTGCTGGGCGCGGTACCCGGCGTCGACCGCCCCGCTCTGGCAGCAGTCTTCCCCACAGCCCCGGGAACGCCCGCCATCCTGCTCGATGTCGGCGCCAATGTCGACTGTACTCCCCAAAATCTGGAACAGTTCGCCGTCATGGGTGACGTCTACTTCCGCGCCATGTTCGGCAATACGCTCGGCAAGCGCCCGGGGACAACCGGGCCGCGCGTCGGCTTGCTTTCCATCGGCGAAGAAGAAACCAAGGGCAACGAGCTGACGCGCGAAGCCTTTCAGTTGCTGAAGCAGCTTCCGCTGAACTTCGTGGGCAACGTGGAAGGCCGCGATCTGTACAACGGGCAGGTTGACGTCATCGTCGCCGACGGCTTTGTCGGCAACGTGGCGCTGAAGATTTCCGAAGGCGTGGCCAACCTGGTTCGCACCGCGTTGAAAGAATCGCTCAAGGCGACCATCACGCGGCAAGTGGGAGCGCTGCTCTCGCGCAGTGCATTTACGGATTTCAAGAAGCGCCTCGATCATACCGAATACGGCGGCGCGCCGCTCTTAGGTGTGAAAGGCGTCTGCATCATCACGCACGGTTCTTCCAACGCCAATGCCATGAAGAATGCGGTGCGCGTCGCGGCTGAGTTTGCCGAGCGCGGCGTCAACGAATTGATCGAGCGCGGCCTGGCGGCAGTGCGGCCGGCGGTTGCAGTCGGTACCCCGTGACTTTCGCAGCTGAACTCACTCTGTCATCCTGAGCGCGCGAAGGACCTATGTAAGTTGCCTGCAGCAAGACACCGGCGGCAAAGTGGACACGTCCTTCGCTTCGCTCAGGATGACAAAACTTTGTTTTCACCAACCTCATGACCAACTCGAACACCATCGCATTGCTGTTTCCCGGCCAGGGCTCACAAGCCGTCGGCATGGGCAAAGACCTGGCCGAAAAATATCCCGTCGCCCGCCAGACGTTTGACGAGGCCGACGAAGCTCTCGGCTACAAACTCTCGCAACTGTGCTTCGAAGGCCCGGAAGACCAGCTTCGCCTGACCGAGATCACGCAGCCGGCGATCCTTACCGTATCGGTCGCCGCCCTGCGAGTGCTGGAAACGCACATTCCCAGGCCCGCCTTCGTCGCCGGCCACAGCCTCGGCGAATATTCGGCGCACGTCGCCTCCGGGACCTTCCCTTTTGCGGACGCGCTGCGCACCGTTCGCAATCGCGGCAAGTACATGCAGGAGGCCGTGCCGGTGGGCGTGGGCGCGATGGCCGCAATTCTGGGCATGGATCTCGAAAAAGTCACCGCGGTCTGCCAGGACGCAGCCCAGGGTGAGGTCTGCCAGCCCGCCAACATCAACTCGCCCGAGCAAATTGTGATTTCCGGCAACACCGCCGCGGTCGAGCGCGCCGCCAAACTCGCCGACGAGCGCGGCGCCAAGAAGGCCCGCCTGCTGCCGGTGAGCGCTCCTTTCCATTGTTCGCTGATGAAGCCGGCGCAGCACCGGCTGGAAGCCGATCTCAATGCGCTCAAGATGCAGAAGCCGGTTGTTCCTGTCGCCTGCAACGTGGACGCCGCGCTGGTCGCGGACGAAATGCGCGCCCGCGATACACTCGTCCGGCAGGTCACCGGTTCGGTGAAGTGGGATCAATGCATGCGCCTGCTCATCGGGCTGGGCGTCGAAACCTTCCTCGAAGTTGGCCCGGGAAAAGTCCTCTGGGGATTGATGCGCCAGATCGACCGCTCGAAGACCTGCCTGACCGTTGGAGATGACGCGACGCTCACCAAAACGCTGGAGTCGCTTGGGAAAACGCCCGCGTAGAGCGCCTTAGAGATTTCTTGGATGCTCGAGCATTTTCACAGTTACTGTAGCCCCTACGGACTGTCGTCCCGAGCACGGCGAGGGATCTAGGGGTTTGCCCGCGGCAGCAATACTGGTGGTGCAAGCTAGAACCTGGATCCCTCGCTACGCTCGGGATGACAAGCGCCTTTAGTCCACTCTATAGCTGAAAACGGTCTACGCTGGCCGGGCTGTGCCCGGCCCGGACAGCCGGGGCGGCTGTCCCCACACGAATCCCGTTCAGTGAAACATAAGCTCGCATGGTGGATAACTGAGCGTGTGGTCGGACGTTTCCACCCACACCTGCGCGTGTTCGGCGCGGTCGTTCACCACCACGTCCACCACCACTCCGGTGCCGCCGCCCGGGCAAGTGCTCGCACCGAAGACTTTCTGTGTCTTGATCAGTCCCCACTCTCCGCCCGGCCCCCAGTCGCGATAGAAATCGCCGAACGGGTACTTAGGATGCCGGTCAGGATGCTGCCGCCAGTCCGCATCCTGCATCCAGATGCCGTAGGCCGAGTTGTAATCCTGTTTCTGCAGCGCGTCGAAGAAGCGACCTGCGGCGTGCTCTTCCGGCCAATAGCGAAACCACCAGCCGTGACCAAGCAGGAAACCAAGCAAGCCGACACCAAGCACAATAACTGCGAGAACGATCGCAAAAATGATTCGCTGCTTCCGTTTCCGGGCTTTTCCCGGGTCCATCTCTTTCGCGTCCAGAAGTGTCATACCTCTCTAGCATAACGGACACGGCAGGCAATGGAAAAGTTCCCAAGAAGGCGATTTCACCGCCGAGCACGCCGGGATCGCCGAGAAAGCCATTGGCCATTGACTCGGTCCCGTTCCGACTTTCTCGGCGTCCTCGGCGATCTCGGCGGTGAATGCTTTTACAGCGTTCTCTTGAACAGCGGAATCGCAATCCCCAGCGTGGCCGCGGCGAACAGCGTGAGGAACAGCATGTCGCCCCAGACCGCCGCCAGCGTCGTCTCTTTCAGCAGAAGGCACTTGAAACCATCCACCGCATAGGTAAAGGGATCAACTCTCGCGATGGCCCGCAGCCAGGGCGGAAACGCCTGGATCGGATAAACCGAGCCGCTCGGGAAAAACAGCAGCGTGTTGAGAATGCCGAACATGGCGCGGGGCACCAGCGGGTCTTCGATGCGCACCATCAGCAGAAACATCATGGTGTTAAAGGCCAGCGAAGTCAGCACGATCATGATCAGCAATCCGAACGCGGCCACGGGATTGAAAATCGTTCCCACGCCCGCCAGCATCGACCCAATGCCCACGATCACCACGCCCGTCATCACCGCCTTGATGGCGCCGGCCAGGTTCAGCCCCAGCACAAGTTCAATCTTGGTGATGGGCGTGACCAGATAGCCTTCATGCACGCCGCGCGCCTTGTCGTCAATGTAGAGCATGCCGCCGCCGATCATCACCGACACGAACATGGCCAGCACCAGCGATCCCGGTAGCAGGTACTTCATGTATTCGATGTAAGGATAGAGTTCCACAATATCCAGCGCCGTCTGCTGCAGAATGCGCGGCGAAACGGCGGGCTGGTTGAGGGCATTGGTAAGGTCGGTGAGTTCGCCTTCGATCGCCGCGCTCATGAAGTTGTCGCTGTTGTCCACGACCAGCGCGATACGCGGGTGATTCTGTTCGTACACGCGCCGGGAAAACTCCGGCGGGATGATCACCGCGCCTTGCAGCCGGCCGTCGCGCACGTCCTCCGTGGCTTGCTTGTCGCTGTCGTAAGGAATCGGGACAAAAGTGCGGATGTTGGCGCGCACGGCGTCGAAGGCCTGGCGGACTCTCAGCGCCTGCGGGCCGCCATCCTGGTCTACGATGGCGATCTTGGCGTCGTGGATTTTCCCGCCGAAGGCGTTGCCCAGAATGATCAGTTGCACCAGCGGGAAGATCATCGAGGCCAGCATCAGTGTGGGCGAGCGAAAGAACTTGCGCATCTCGCGCTCGACAATCGCCATCATTCGATTCATGCAGTCAACTCCAAAGTTGTCATCCCGAGCGGAGCGAGGGACCTAGGTTCTTGTCTGCGCCACCTGTATTCCACGTCCGGCAAAACCCAGATCCCTCGCTCTGCTCGGGATGACAATCGTGCATCTCATGGCGCCACCCCCGGCCGCGGCGGCATGACGAAGGCGTGCGCTTTTTGCAGCTCGTCGCGCAGCTGGCGTCCGGTGTAGTGCACGAAAACGTCGTCCAGCGTCGTGTTCTGCACGGTAAGCGACTTCACCGGCACCCCCGCCGTAACCGCCATCTCCACCAGTTCCGTCGTGGTACGCGAGCCGTTGCCCGTGAGCACGCGGTACATGCCTGCACCCTCATGCTGGATCGAAGTCACGTCGTCGAGCGTATGCAGCCGCTGCTCCCAATCGGCGGGAGGATTCTCGAACTGCGCCTCGATCACATTCGATCCCGGCACACTCGCCTTCAGCGCCATGGGAGCATCGAGCGCCACCAGTTTGCCGTGGTCCACGATCGCCACCCGGTCGCACAGCCGGTCGGCTTCATCCATGTAATGGGTGGTGAGCAGGATGGTCAGCTGGCGCCGGTCTTTGATGTTGCCCAGCATCTCCCAAACCGCGACGCGCGAAACCGGGTCGAGCCCGGTGGTCGGCTCGTCCAGGAAGAAGATTCGTGGATGGTGCACCAGGCCGCGCGCGATCTCCAGCCGCCGCCGCATGCCGCCGGAGAGCGTCTTGGTCTGCGCGTCCCGCCATTTGCTGAGGTCCACCAGCTGCAAAAGTTCATTCACGGACCGGTTGCGCTCCTTGGCGGGAACGTCGTACAGCTTGGCGTAAATACTCATGTTCTCTTCGACGGTGAGGTCGAGGTCGCTGGTCAGCGCCTGCGGAATCACGCCGATCAAGTGCCGCACGGCATTGGGATCCTTCGCCACATCGTGGCCGCCGATCCGCGCTTTTCCCGCAGTGATCGGAATCAGCGTCGTCATCATGCGGATCAGGGTGGACTTTCCTGCGCCATTCGGTCCCAGCAGCCCGAATATCTCGCCTTCCTTCACGCTGAACGAAACATCGTCGACGGCGGTGAAATCGCCGTACTTCTTGACGATGTGTTCCACTTCGATGGCCGCGGGCGCCGCCGGATCGTAGACCGGCTTTATCCCTACCGAGCCGTTTGCTGCTGGAGAGGCGACGTCGTTCATTTTGGGATCGGGCTCTGCCATCATCGTTGCTCTGCCGCGGCAGCGCTCTGTGCCGCATTGCCTTTGATCTGGGCGGGGGCAACCAGCACCTCGGCCGTCATTCCGGGTACGTATGCGCCTCTGGGATTGTCCAGGCGCACTTTCAACACAATGGTTTTGATGTCGCGCTTGCGGCGGCTCACATCGCGCTGCGTGGCGTAATCGCCTTCCACGCCCTTGAAGAAGACTTTGCCGCTGGTGACGGTTCCTCCCGGCAAGCGCACGCGAAGCACATCCCCATATCCAATGTGATCGGCGTAGGTCTCGGGGATCGCCGCCCGCGCCCAGGTGTCGCTCAGATCCACGATGGTAACGATGGGGGCGCCGATATTGACCACTTCTCCCTGCCGCGCCGCGCGCACTGAAACCGTTCCGCTCACCGGCGCATAGACGTTGGTATAGCCCAGCCGCACCGCCGCCTGATTTTTCTGTGCGATCGCGGCCTTCAGATCAGCTTCCGTCGCCGCCACGGTGCTCCTGGCCGCATTGGCCTGATGCGTGCGCGCAATCGCGGAATTCAAATCGGCCTCGGCCGCGCTGACCATATCCTGCTGCGCCTGCACGGTGGCCTGGGCCGCCTGCAGACTGGTCTCGGCCTGCACCCGGTCCTGATCGGAGGCCACTCCCGCCTTGGCCAGTTCGATGGTGCGGTGGCTGTCGCTCTCGGTGCGTTCCAGAGCCGCCTTCGCTTGCAGCAGTTGTGCCCTCGCCGACGCCAGCTTCGCCTGGGCGTTGGCTACATCACTCGTGGTCGATCCCGAGGTGGACGCCTCGGTGTGCTGCGTCTCGGCGACCTTGTGCTGCAGGCTGTCGATCGTGGCTGCGGCGGCTGCCTCCTGCGTCTGCAACTCCGACGCATCGAGCACCGCAATCAGATCGCCCGCTTTGACCGGCGTGCCCTCATCCACCAGCAGCTTCTGGATGCGGCCTTCGACCTGCGCGCTCACGATGACCTGATTCGCATCCACCGTGCCGATCAGGATCAGGTCGCGGGAATGATCGGCGGAAAAATAGTAGTACGTCGCGGCAATCACGAAGATGATTCCGAGCAGGATGAAGAATCGGTTGCGTGGGCTCATGAGCGCGCTCCTTGCGTGGCGTTTCTTGGAACGAACAAGGCCGCGGAAATGAAATCCAGCACCGCGGCCCGCCGTTCCGCGATCCGCTCCGGGGTCAGGGGATTAAAACCGACGATCTTCTGCATCATGGGCGCTCCACTGAAATAAAAAACCACCATTGCCACCATGGAAGGAACGAAGTGGGCCGGACTGACGGGCCGGAATTCGCCCTCGGCGATGCCCTTCCGCAACAGTTCGCTCACCCGCACAAAAATCGGCTGAAAATAATTCTTGATGATGCGGTCAAGATGAGGAGAGTGGCCCTCGCGCGCGCGCATCATTTCGCGCTGCATGAGCCGCGGGTACATCTGGTTCGAGGCCACAAAGTCGAAATAAGCTCCCACATATGCCATCACCTTCTCGCGCGACGGCAAATCGCTGTCGAGCGCGCGAAACACCGACTGCTTCAGGCCGGAAAACGCCTCGTCGAGGACTGCCGAGTAAAGCGTCTCTTTGTCTTTGAAGTAGTAGTAGAGCAGGGCCTTGTTGACCCGGGCTTCGCGGGCGATGGCGTCGGTGCGGGCGCCGGCAATCCCCAACTCGGCAAACTCATGCGCCGCTGCTGCCAGGATGGCCGCGCGGCTCTCCTCGGGCTGGCCGCGAGAGCCCATGCGATGCGGGATGTGACGTGAGCGAACAAGCCGGGCCATACTTAATTAACCAGTTAGTTAGATTATACACGGGGACGAAACGACGCAGGAAAACTTTGGCTAGCCCGAATTATTCATGAGGATTGCTGCGGTTTTGAAAGGGCGCGGCTTGGCTCTGTTAACACGCCCAGATGTGCGCGTCAGTTTGTCCCGCAGGGACGACCGACAATAGCCCGGCCTTTCAAGGCCGGGTCGAGGCGCGGCTTCGGAGTACACGTCCTGGAGGGACGGATGAAACGGAGGGCAAGGGCTGTGTCTCAGCCGTGCCTCCGGCACGGGGGTGTTTCGTCGTCGCAGCCGTCCCGCCAGTAAACTGGCGGGCTATTTTCAGAAGTGCCTCCGGCACTGGCTTCTGGCCGACTTCCTGCCAGTCGCAGGATGTCAACAGAGCGAGGCAGCTTCATGAGTAACGCAGCCTGGCACACAGCCTCTGACCCCTGACCCCTGACCTCTGACCTCTGACCTCTGATCCCTGCCCTACCCGCTGTGCCTTATGTGCAGCACGTCGCCGTCCTGCACGATGTAATCCTTGCCTTCCAGGCGCAGCGTGCCTTTGGCGCGGGCGTTGGCTTCCGAGCCGGCTTCCAGAAGCTGGTCCCAGCGGATGGTTTCGGCGCGGATGAAATGCTTTTCCAGATCGGAGTGGATTGTTCCCGCCGCTTCCTGGGCGCGCGTGTGAGCCGGGATTGGCCAGGCCCGGCATTCGTCTTCGCCCGACGTGAAGAAAGAAATCAGGCCCAACAATCTGTAGCTGGTGCGGATCAGGCGAGTCAGGCCGCTTTCTTTCAAGCCGTAGCTCGACAGAAACTCGGCGGCATCTTCGTCGCTCATTTCAGAGAGTTCAGCCTCGACCTTCCCGCAGATCGCCGTGGCGGCGGAGTTCGGCCGCGCGGCAATGTCGGTGAGCTTGTACTTGCTGACCGCCTCGTCCAGTTCCCTTCCCAGTTCGCCCGACTCGCCGATGTTCAGCACATAGAGGATCGGCTTCTCGCTCAGAAACATGAATCCGCGAATCCGCTTCTTATCCTCGGGCGTCATTTCCAGTTCCCGCAGGGGCTTGTCCTGCCCCAGATGGGCATTGGCGCGCTGCAGCAACTCGAACTCTTTTTCAAGCTCCGCCGTCTTCATCTTCTTGAGATCTTTTTCCAGACGCTCCAGACGTTTTTCGATCTGCCCCAGATCGCTGACCATCAGATCAAATTCGACGTTCCTGATGTCGCGCACGGGATCGATCTCGCCCACATGCGGGATGGCCGGGTCTTCGAAAACCCGCACCACGTGCGCCAGGGCGTCGACCTGGCGCAGGTGGCCGAGGTAGGCGGTTTCCTTCAGCGCGTCCTGGCCAATGGCGCCCACGTCCACGTATTCGACCGAGGTGTGGGTCAGCTTTTTCGGATTGTAGAGCGCGGCCAGGCGGTCGAGACGATCGTCGGGAACCTTGGCCACGCCGATGTGCGCCTCGCGCGGATTGGCAAATGCGGGCGCGGATAGGTTCGCCTTGGTGAGAATGCGGAACAGCGATGTCTTGCCTACCTGGGGCAGACCAATAATGCCGGTTTTCATAAGAAAGCTTCTGGCTCTTAGCTCCTAGCTCGTACCTCGTAGCTCCTAAACGCCGAATCCTGGAACTGACATAGGCGTGCAGCCAGCGCCGAGCAGCCTTTCAGAATAAACCATGGCATTGCGGATTGACCAAACCTAGCCACGCAGACGGGGAACTGCTACGACCCATTCCCGTATGGTTGACAGGAGCGCCGGGGCAGAGCGCCCGCGCGGTCGGGCTGGGAATGTGGCGTGCGTTAGTGCGCGTGCGTGTGCCGCAGCGTCCTCCACACCGCTCTTGACGCCAACCAGATTCCGGTTGCGCAGCCGGTGGCGACGATGGCCCACCAGAAATAGACATGGCTGTCGTTTACGGATGTCTGGCTGTGAACGTATTGCGGAACACCGCTCACCAGGAGAGCATTCAGAATTGACTCGTGATCTTGTGCCGATGGGTTGGCCAGATAAGACCTGTAGTACGCGGCGTAGGGATGGTAAGCGCACAGCAGGCCGACGCAACTCAATACCAGGAGCAATGGCGCGTAGGTCAGGCCGAACCGTACAAATCTGGAAGGAGCGCGCCTCACGGCAAACGTGAACAGGGCCACTGCTATCAAAAGGACGGAAGCGGCTGACAAGATCGCGCAGAAGTGTACGAGGAGGCCGCTTGCCAGAGAAAATGTCAGGAGCCGTCGCGTCTCTGACTCGTCGTGCGCGCGCATTTCCTCGTTTTCTGCGTGCTGCAATTGCGCGGCGTAGGCGACGACCTGTGCCTCTTTCGTGCGTCCCAACTGGAGCAAGACCGGCTGCAGGTGGTTGAAAGACCTTTCCTGCAAGTCCCGGGCAATGAGGAGTTCGACGTCGGCCTCCCCTTTGTGCCCCAAACACACACGCTGGCCGAATTGGGCGACGGCCCAATATTCGCTGGCCGCGTCTTCCCACTTCCCGGCACGCTCCGCCTCCTCGCCTTGGGCAAGCCGCAGGTCAGCATACTCACGCCAATTCAAGATGGAGGGAAGCACGTCGCCAGAGAAGTAGGCCGTGGTGGCGAGCTGCGGATCAATCACGCCCAGCCGCTGCATGACTCGAAGGTCAAGGTCCAAGCGCTGTGCGAAGTAGGCGCCATAAACTGGCGCCGCGAAAGCCCGATCCATCAAGGCGAGCCATCGGGGATCGCGCCCGCGAATATGAGCGATCTTTTCTTCCTTGGAACTCCCTCGTCCGCGCCATTGCGGATCGTGCTCATGGGTCTGAGCAATCTCATCCGCTTCGGCAAGGTAAGGTACTGCGTTTTGTGGATCCCATTCTTGCAGGCGCTGGATTAGCTCCGGGTGCGGCGATCCTCGGAACCGTGAGTCACTCCTGCGCTGCGCAAGAAAGTAGTAAGTCCAGGTGAGGCTCGGATCTTTGGCGACGGCGTTCTCAGCCATGCGCACTGCCACGTCAAACCGGTTACCCTCGGGATCGGGCAGCCTCATTGCGGCGACCGCCATGGCTGCGGCGTCGCTTTTATTCTCAGCTTCGCGGCCGATCTTCTCCCACAGGGCGGCCTCGTCCCTTGGGTGGAATTCATCCCGCCAGCTGGAGAATATGACGCTCAGCCCCTGACGCAAGTCCGGGACAAACAGCAGCGCCCCTGAAATCGCCAGACACACCAGGACAAGCTTCCACGGCAACGGCGGAGGAACCTGCGCCGGCCCGTTGAGCGCCGGTTCACTTTTCGCCGCAGGGCGCCGGAATACACGCGAGAAGAATGCGCGAAATGCAACCATGAGTCCTCCCACCGTCCAGGAGAGCGCCGCGCTGAACTCGGTCACGGAGCTGGATTCCGCCACGATGGCCTCGCCCCAGGCGCGTTTCTCGGAGGGATACAACCGAATCGCACAGGTCAGGATGTTCTGCATGATCCGCCTTGCAGCAGTGTCGGCCATTAGCCGGCTCCCAAGGCTGGATTCAGCGCGTGGCTGGGGCGGGTACGGCGTGCCTCTTCGTGAGCCCAGCGCTCGCCCAGGCCGGTCAGGCGATACATGTGGCGAGGCGGACGGCCGGCCCCGGCCGTTTCCTCCCACCGCGTCTCCAGCAGCGATTTCTCGGCCAGGCGCATGAGAATGGGATACAGCGTTCCCGACTTCAGCCCGGTCTCGCGAGACAGGTCGTAGCCGTAGCGCCACTCGGCAGGACGGGCGAGCAAGGAGGCAAGCAGCAATCGGGTCTGCGGCGATGTGCGAACCGGTCTCACTCCAATAGTCTACATATGTAGAGATAATAAAAGTCAAGTTTGCCCCCTTTTCCGCTGCGCGCCGCTTTGCCTTGGCGCACAAGCGGATACAGCCGCCCGCTCCGCCAGCCCCTCCCGCTCGGCCCTGCGCTCTCGGGTTGTCAATCCCTATCGGTACTCACACCGAGTTACTGAAGTTTTCCGAAAACTTCCCAAGCCATTGTTTCTAAATGCGTTAACTGATATTTCTAAGGTTCGCGCATGCCCGCGGTTGGGGAAGTGTGCGTACGCGTATGACTGGCGCCACCAGTGTTACGACGGGACTCGTTTCGCACTCCCACTCGTGGAGAGGTCTGTCCCTGGGCGCGAAGTTCTTCATCAGTCTGATCGTGATTGCCGGGACTGCGATCCTGGCCTGGGGCGGAATCCACCAGACTAGCAAGAATATTGCGGAGTTCATCTGCTATCTGGGCATTGCCATTCTGGCGTCCAGACTGAAAGTCAACCTGCCGGGCATCACCGGCACTCTGTCGGTAAATTTCCTGTTCATCCTGATCGGCGTTCTGGAACTGAGCTTCACGGAAACGCTCATCCTGGGCGCCGTCTCGATGCTGGCGCAGTCTTTCTATCCCGAGCGCCCCAAGGCCATTCAGGTCACGTTCAACGTGTGCGCGGGCGCGGTTTCGACGGCCCTGGCGTATGGGGTGTATCACCATCCGCTGGCGAACCTGCTGCTCGACAGCCGGCCGATTCTGCTGGGAGTTTCGGCCACCGTCTACTTCATCGCCAATGCGGGCTCGATTGCCACGGTCATTTCGATGACCGAGCGCCGTCCCCTCACCCGCATTCTGGTGGACTGTTATTTCTGGTCGTTCCCTTATTACCTGGTGGGAGCCGGGATCGCCGGCGCGATTGCGTGGTTCAATCAGAACTTCAACTGGGAGACTTCGCTGCTCCTGGTGCCGGCGGTTTATCTCATTTACCGCTCCTATCGTCTCTACCTGGGGAAACTGGAGGATGAGAAGCGCCACGTCGAGGAGATGGCCAGCCTGCACCTGCGCACCATCGAAGCCTTGGCGCTGGCCATCGAGGCCAAGGACCACACTACCCACGAGCACCTGCAGCGGGTTCGCGTCTACGCCATCGAGGTGGCCAAAGAATTAGGCGTGGCCGGGCAGGAGCTCGAAGCTCTGCATGCCGCTGCGCTGCTGCACGATATCGGCAAGCTGGCCGTGCCCGAGCACATCATCTCCAAGCCCGGACGGCTCACCCCGGAAGAATTCGAGAAGATGAAGATTCACACCCTGGTGGGTGCTGAAATCCTCGAGCGCGTGCGTTTCCCTTATCCGGTGGTCCCGATCGTGCGCGCCCACCACGAGAAATATGACGGCTCCGGCTACCCCCTCGGCCTCAAGGGAGCCGAGATTCCCATCGGCGCCCGCATCCTCTCGGCCGTGGATTATCTCGACGCCCTGGCTTCGGACCGCCAGTACCGGCGCGCCCTGCCGCTGCGTGACGTGATGCAGAAACTGGTCGCCGAGTCGGGCAAGTCCTTCGACCCGAAAGTGGTCAACGTCCTCGAACGTCGGTACAAAGACCTGGAACGGCTGGCGGTGACCAAGTCGGCGGAAGATCCCAACGGCCCGCTCTCAACCGCCATCAAGATTGAGCGCGGTCTGGAGCCGGCAGCCGGATTCGAGAACATCACCGCGCCCGACTATGTCGGCCGCGAGGCAACCTTCCTGTCGTCCATTGCCGCGGCCCGCCAGGAGGCACAGGCTCTGTTCGAGCTCAGCCAGGACCTGGGCGCTTCGCTCAGTCTGGGCGAGACGCTCTCCGTGTTCTCCGTCAAACTCAAACCGATGGTGCCCTATGATGCCATCGCGATCTACATCATGCGCGAGGACGAACTGGTCGCCGAATTCGTCAACGGAGATAATTACCGCCTGTTTTCCTCCTTGCGGATTCCGCTGGGGCAGGGGCTCTCCGGCTGGGTGGCGCAAAACCGCAAGCCGATCATTAACGGCAACCCTTCGGTGGAACCTGGATATCTGAACGATCCCTCCAAGTTCAGCACGCTGCGCTCCGCTCTGGCGGTGCCGCTGGAAGGTGTCTCCGGCGTGATCGGCGTTCTGGCGCTGTATCGCGGCGAACGCGATGCTTTCACCTCCGACCACCTGCGCATTCTGCTCGCGGTCAGCAGCAAGATGGCCCTGGCCATCGAGAACGCGCTCAAGTACGCGCAGGCCGAGAATTCCGCTACCACCGACTATCTCACCGGGCTGCCCAACGCCCGCTCTTTGTTCCTGCAGCTCGATCGCGAACTGGCCCGCTGCAAACGCGACAAGTCCACCCTGACCGTCATGGTTTCCGACATGGACGGTTTCAAACAGGTGAATGACCGCTTCGGACACCTGGAGGGCAACCGCGTGCTGCGCCTCTTCGCCCAGGCGCTCAAAGACAGCTGCCGCGAATACGACTATGTCGCGCGCATGGGTGGAGACGAGTTCGTCGTGATCGCTCCCGGGCTGGCGGCCGATACGGCGGGCAAGAAGTCGGAGCAAATGCGGGCCCTGGCCAAGCAGGCCGGAGCCGAAGTCTGCGGCGAGGAAATTCTTTCGCTCAGCGTGGGCCGCGCCGTGTATCCGGAGGACGGCCAGGATGCGGAACATCTGCTGGCCGAGGCCGACCGCCGCATGTATCTGGAAAAGCAGAAGCAGCTTTCCTACAAGGATCGCCGCCTGCATCCCCGGCTCAAGTGCCGGGTCACGGTCGAAATGCAGGCGGAACCGAACACCGCGCCTGTGTTCGCCAATCTCACCGACATCAGCATGGGCGGCTGCTACCTGGAGACCAGCGCGATTCTGTCGCCGGGCAGCAAGATCAAGCTGGGATTCTCCATGGATGACGGCAGCCTAGTCAATGAAGGCGTGGTAGTGCGGCTCGATCCCGGGTCCGGAGTCGCGGTGCAGTTCCGCGAAGTGAACCGCGAAGGCCGCGAGCGCATGTTCAAGATCCTGGAGTTCGTACAGAAAGCGACCGCGTTTTACAACAACCGCTACTTCGAGAATCTGCTCAAGCGCTGACCTAGGGCTTCCTACCCGCGCTTATCCACGAACTGTCATCCCGAGCGCAGCGAGGGACCTGTGGGTTTGCCCGCGGCGGCGATACTGGTTGTGCAAGCCAGAACCCGGACCCCTCGCTGCGCTCGGGATGACAAGCGCTTGGCAAGCGTCTGACAAGCCTTTGGCAAACGTTTGACAAGCATCCGACAAGCGTCCTTACTCCACGCCCTAGCAGAAAACGGTCCAGAATCGACCTTCCCAACCAGCAAGGCCGTTGACTTCTACTGGCTCGTGGTGTGGGGCTTGATCAACTCGTCGAGATAGTCCGGACGCGCATCATCCCGCACCAGGTGCGGGTAACGTGCGCCGCCGTGGTAGGTGATCGTGCAGGTTCGAAAATAATCGTCCGCGACGACGAGCAGTGTGATCGGCTTGGATGTGTCCTTCGCAGACTTGATTGCATCCGAGAGCAATTCGGAGGTGAAGACGCGCCCATTCACGCCAATGATTTTCATCTGCGAAGAAATGCCCGCCTCAAACGCCGGACTGCCGACGATCGAGTCGCTGACCACCCCGTCGCCGCCCACCTGAAGGCCGATGGAATAGACATCGCTGGGACCGCCGCGGCGGCCCTCCGACTTCGGAGGCTCGCTGCTGAACGTAACTTTCCAGCCGCCGTTTTCGATGCCTCCCACGGGCGCTTCCGCAGAAGTGGAGTTCAACCGGCTGTGGAAGAATGCGGCCCAATCAAAAGGCGCCACAGCATTCAACGCCTTCACTAATTCGTCAAAGGTATAGGTCTTCACCTCCGGGCCGTTATTGGGACCGCCGTGGAATGCCTGGCAGAAATCATCCATCGATTTCTTGCCGCCGGACTCGCGATGAATGATGGTCGCGACTTCGAGCCAGAGCAGATCGCCTTCGTCGTAGTAATCGGTGCCGCGGCGCCAGTTGAACCAGCCGCCTCTTCCCCCGAATCCAAGGCCGGGTTCTCCCACGGCGGTGTCCAGCAATGGGCGCCAGGTGCGGCCGGGGCGTCCGGGGCCAAGCGCGGCCGCAATACTGGCCAGGTGCTCGTGGTATTGGTCCGGCGTCCACAAGCCGCTGCGCACGGCCAACATGGGCCCCAGGTAATCCGTCAGCCCCTCGTAGCCCCACAGGAGATCCGTTTTCATGGGCTGTTCGTAGTAAGGAACGGCGAGATCGGCGGGGCGGCGGAACTTGCCATTCCAGGAATGAACGAATTCGTGCGCCAGCAGTCCGCCCAGCGACATGCCGGAACCGGGCGCAAGAAGAGCCCGCTCCGGCAAGCGGCTGTCGTTCGACTCGTGGTGTTCGAGGCCGAAATGCGCGACATGATCGCTGAGCGTGAGCAGGAAATGATAGTCGCGATAGTGGCGAGCGCCAAAAAGTTTGCCCGATTCGGCCACCAGATTGGTCATCTGCTTCTGGTTTTCGGGACTCATGTTCAGAGCACCTTCGCTGTCGGCGACCATGTCGATTTCATGGTGGATGGATTCGCCCGGCGGCGTGAGGTCAATCGTCCGATAAAACTCTCCGGCAATTACGGGCGAATCCACGAGCAGATCCAGAGAAATCGGTTTGAATGTAACTCGATTCCCGGACTCGTTGCCGACGGGAAGCGGTGTGCCGAATTTCCACCCGTCCGGCAGCAGAAGTTTGGCGTCATAAGTGAGCTTCTCGGCGGGGATGTCCGCCGGATAGAGTACGACTTCGTTCCATTCGAGGACCATCAACTTGTCAGTGGCTGAGACGCCGTCGGGCTCAATGTAGTCGTAGCTGGCATTGAGATGGCTGACGCCGCGGGGGACTTCCACGTGGAAGGTGAAAACATCCAGCGGATCGCGCTGCCACTCAATAGTCTTGCCGTCCGCCTCGAATTTGAGGCCGGTGAGATTTGCGATGGGACCATCGGGCCCGTGCTCGCCCGGAATCCATTTCGGATAATAGAGAGTGAGAGGTCCGGGCTTGACCGGCACGACCAACTCGATGCGCAGCAGCTTCTGCTGAGTTCGAGTTGCGTCCACGGTGACCGAAATTGCTTCTTGGGCGAGCGCGGCGGACGCGGCCAGCGCCAGGACTGAGGCGAGAAACACCACTGAGCGAATGCGGCGCGGTTTCATGCCAATGCTCCTCATGCCAAACGGGATAACCCCATCGGTGCATGATATCGTGCCCGGCCAAAAGACGCATCGGAGGGTCCCTGAGGGACCGGCGTGGGTATCGCGATTCGGGCCTTTTCGCTATCGATTTAACACTAAGTAGTGCATACGTATACTATAGTACGTACAATATGATACGTATAACCGGCCCGTTGAGCGTTACGCGCCTCAATTCGGCCCTGCCCCTCTCCTAAAATGCCCTTTCCGGGGCCGGAAACGGCCCTGGCATCGGCGATGGGGGCCGCGCCCATGGAAAACATCATCCGCGATGAGATTCGCGCTCCAGCGGCTTCTAAACGCGTCCTACGAATTTTCAACGACTTGCACGAAGACTCAACGACTTGCGGGGTTTGCGGAACGAAGTTTGCGTAGTGGTGCAGTTTAGCCCGTTTGGCGGTCTTTAGATCGGCGTCATCCCGAAACCCCGCGCTTTCACCAGCGGGGCGAGGGATCTCGCGTGCAGTATACGCACCCGTTGCGTCCACGCGAGATCCTTCGCTCCGCCTGAAAAACGACTGCGCTCAGGATGACGTCGTTTGCAGAATTCAAACTGCCGGTTGCCGGGTGCCCCATGTCTCGCCGCTTTTGCAAGACGTGGGGATGTGTTTTTGAATTCTTCGAGGTCAACACCCGCGGGCGAAAGGACTGCGGCCCATAAATCCGGGCCGCCGGACAGCCGAGGGCGGCTGTCCCCACATCTAGGTGGGGAAATCTAGCTGGGGAGGTCCCAGCCTTCCTCTCTCATCTTTTTGTTGGACCACTGCTGCAGCTGTTCGAACAGGGCGGGCTCGATGACGGCGAAGCGGATGCCGACGCGGCCTTCGTCGCCGATCCACATCAGGCGGGCTTTCGCCTGGAAGAGAGTACTGCTGTCGGGCAGGACGAAGCTTACATCCAGCAGCCCGGCGAAGCGCAGCGGATCCTGCAGGCAGTCCAGGCCCATGCCGCCGGTGCTCAGGTTGACCGCCTGCGCGCTGATTTCATCCCCGCGAGAGTTCTTGATGGTGACTGGAATCTCGACCCGGGCCCGGAAGAATTTCTGCTGCTCGTTGCTGATGATGCCGAGCGGGGCCGCGCTGTCGGCCTGGGCGAAGGTAATGTTGTACTCCTTGAGCTTGCGGCTGAGCGTGCGCCGCGAAATTCCCAGTTGTTCGGCGGCGAGGGCGCGGTGTCCGCCGGTGCGCTCCAACGCCTTGAGGATCATCTGCTCTTCCATGCTGTCGAGGTTGCCGACGGGCATGGAGGCAGTCTGGCGCAGGGCTACGGGTTCGCCGGTGAGAGCGGCACTCAGCCGGGAGAAGTCGATCTCAGTTCCGGACGATTCCATGGCCAGCTTGGCGACCAGGTTGCGGAGTTCCCGGATGTTGCCGGGCCAGGAATGAGAAAGAAGAGCGGAAATGGCTTGGGGCGAAAAGCCTTTGCCGGGAGCCTTCAGGCGCAGGAAATGTTCGGCCAGGGCGACGATATCTTCCGGACGCTCGCGGAGCGGGGGAACGCGCAGCTGGAACTGGCCCAGGCGATGAAACAAATCCTGGCGGAAGCGCCCGCCTTTCACTGCGGCTTCAAGATCCTGGTTGGTGGCGGCAACGATGCGCACGTCCACCTTGATTTTGCGATGTCCGCCCAGCCGGTAGAAAGGCTGGCCATCGAGCACGCGCAGCAGCTTGACCTGGGTCTGCAACTGCAGGTCGCCGACTTCGTCGAGAAAGAGCGTGCCCTTATCGGCCAACTCGAACAGGCCGGGCTTGGAGGAATCGGCGCCGCTGAAAGCGCCTTTCTCGTAACCGAAGAGTTCGCTTTCGACGAGATTCTCAGGCAGCGCAGCGCAGTTGATGTCCACCCAGGTGCGGCTGCGGCGCGGCGACATGTCGTGAATGGTGCGTGCGATGAGTTCCTTGCCGGCGCCAGTCTCGCCGGTGATCAGCACGGTCTCGGTGACGCCGGCCACGCGTTCCACCAGCTCCATGAAGCGGTGCATGACCGTACTGGCGAGAATGAACTGCGTGTCGTCAATCTTGCGGGAGATGACGCCCGGCGCAGCGGAAGTCGAGTCGCCAGCAGCAGCGGTGGCAGAGACTGGAGTTTTTGGAGCAGGAGCGACAACCGCGACCAGCGCCACCGGTTTCGAGGCCGCATCGCGCAGCAGTGCAGCGGAAAACTGAACCGGGAAACCCTCCCCCGCCTTCGGGCATGCGAACAGACTGGAATGATAGTCGCCCTGGGTAGAGACAGCGGCAAGGATCTCCTCCCGCAGGTGAGATGGGTCGTGGTGAGACAGATCGTGGCGGTCGGGCTTGCCAGCCAGCGCGAACAGCGTCGAAAAATTGCGCCCTAGCAGTTCCTGGGGCTGGTAGCCGACCAGTTGGCTGAAAGCCGGGCTGCAGGCAGTGAAGTTTCCCGCCAGATCGCTGGAGAAGACGGCCATCGGGACCGGCGTCGTCCGCTGCGGAACCGCTGGGCCGCCCTCATTTCGGACGCCGGTAGCAGGCGTTTGCTGGCCAAGATTTCGCTGTTCAGTCGGCATGTAGTGGCGTTTGGGATGATGTTGACACACGCGGGCGGCTAAGACCGAGAAGCGTCTGACTTGGGGAGTAACCAAGGTAATGAATTTCTTAATTGCAGGGCTGCCAGCGGCATAACTTCGCACCTCTTCCGTTGCGTCTGCGCTCGTCCGGACGAAAGGGGAATCTCGGCCCGGCCATTACCTCGGTAAGCTACTGAAAACTCAATCCCTGCAATAAGATTCGGAGGAAGTAATCACGGGATGAGGAGAATTTGACCATGCTGGCTCGGAGGATCGTGCGGCATGGATTGACCTTGGTGGCCACGGTGCTGCTGGGGGGCTTCCTGGCCGCGACGCTGGTGCGGCTGGCGCCCGGCTTTGCCGTGGACGAACAACAGCTTGATCCCCGCCTGAATTCCGAGAGCATTCGCGCCCTGCGTGAGACGCGGCTGGAACAGCGCAACATTTTCCGCTTCTACTTCCACTTCTTCGAGCGCGCAGCGCGTGGCGATCTGGGCACCTCCATTTCCCTGGGCCAGCCCGTAAGCCGGCTGCTGCGCCAGCGGGTGCCGCTGACGGTGCGGCTGGTCGGCATCGGATTGCTGCTGAGTTGGATGGTGGCGATGGCTCTCGCCCTGAGCGCGGCGTGGCTGCGAGTCTCGGCCTACGACGCGCTGACTACGATCCTCACGGGAACATTTCTTTGCCTTCCGGCAGCCGTGCTGGCGCTGTTGTCGGTGCTGTGGAACGTGCCGGGATCGCTGGCCATCGGCCTGATCGTGTTCCCGCGCGTGTATCGCTATGCGCGCAATCTGCTGGCGAAAGCCTATGGCCTGCCGCACATCATCACGGCGCGGGCCAAGGGCCTGAGCGAGTTGCGGATTCTGTTCTGGCACGTCATTCCGGTGGCCGGGCCGCAGTTGCTCGCGGTCGCGGGAGTTTCGGTGAGCATCGCCGTAGGCGCGGCGATTCCGGTGGAAGCGCTATGCGGGTTGGCTGGTGTCGGACAACTGGCCTGGCAGGCGGCACTGGCTCGCGATCTTCCGCTGCTGGTGAACATCACGATTCTGGTCACAATGGTTACCTTGCTGGCCAATTCCGGGGCCGATGTGATCGGGCATATGCTGCGAGGTCAACCCGCATGAGCGTCTGGCGGGGAGTTGCGATTGCCGTGTTGCTGCTGGTGGTGGGCGTGTCGGTGGCGGCGCCCTGGCTGGCTCCGGCGGGATATGCCCGGCAGTATCGCGAGGCCGCGAGCGCGTCTCCATCGCGCCAGCACTGGCTGGGCACCGACGAGATTGGGCGTGACCGCTTTGCCCGCGTGCTTTACGGAACGCGAATTTCGCTGTTGCTGGCGCCGGCAGCCGCGCTGCTTTCGACCCTGCTGGCGGCGCTGGTCGGAGGCCTGGCGGGATATCTGGGCGGCGCGTGGGCGCGGGCGGCGATGGCGGTAACGGATTTGTTTCTGGCGCTGCCCTGGCTGTTCCTGCTGATCACGGTGCGGGCCATGATGCCGCTGAATGTTTCGCCCATGATTTCGGTGGTGGTTACGTTCCTGCTGTTGGGCCTTTTGGGCTGGACGAGCGCGGCGCGGGTGCTGTGCGCCGCGGCCGAGTCTTTGCGGAATTCCGATTATGTGCGGCAGGCGCGGGCTTCGGGCATTCCCGGCGCGCGCCTGTTCTGGGTGCATGTGCTGCCGAATCTGAAACCGGTGCTGTACGCGCAATTCTGGATTTCGATTCCGGCGTTCATTTTGAGCGAAGCGAATCTCGGGATTCTCGGTTTGGGCGTCGCTGAACCGATGCCCTCGTGGGGAAGCCTGCTGAAAGAACTGGAAGGACTGGTCTCGGTGGGCGCGGAACCCTGGAAGTTCGTGCCGCTGGTGTTGCTGGTGGTCGTGGTCACGTCATTTCAACTCGTGCTTTCGAGGCAGGAAGACGAGGTGGCGGCGTGAAGGCGGGGAGGTTGGCAGTTATGAAGTGCGCGAAAGCGATCGTGGTTCTGCTGCTCTGCTGGTTGTTTCTGCCCGTGTTGGCTGCGGCCCAGGGTCGAGGCGAGTTGCACTTTTGTCTGCGGTCGGAGCCGAAGACGTTCGACCCCATGAAGGTGGAAGACGACTCGTCCATGGCGATCCGGTATCTGACCGGCGGGGTGCTGGTGCGCATGAACCGCGAAACGCAGGCGTTGGAGCCGGAACTGGCGCTGTCGTGGAAAGTCTCGAAAGACGGGAAGGAGATCACGTTCAGGCTGCGCAGCGGAGTTTCGTTTTCCGACGGCACGCCGTTTTCCGCCGAGGACGTGGCCTACACGGTGCAGCAGTTGATGGACCCTACGCTGCATTCGGCAACCGGTGATGCATTCCGCTCGGGAACTGGAAACGTGGAGACGAAAATCGTTTCACCCACGCAGATTTCGATTACATTTCCCGCGCCGGTGGCGGGACTCGACCGGCAGTTCGATCAAGTCGCGATTCTCTCTGCCCACTCCGCCAAAAAAGAAATGGCGGTGCTGGGACCATTCATGGTGGCGGATTACAAGCCCGGGGCAACCGTCGTGCTGAAGCGCAATCCGAACTACTGGAAAAGCGATGCGCAGGGACGCAAGCTGCCCTACCTGGATTCGATCCGGCTGGACATTCAGCCCAATCGCGACGTGGAAATGCTGCGCTTCAAGCGCGGCGAAATTGATCTGATCAATGCGCTCGACAGCGAGTACTTCGACAAGATGGCGGCGACTTCTCCGCAACTCGTCCACGATGCCGGGGCGTCGCTCGACAGCGAGCAGATGTGGTTCAACCAGGTGGCCAAGGCACCGCTCGCGCAATACAAGAAAAACTGGTTCCGCTCTGCGGCTTTCCGGCGGGCGGTTTCGGAAGCGATCAACCGCCAGGACCTGAGCGCTGTCGTCTTCCGTGGACACGCCCAGCCGGCTGTGGGCCCGGTTTCGCCGGCGAACAAGTTCTGGTTCAATGCCCGGCTCAAGGCCGAAACCTATTCCCCGGATGCGGCCCTGAAAGCGCTCGAGAGCGAGGGCTTCCGGCTGGAGAAGGGAGCGCTCAAAGACCGGGACGGAAATAACGTGGTCTTTTCCATCATCACCAACGCGGGCAACAAGTATCGCGAGCGCATGGCTACCATGATTCAGGAAGACCTGGGGAAGATCGGCATGCATGTGAATGTGGTGACGCTGGATTTTCCTTCCCTCATCGAGCGCATGACGCAGACGTTCGACTATGAAGCGATTCTTCTCGGCCTGACCTACGTAGGCCTCGATCCCAACGAGCAGATGAACGTGTGGTTGAGTTCGTCGGAGAATCATCAGTGGAACCCGCAGGAAAAGACGCCGGAAACGGCATGGGAAGCAGAAATTGACCGGCTGATGCGGGCGCAGGCGTCGTCGGGCGACGCCAGGAAGCGCAAGGAAGCTTTTGACCGCGTGCAGGAGATCGCGGTCGAGCAGGCGCCGTTCATTTATCTGGTGAACCGCCATGCGCTTTCGGCGGTGGCCGCCTCAGTCGGGGGAGCGAATCCCGTCATCCTGGCGCCGCAGACTTACTGGAACGTGGAGCGGCTGGCGAAGAAATAAATCCACTTCTTGGCCACGGATTTGCGCGGATCGACACTGATTTAGGAGCTGAAACACGAAGGAATGAAGTGATGATGGAGAATTCACAATCCGACGTTCTACTGTCGGCCCACCTATGGTTGCGTTATGGCGACAAGCCTCCGGTTCTGCGCGACGTAGACCTGGACGTCCGGCGGGGCGAGGTGCTCGGGCTGGTGGGGCAGAGCGGATCGGGCAAGAGCACGCTGGCCATGGCAATTCTGGGCCTGCTCGATGCCAGGCAAGTGCACGTGGAAGGAACGATCCTGTTTGATGGATCGGACCTGCTGCGAGTCAGCGAGTCAGATCTGCGCGCGCTGCGCGGGCGCAAGTTAGCCCTGGTGCTGCAAAGTCCGCTGTCGTCGCTGAATCCGGCGCTGAAGATTCGCACCCAGTTGAAGGAAGCGTGGCGGGCCCACGCTTCAGGGACGAAGGCCGATTACGAGGCGGCGATCCAGGCAGCGCTCGAGAGCGTGAGCCTGCCCGCGGACAAGGAGTTTCTGCGCAAGTATCCCTCGCAGATGAGTGTGGGACAGGCGCAGCGTGTGCTGATCGCAATGGCGGTGATGCATCGCCCGGCGCTGCTCATTGCCGACGAAGCCACCAGCGCGCTCGACGTGATCACGCAAGCGGAGATATTGGCTCTGTTTCGCGAGTTGAACCGCAGCACGGGAATGGCGATTCTCTACATCTCGCACGATCTCGCGTCGGTTGCGGGAATCTGTGACCGGATCGCGATCCTGCATGAAGGACAGATCGTCGAGCTGGGAACGGCCGAGCAAGTCCTGACCAATCCGCAGCACGAATACACGCAGCGGTTGATGGCTGCGATCCCCAAGATCGCGCAGAATATGGCGGCGGGCAAAGCGGCCGCGCTCTAACCGGGCTGACCTCGGGCGGCTAAGACTTTCAGCTATAACGTGGACTGAAGACGCTTGTCATCCCGAGCGAGGCGAGGGATACAGGTTCTAGCTCGCACCAGCAGTATCGCCGCCGCGGGCAAACCCCCAGATCCCTCGCTGCGCTCGGGATGACACTCGCCCACGCTGGTAACCGACCCCAGGGGACCGAAGTCATGTTCACGCTTGCATGGGACATTCTGTCGCCTGCCCAGGCGGGCGGGACAAAGTGTCCCAACCGGACCCGAAAAACAGTCTGTATAGCCAATAAAATCAATCGTTTACGGACGTTCGACTGGCCGCTTCCGTGCAACGGAGAAAGAGTTCGAAGCTCAATCTCTTCCCTTTCGAGAAAGAAGGCTGTGATCTTTATGGTGCGGACAAAGCAATCAAACCAGACCGCGAAGCGCAATGAACAGCATAGCGCCGCTTGGGGCAAACGCCTGAGCTTGGTTCTGTTTCTGGCCACGAGCATGGCATTCGGGCAGCAGAGGAATGCTGACAGCCAGCGCGCGATTCCGAGCACTCTCGCGCCGGAAGTCACCCGGCTGGTGAACCGGATGGGGGCAACTTCCACCCAACCGGTCAAGGTCATCGTGCAGTACAGGCAGGCTCCGAAAGCCAGCGCGATCGCGCGAGTCCAAAACCTGCACGGGCAACTGTCGCATCACCTGGACCTGATCAACGGAGCGGCGTTTACAGTTCCGGCCAACGCGGTGGCTGCCCTGGCCAACGATCCGGAAGTAGCGTTCATCAGTCTGGACCACCCGCTGAAAGGCCTAGACGACTATACGGACGCCGCCATGAACGTCAGCGCTGCCTGGACTGCCGGCTACGACGGAAGCGGCATTGGCGTTGCCGTCATTGACAGTGGCATCAACGACAGCCATCAGGACTTGTGGAATTCCGCCGAAACGACCTCGCGCGTCGTCTACCATCAGGACTTCACGGGGACAAGCATCACGAACAGGGGCCGGACCGTTTACGACCTCTATGGACACGGCACGCACGTGGCCGGGATCATCGGCGGAAACGGCTACAGGTCGAGCGGCCGCTACGCTGGAGTGGCGCCCAATGTCAACCTGGTGGATCTCCGGGCGCTCGATGCCAACGGCGCGGGCAGCGACAGTGAAGTCATCGACGCCATTCAGACGGCGATCTCGCTGAAGAACACATACAACATTAAGATCATCAACCTTTCGCTGGGCCGCGGGATTTTCTCGAGCTACGCGCAGGATCCTCTGTGCCAGGCAGTGGAATCGGCGTGGCAAAGCGGCATCGTCGTGGTGGTGGCTGCAGGGAACTTCGGCCGCGTCAGCGTAAACGGCAGCGACGGCTATGGAACCGTGGCCGCGCCCGGCAACGATCCGCTGGTGTTGACCGTAGGCGCCATGAAGTCCATGGGAACGTATCCTCGCACCGACGACCTCATTGCCAGCTACAGCTCGAAGGGTCCCACCACCTTTGATCACGTGGTGAAACCGGACGTCGTTGCTCCGGGGAACCTGGTCGTCTCCGTCGACGATCACTTCAGTACGCTGGAGACCGAGTACCCGCAGAATGAAGTTGCGGGCAACTACACCAACCACGACTATTTCATCCTGAGCGGCACCAGTATGGCGACGCCGGCAGTGTCGGGAGCGGTGGCCCTGCTGCTGGAGCAGAACCCGAACCTGACACCGGACCAGGTCAAGGCACGTCTGATGAAGACCGCGTACAAGGCGTTTCCGACCTCGTCGACCGCGACCGACCCAACCACTGGGCAGACCTACACTTCCTACTATGACCTGTTCACGGTGGGCGCCGGCTATGTGGACGTAAGTGCGGCCCTGGCCAATAACGACCTGGTGCCGGCCACGGTTGGCGCAGCGTTATCGCCGACCGCGGTCTATAACTCCTCGACCGGCACGGTCACCCTGGCCAACGGAAACAGCACCGTGGCGGGTTCGTCGGTAGCGTGGGGTGCGTCGGTGGCGTGGGGGGCCTCGGTGGTTTGGGGCACCAACGTTTCCGGCAGTTCCGTGGTGTGGGGCAATTCAGTGGTCTGGAGCAGCAGCACAACCAACGGTTTCAGTGTGGTGTGGAGTTCCTCGAGCACGTCGGCCAGCAGTGTGGTGTGGAGTTCCTCGCTGACCGGGGACAGCGGTTTTACAGGTTTTATCAGTGAGCAGTAAACCAGCCGTGTGAATTCAAGAAAGGAGAAAAAAATCGTGAACCACACACGGCGAACTAAGACATTCATCGCGGCCATGATGCTGGCCGGAGCGGGTGTCGCCGGGTACGCGAGCTTCGCCAGCCACAACCTTCACCTGTACTTCGCCTTGGCAGTTCTGGCGCTGGCGGCGGCGACGTCGCGGATGAAGGTCAAATTGCCGGGAATCAACGGCAACATGTCGGTCAATCTGCCGTTTCTGCTGACCGCGATCGTGAATCTGAGCGCCGCCGAAGCCATCGTAGTCACCTGTGTTTCCACCGCGGTGCAATGCTGGCCACGGAAGAACGCCAAGTTCAATCCGCAGCAAATGGCGTTCAACGTCAGCATGATGACGTTTGCCACTTGCCTGGCGAGCCTGATGTTCCATGCCGCGTGGCTGCTGCGCATGCCGTGGAGTTCGACCACGCTTGGGATGGCGCTGGCAGCCACGACTCTATTCCTGGGACAGACCGCTCCCGTCGCCGTGATCATTGCCTTGAGCGAGGGAAAGGCCGCCGGCGCAACCTGGTGGGACCTGGCGCATTTCTCATTTCCCTATTACGTTCTGAGCGCGGGAGTGAGTTCGATGGTTGAGACCATCAGCTCTCACATGGGCTGGCAGCTGGCGCTGGCGGTATTCCCACTGATGTACGGAATCCACCGCTCTTACCGGCTTTACGTCGGGAAGGCGGTCGAAACTCCGCGTCCGCAAGTTCTGGTCCGAGCAGCCGGGGCAGGCAGGTAGAGTTGTTCCTCCTACAAGAGGGTGGCTTGCGGCGAGAGCCGCAGGCCGCCCTTTTTCCTTTGGCTGCAGCATTTTCACAGTTACGGCAGCCCATTACGAACTGTCATCCCGAGCGCAGCGAGGGATCTGGGTGTTTGCGCGCGCCGACGATACTGGTTGTGCAAGCTAGAACCTGGATCCCTCGCTACGCTCGGGATGACAAGCGTGTTGATGACAAACCGTGTTGACGACAAACCGTGTTGATGACAAACCGTGTTGATGACAAGAGGTGCGGCTGTTGATGACAAGCGTGTCTAGTCCACGCTGTAACTGAAAACGGTCTATGCGGGCTGCGGACTTTGCACCGGCGCCGCGATCATCGGCAACTCTACGTGGAACGTTGCGCCGTGGCCCGGGCGGCTCTCGATCGTAATCGAGCCGCGATGCTGTGCCACGATCCACTGGGCAATGGCCAGACCCAGACCGGCGCCTCCCTGCTCGCGGCTGCGGGCTTTGTCCACGCGGTAAAAGCGCTCGAAGACTTTGGGCTGATCTTCTTCGGCGATCCCGACTCCCGAATCCTCGACCACTATCACTGCCCGCTCGCCCTTCTGCCGGGACGACAAATGCACGGAGCCGGGGGAAGGAGTGTACTTGAAAGCATTGTCGAGAAGGATATCCGCGAGGCGGCGCAGGGCAGCCTCGTCGCCCATGACGAAGGCATCCTGAGCGGAGACCTGCACGGAGAATTCGAGGTTGCGGATCGTGGCCACCTGCCGCCATCCCTCGCAAACGCTGCTCAGTGTCTGGGCCAAGTTCACGGGCTGCATATGGAGCGTCTCGCGGCCGGAATCGGTGCGGGCCAACGCGAGCAGTTGTTCGATCAGAACGGTAGTGCGCTCGGCTTCCAGCAGAACGTGGCGCAGCGATTCCTTGTATTCGACTTCTCCGCGCTCCCGGCGCAGGGCGAGTTCGGCCTCGGTGCGAATCAGAGACACGGGGGTCCTCAACTCGTGCGAGGCGTCGGCAGTGAACTGAGTAACCCGCAGGAATGCCTTTTCAATCCGCTCCAGCATTTCGTTGAGAGTGTCTGCGAGGCGCTGCAGTTCATCCCCGGTCTCCAGTTTCTGCAGCCGACTGTTCAAGTTGGCCCCGCTGATCTCGCGCGCGGTTCGCACCAGCGCATCCACCGGAGCGAGCGCTCTCCGGCTCAGCCAGTAGCCGCCGCCGGCGGCCACCAGGAACAGCAGCGGAGCAAACATCAGCAGATAAAAGCGGAACAGATCGAGGGTCTCAACCACATCGTCGGTCGGAACTCCCATAGTCGCGGTGTAGACGTGGCCGTTGGCTTCCAACTTCTGCTCTATGAAGCGGAACGACCGCCCCTCGATTCGATGGTTCCTGGAAATGGTTCGATTGATCTGCCCTGAAGCTGGGGTCACCGGGTGAGTCTGCAGAAAGTTGGAACGATAGATCAGCGCGTCCTTGTCGGCGTAGAGCTGAAGATAGTCCCCGGAATGCTCAAGAGCATAGGTCTCGTTGACCTCCTCCTGCAGCTTGGCGATCGAGGCGTCTTTCTTCTGTGCCTCCAGGAAGTTCTTCAGATCCTCGACCTGGCTCTCCAGGCTGTCGTCCACCAGGTCGTAGAGATGTTGCCGCAGTATGAACCACATGCCTGCGCCAAAAACGATCTGGGCGACGGCGAAAATCGCCAGGTACCAGAGCGTGAGCCGCATTCCGATGGAGAGCTTTTTCATCCGTGCCTTTACCCCTCGACGTCCTGGCGAATCACATATCCCACACCGCGCACGGTGTGAATCAATTTCGGCCGGCCGGGAGAATCAATCTTGTTGCGCAGCAGACGCATGAAGGCATCGAGCGTATTCTCTTCGATCTCGCGGTCAAATCCCCAGACCGCCTCGATCAGCGCTCGCCGGGAAACGACTTTGCCCGCGCGGTACATCAGGCGCTCCAGCAGGTTGTATTCGGTGCGGGTCAGCGAAATACGCTGCTCGCCGCGCTGCACTTCGCGGCTGGCTGGGTCCAGAATCAGATCGCCCACCCGCAAGCTCATATCCTGTGCTATCAGGGCGCGACGTTTGACGGCGCGCAGCCGCGCCACCAGTTCGTCGAATGAGAACGGCTTGGTCATGTAATCGTCGGCGCCGAGATCGAGTCCGCGCACGATATCGGGCACCGAATCTTTCGCCGTCAGCATCAGGATGGGCGTCTTTACCTTTTCCGAGCGCAGGCGTTTGGCCAGTTCATATCCGCTCAGTTTGGGCAGCATGATGTCGAGAATGATGACGTCGAACTCGTAGGACTTGGCCAGGGCCAACCCCTTGGCGCCGTCGGATGCGCAGGTTGCGGTGTGGCCTTCCTCCGTCAGCCCCTTGCGCAGGAGTTCGGCCATGCGGGCTTCATCTTCAACGATCAGCAGCTTCATCGGAATCTGGATGGATGACAGTACGCGATCCCCGATAGTCTAGATCGTTTTCAGCTATAGCGTGGGCTGAAGATGCTTGTCCTCCCGAGATCCTTATCATCCCGAGCGTAGCGAGGGATCCAGGCTCTAGCTTGCACCACCAGTATCGCCGCCGCGGGCAAACCCCAAGATCCCTCGCTGCGCTCGGGATGACACTTTGTGGTGGGCGCCACTTTGTAGGGGGCCCCAGTTTGTAGTGGGCGCCGCTTTGTAGTGGCGCCACTTTGTAGTGGGCTACGCCAACCTGAAGAAATATTAACGTGCCTTTCATCACCCAGTTACAAGGCCTTCTTAGAATCACAAGTTGCGCGATGAGTAGGAAGGTTCTGTTTTCGGGGAGACGCCTGTGGCCGGCGTGAATTTGCTCTCACCGCAAGAGGGATAGGGTCTCCCTGCTAGCGACTACCGTCCGAAGGAGCTGACGTCATGAAACGGAATTTTCTATACCCGATCTCTTCGCCCTTCACCGGCTTCATTTGCGCGCTGGCCGTCATGTTGCTCCTGGGAATCACCGCCGCCGCGCAACGTAGTACGGGCACCATCAGCGGACGCGCCGTGGACCGAATCGGCGCGGTGCTGGCAGGCGCGCGAGTTAGGCTCCAACCCGGCGATATTTCCGCAGCAACCGATGGTCAGGGAGAGTTCAATTTCATCGGGCTTGCTCCCGGTGAATACACCGTGACAGTTTCGTACGTCGGCTTCTCGACTTTCACCCATCAGGTCAAAGTTGCGGCGGGACAGGCCAGCCATGTCGAGGCGAAGATGGAAGTCGCCGCCGCCAGCGAAGAAGTCACCGTGGTCGCCGACCGTCCCCATGGCGAAGCTGAAGCTATCAATCGCGAACGCACTTCCGACAACATCCTTAACGTGCTGACTTCCGATGTCATCACCAGCCTTCCGAATGCGAACATCGCCGACGCTGTCGGACGTATGCCCAGCGTCACCCTGGAACGAGACGAGGGTGAAGGGAAGTATGTGCAGATTCGCGGAACCGAGCCGCGGCTGAACAACACGACTGTGGATGGAGTGGAACTCCCTGCGCCGGAGGACAACGTGCGCCAGTTCAAGCTGGACACGATCCCGGCAGGCATTGTCGAGTCGGTCGAAGTGAACAAGACACTGGCTGCTAATCAAGACGCAGACGCGATCGGCGGGACCGTAAACCTGGTGACCAAGAAGGCGGGCGAGTTGCCGACTCTGGAACTGGAGGGAATCGGCGGGTTCACTCCCATCGTAAACACTCGTTACGTCGGCCTGGTGACCGGAACGGCGGGCCAGCGGTTTGGCGCCGACAAGCGCTTCGGCGCACTGTTTTCAGGCAGCTACGACTACAACGGCCGCGGAATTGACGACTTCGAACCTCAACCGGACGTAGGCTGGGCGCAACCCGTTTACGACAGTATGGACATCAGAGAGTATCGCTACCAGCGCAAGCGCTATGGTTTTGGCGGCTCGCTCGACTACAAACTGAAAGATCCGGCTTCCGGTCTCTACTTGCATTACTTCTATTCGGATTTCAAGGATTACGGGAACAAGTGGGTCTATACGCTCAATGATGACGTTAGTGTTCCCGGTCAGGGGCCACTTACGATCACGCCAGACGTTCCGAAATTCTCAACTTCCCAACGCGCGCCAGATTACTCAGCAGGCAGCCTAGGGATTGGCGGCAAGCATGTCTTCAGCAATTCCTGGTTGAGTTGGGAAATCTCGGCAGCAGAGTCGCGCCAGTTGGCTGCGGCGGGAAATCCGGGAGCGACATTTAAGGTCCTCGCGAACAACGATACGGCCCAGGCTCCGCTCACCGGCACGTGCCAGTTTGAGCCGAGTCTCACTACGAACTTCCATCTGCCACAGTGGGACCCAGCTTGCCTTGCCCCGGGTTCCCAAATCTACAATCCCGCCAATTACTATTTGGCGGAGTACGACGGCACTCAGGGACCAACTTCGCAAGTGAACCTGCAGGGCGCGACATCATACGCCAGGAACTATCATCTGGGTTCTCACTTTTCCACCTTCGAATTCGGCTTCAAACTGCGCAATGCGCACAAGGGGCAGGACGCATACTCTCCAGTCTTTGACAACGCCAATTGTGTCGACGGGAACGGGGTGCTCGTCCCGGGCGCATCCGAGTGCACGATGTCCAATTTCCTGAGCGGCTTTACCAACCCGCATTACTACTTCAACGCCTACAACCTCGGACCGGTTACGAACTACAACACGATCGTCAAGACGTTCCAGAACACGATCCCCAACCCCGCTCCCCCACCCACGAACCTGCCATTTGTCTCTCTTGACGGGCCCGCTACGACTTTCGGTTCGGCCGCAAGTAACTTCGACCTGACCGAGCGCGTCTCGGCCGGATATGCCATGAATACAATCGAGTTCGGACGTTTCCGCCTGCAGACCGGCTTGCGTGTCGAGGCGACGCAGTTGAACATACTGGGCTACAAAGTGATCAACAACGTCGATCAGAACGGCAATCCTCTGCCCTCAAGCGTTATCCCGCAACCGGCGAATTCATGGTACTGGGACCCGTTGCCCAGCGTCCAACTCCGCTACCGGATCACCGATGACTCTGACATTCGCGCCGTTTATGCTCGCGCCATCTCTCGTCCCAATCCATACGACATGGTGCCCTATGTGACGCAGGATAATTCCACCAACCCGCTGACGATCGGTATTGGTAACCCCAACCTGAAGCCGGAGCACGGCAACGATTACGATCTGCTCTATGAGCATTACCTGAAGCCGTATGGTGAGATCCAGGCTGGCTTCTTCTACAAGCAATTGAGCCAACCCATCTATTACATCAACGATCTCAACTATCAGGGAACGCAATATCCGCAGTATGTGGGAGACCAGTTCTCTTATATTATTAACGGGGTCAACGCAAAGCTGTATGGTGTGGAGTTTGCCTACATCCAGCACTTGGGGTTCTTGCCGGGAGCGTTGAGCGGATTCGGCATCATGGCAAACTATAGTAAGACTTGGTCAAGTGCCGGCACATTGCCACTCCGAACCGACAACCCGGCGCTACAACGCCAGACCCCAACCATGTGGAATCTCGGTCCCAGCTACGACCGGGGCCGCTTCTCGGCCCGGCTGGGCGCGACTTATAACAGCGCGAGTATTTACCAATATCAATACAATACCGAGATCGACGCGGCCAATTTGGGCACCAAGGGCCCGGCCGGCGACAACTACCTCTACGCCCACCTGCAACTGGATGCGCAGGCCAGCTTCCGCGTGCAGCGGACACTGACCGTGCTCTGGCAAGGCCTGAACCTTACTGACCAGGTCTTCGGCTTTTACAACGGCAGCCCGTGGTACGTTACCCAGCGCGAATACTACAAGCCGACCTACTCCTTCGGACTGCGCTGGGAGCCGCGGCGAGCGGATTGATCCACAGAACACTGAAGGTCTTCTCGCCGTTTCAGGAGACCTTCAGATTCGCCGTCTATAATTGCGGTTTCCGTTGTAACGGAAAAATCCGCCTCCAAAGAAGGAAATACTGGAAATGCCCAAAGGACTGCGCATGCCTGCAAAGAGCTCGTCGATCCTCGTTGTCATTGTGTTGACTTTTGTTCTTGCCGGAGTTTCGGCTGCCGCCGGCGGGTACTCCGTTGTCAAGAAGATCTCCGTCTCCGGCCAGGGCGGATGGGACTATCTCACCGTGGACGAAGCCGCCCGCCGCCTGTACGTTTCGCACGGAACCCAGGTGGAGATTCTCGATCTCGATACGGGCGAATCGCTGGGCTCGATTACAACCATCGGAGTGCACGGCATTGCGCTGGCTCCGGAGTTCAACCACGGTTTCATCAGCGATGGCAAAGCCAATACCGTCCTCATGTTTGACTTGAAGACGATGAAGGTTCTGGCTGAGATTGCCAGCCCCAAGAATCCTGACGGGATCATCTACGACGACTCCACAAAGCGAGTCTTCGCGTTCAACGGCGGCAGCAACAGCGCGACGGCCATTGACGCCGCCACGGGCAAGGTGGCCGGCACGATTGATCTGGGCGGCGGTCCGGAATTCGCGGCGGCCGACGGCAACGGCTATGTCTTCGACAATCTGGAGGATGAAAGCCAGGTTCTCAAGATCAATGCCCGCGAACTCAAAGTCGAGCAGCGCTGGCCGACCGCCCCGTGCGCCTCCCCGAGCAGCATGGCCATGGACCGCGCCAACCGGCGCCTGTTTTTGGGCTGCCGCAGCAAGGTCATGGCCGTGATGAATGCCGATACCGGCGAGGTCATCACCACGCTGCCCATCGGCGATCACGTGGACGCGACCGCCTTCGATCCCGAGACCAGGCTGATCTTCAACTCCAACGGCGAAGGCACGATCACCGTTATTCACCAGGACAGCCCGGATAAGTACTCCGTGGTCGAGACGGTGAAGACCGCGCCCCGGGCCAAGACGATGGCGCTCGATCCCAAGACGCACCGGCTTTTCCTCTCCACGGCGGAGAATGGACAGTTCGAAGTGCTGGTCGTGGGAAAATAAAAGCCGGTTCCTCGACTCCGCTCGGAATGACAAAGTCCCTGGCTGGTTTGGAGCCTTCCTATGATTTTACGACGCAATAAGCCCGTTCCTGCCGCATTGCTGGTTTTCGCGGCAGCAATGCTGCTGGCCCTCCCCGGGTGCATCAAGAAGTCGAGCGCGCAGGCGACCACTCCGGCCGATTTGCAAATTGACCTGAAGACGCCGTTCCGCTTCGTCGCCTACGGAGATACGCGGTTCCACGATCCCAAAGACACGGAAGCGGCCAATCCTCCGGTGCGCGTCGCGCTGGTCGAGGCCATCGCACAGGCTGATCCCGCGTTCATCTGTTTCACCGGCGACATCGTCTACAACGGCTATGACGCCGACGACTGGAAGGTCTGGGACACGGAAACCAGCATCTGGCGGGAAAAGAAAATTCCCATTTATCCGGCGCTGGGCAACCACGACCTGCACGGGAAAGAAGAAGTCGCGCTGGGCAACTACTTTCAGCGCTTCCCCGATCTGAAGAACAGCCTCTACTACTCGGTGCGCGCGGCCAATACACTCACGCTCGTGCTCGACAGTTCGCTTGAGGAAGCGTCGGGACCGCAGGGCCAGTGGCTGGCTGGCAAACTGGATCACATCCCTGCCGATGTGGACTTCGTCTTCGTGATGCTGCACCATCCTCCCTACACCAGCTCTTCCGACGACAAGAAATTCGGCGGAGGACACTCGGCCCGGGCGCAGGAGCAGGCGCTGGCGAAAATGCTGGAGGCGCGCCAGGCCCATGCTCGCTACCGCATGGTGGTTTTCTCCGGGCACGTCCATAACTATGAGCGCCATGAGCATGGTGGCGTGACGTACTTCGTGAGCGGGGGAGGAGCGGCTCACGCCTATCCCATCGAGCGGGCGGCGGACGATCCTTTCCAGAGCAAGGAAATCAATTACCACTACCTGCTGGTCGAAGTGGACCGCAAGCAACTCAAGGTCACCATGAATCGCCTGGACCTGACCAGCGGCAAGGCCGTCTGGACCCAGCCCGACACGGTGACGATTGCGGTTCCCGCCGCAGCGGCTGCGAAGGCGGCTGGGGAGTAAGGCTGGGGCTCCCTGGCAACAAGCCTTAGGCCATGGCATCTACCGGAGCTGAAGTCCGTGATTCGCGGGTCATCGTACGCGGCGCTGATGCGCCGCTCTTCCACGGTCAGATAAAGATCGGGGTCTCTGAGGTGAGGGCGACGGAGGCGTTGGCTAGGCACGTAGGCAGTTTCCCGCGCACGGGTTCTTTTGCCACGACACGCCCAGAGCGTGCAGGATCAGCCTGTCGGTAAGCGTCAGTTTCCCGGGATCGAGCACCGCGCCATAGGCGTACTGCACCAGCGCATCGCAGGTGATGCACCAGCGTTCGTGGCGGAGGATCCCGCCACAATGTTCGCATGCGGACTGGGCGGCGTACTGGTTGTTGTGAAACCAGCTGGCTGCTGCGGGATTGGTGAACATGCGCTGCCTCCGGGCCTGAGCCTAAAATTCCCCGTGGCCTGGCCGGACAGCTCGGTGGAACTTCATCTGCCTGGAGGCTACAGCGAGGGGCAGGGAACTTCCTGTTTGGCGTGTCACTTCTCTGCGTGATTAGGATCACAGACAGTCGCGGAGGCAGCGGGGAATGGCGCAGTTCGGCGGCTCGGACGGACTTCGCTGTCGAGCTTCGCTCGACCGGACAGCCGGGGCGGCTGTCCCCGCACGGTTGTTTCCGAAACAGAGACATTACCGCGGCGCGGTAGTGGATGAATGTGCAGCCGCTAAAAACTTCAGGATTCAAATTCAGCCACGCCTATCCCCCGCCTTCGTTTGACGGGGATAGCTATAGAGGGGTGGAAAATCCAGCCACCTGCCCGGTTCAATGTCTAGCGAACGAGTTGGGATGCGGGGTGTGGGGAGAGCGGGCGCGGGGCGTGAAGGAGCGGGGCGGGAATTGTAACCCTCTGTCCGAACTGGCAGGATGTCTGATTTGTATGACTTTGCATAACGTACGCTGTTCGTACGGCACTTGGATCCTACGCTGCACGGGCTGGCGGGCCGGGCGGGGGGGCGCGGGGGCCCCCTTGGCTAGAGTCCCCGCCCGTTCGATTCACGCGCCGACTACTGCACGGTAAGTGTGACAGTGCCCGTGGCCGTGGTGCTACCTGACGTGCCGGTCACAGTCACAGTGTAGGTGCCCTGCGTAGTGCCGGGACTGCCGCCGCCCCCGCCGCCGCCGCTGCTGCTGCTGCCGCACGCGAGCAAGCCGCTCGCGAGTATCACGAGTAAAGCGAGCGCGCCAAGCCGCGTACGCCAGCCGCGCCGCCGCGCCGGGATGCAAATCCCAATTCCGAAGATCAGCCCGAAGGCCAAGGTCGTGCCGCCAGCGTACCAGCGGACTCCCGGGTGCACGGGATATGCGAGAGCACGGCTAGTCGGAGCCGTTGTGGAGATGGTCAGTGTGGCCGTCCCGGCGCTGGCGCTCGTGATACTTACCGGGCTGGTCGAGCCGAAGCTCAACGTAGGTAGATATTGGGCGCCAGACGGGCTGGAGGTGATCGCAGCCGTCAGCGTCACGCTGCCGGTGAAGCCTCCGCTCGGCGTCACTGTAATTGTTGAAGTGTTACCAGTGGTCGCGCCAGGGCTGACCGACACCGTTGTGCCGCCAACCGTGAAGCCGGGAGGCGCAGCCGTAACGGTGACTGAATTGCTGCCCGTAGCCGTGGCGTAGTTGCTGTCGCCCGAGTAGGTGGCCGTCAGCGTGTCCGTTCCCACTGCCAGCGATCCGGCGGGAACGCTGATCGTGGCACTGCCGCTGGTCAGCGTCGTCGCCTCGGAGCTGTAGCTGCCGCTGGTCAGCGTCACTGTGCCGGTGGGAGTTGGATTGCCGTTGCCGCCGCCGACGGCCACAGTCACCGAGAGAGCCTGGGTCGTAGTGATGCTCGACGAAGACGGCGTCACCGTCACCGTGGGCGTCAACATTGCCGCTTGCCATGCGTTTACCACGTTGGCCACGTTGAGCGAACCCAGGCCGGTGGTCAGATCGTAGCCGGTACCCGGGTAGTACCCCGACAGGATGCCAAACTCACCGGTCGAGGAATTGCACTGGGGCGTGCCGGGCATGCAAGCCATGTCATTGCCACCAGCTAAGAAATCGAAAATATCATTGAAATAGCAGCCACTGGAGTTGGTAGAAGAGGACGAGCTGGCGCAATTCGCGTAGGTCTCCTGCGCGGCCAGCGAGTAGAGTTCCGCGTTCGGATTGCCCTGTGGCCTTCCCTGCTTCTGGTTGATCAGCGCCATGACTCCGGCCATGGCTGGGGATGACAATGACGTTCCGCCAACCTCAGTGAATGTGAGGATATTCGCCATCTCACACGGACTGGTTGCCGAGGTAGTTACGCAGATGAGATAGGCGCTTCCCGAAACCTTGCCGGTGCCCGAGAAAAACGAGACGTCTGGAATGTCACGGACACTGTCGCTGGGAATGCCCGTGACGTTCGCTTGCCAACTGGGCTTGGGCCAACCGAAACAATTGCCAAGCGTCTCGCTTGCACAGCTACTCGGGCCGCCCCCTCCTCCCTGGACATTGATAAACCCGGCGATATCAGCACCAAAGAGGCTGTAGACGTCCCCGCCCCATGTGTACACCCAGTTGCAGGCAACTTCCCCTACAGAGGCGAGTGGTGGCAAAATAGCACCCGGATACCCATTAGCCACGAGGTCCAAAGACCAATCAACCAAGATGTCGTCGCCCAGCAGACCGGTGCAGGTATCGTTCCATTGGAACTCGGGCACATAGCCTTTGGCGTTGGACTGAGTGGAAGAATTGTTTGCATTCCAGTAGGTTGACGTACTACTGCGCCAAACGAGGTCGGTGCCGCCCACGGCGGTGTCGTAAGGGGTGGAAGCCTCGCCATTGACGGCAAGACCTTCCGTGGCCGCGTACCACGTCCGAGGCGCATTCCCGCCCTGATCGCACATAGCAGAACCGGAATCTCCCGACGCAACAAAAACGGCGATGCCTTCGGATGCGGCGCTCTGCCACAGGCCGCCGTACAGACTGTTCCCGGCGACGCCCATCTGACTCTCACAGGCGCCGTAACTGTAGCTCATGATCGCCGGGGTGGTTGGAAGTTCGCTTTCGTTGTCAACGATATACTCGGCGGAGAGATACGCACCGTCCTGGTTCGAACTTGCTCCGCACGGGTTTGTGCTCGTACTTCCACATGAAGTCACCAGGACGACGTTCGCGTCCGGGGCAATGCCCTGGGCCATCTCCACGTCCGACGTGTTTTCGATGAGGTCGTCGGTATTTCCAGTCCCAGGATCGGAGTTGGTGACGATGACGGTTGGAACGTTGGGCGGCAGGCCGAACATTTGCTCGAAATCCTGAACGTCGTAGACGTGGATGTTGGCCCGCCCGGCAATGTAGATTGTCTGACCTGTGCCATTGATCGATTCATTCAAGAGTGGCGTCACATTGTAGATGATGTCGAAATCGCCCGGTGACACGTCCTCGTGCTGGTTGCCCTCGTTGTCGGTATAGCCGTACTCTGGGCTCGCTCCTTTTGAAGTGGGCGCATGATCCGCCGCAGAACTGCGGGCAGGCTCGGTGACCACTTGCTCCCATGTCCCAGCGGCGGGGTTCCACCGCACGCGGTTGCCCACGCGGTGCATGGTGCGCGGAAGGAAGTTGTGCAGAGAGTTAATGCCCACCACAACCGGAGCC
>Ga0181536_10000300_pt1 | contig 59482 bp, 50 predicted proteins | sample PEATcosm2014_Bin_41_FD_121105 | JGI IMG/M metagenome (GOLD analysis project Ga0181536, IMG submission 121105) | Peatland microbial communities from MTU Mesocosm Facility, Houghton, MI, USA - PEATcosm2014_Bin17_60_metaG | ecosystem: Environmental > Terrestrial > Soil > Wetlands > Peat | place...
ACGAGGTGCAGGCGTTCGTCGGCCGCGACCCGATCACCGGTCGAATGCGGCAGGTGTCCGAGACCACCGCCGGGGGGATCGCCCGGGCCCGCGAGGTCCGACCCAAGCTCATCGCCAAGGTGCAGAACGGCGAGCACGGGAGTCCGAAGGGCCCGGCCACGCCGTCTGCGCTCTTGGACGAATGGCTCGAACACAACAGAGGCATCCTGAGGTGGGCGGAGCCGACGAGGCCCGAATACGAGCACAAGGTCGAAAAGGCCATGGGCCCCACCTCGGGGATCAAGCTGGCGCAGCGCACCGCCGCCACCTCGACGCCGACCACGCGCTGCACCTCGACGCCGGGCTCTCGGCCAGGACCGTGCTGCAGTGCCACCGGATCATCTCGGCGGCGTTGAACCAGACGGTGAAGTGGAGCTGCCTGACCCAGAACGTCGCCCGCCTGGCCACGCCGCCGAGCGCGACGAAAACCAAGGTCGTGGTCCCCTCGCAGGCGCAGCTTCGAAGGCTCAGCACCCTTGCGCGCTCGGGGCGGTCGAGCGAGGTGTCGACCTTCATCCAGCTGGCGGCGGTCACGGGCATGCGCCGCGGGGAGATCTGCAGGCTCCGGTGGAGCGACGTGGACGACGCAGCCCGGGCACTCCGCCTTCGTCGCTCGTACTGGCAACGCCAGGGTCAGTCTGGCGTGAAGGAGCCCAAGAACGGCAAGGAGCGGACGGTGCCCATCGGGACCGGGACGGTCCAACGCTCTCGATGTGGCTCCTCCGGGCGCTGGTCCTAGCGAGGTTCGGGAGCGTGCTCGGACATCCCGCGTCCCTTGGGCGCCCGGAAGAGGGGCCCGGGGCCCGTCCCGGTTCCCGGCCGTCCCGGGTAGCCGGTGACCGGCGACGGCAGGCCGCGGTCGCCCCGCAGTACCCCCCGGTCGGCACCGGCCTCGGAGGGCAGGACGAAGCACACCCGCGTGCCTCCGGCGGGCGGCGGTTCGGTCCAGATCCTGCCCCCCTGGGCCTCGATCAACCCTCGGGCAATGGCCAGGCCGAGCCCGGCCCCTTCGTTGTTGCGCGTCCGGGCGGGATCGGCACGGAAGAACGGCTCGAACACCCGTTCCGCCGAATGCGGATCGATACCAATGCCGGTGTCCTCGACCGAGATGAGCGTCACGCCGGCCGCCCCGGTCACCGAAACGGTCACTGTTCCCCCCGACGGGGTGTAGCGCAGTGCGTTGGTGACGAGATTGGTAAGCACCCGCTCCACTTTCTCGGGGGCGCAGTGGCCCATGGCGGGCTCGGTACGGATGACGCAGCGCAGGTTGATCCCCCGCGCGCTGGCCTCGGGCTCGAAACGCCGCACCGAAGCCGCCGCAAATGCGCCGAGGTCGACTGTCAGCAGCTCGAGCGAGGCCCCGCCGTCTATGTTGGCCAGCTCGAAGAGGTCCTCGACCAGCGCGCCCAGCAGTCGCACCTGCCCCTGGAGGGCCTCGAGGTAGTGCCCCGGTTCGACCACCCCGTCCTCGATGGCTTCGAGCATGGCCTGCAGCGAGGTCACCGGGGCCCGAAGGTCATGGCTGGCCCAGGCCACCAGTTGGCTGCGGGCGTCGAAGACCTCCTCCAAATGGTCGGCCATGGCGTTGAACGAAGCGGCCAGATCGGCGATCTCGCTCGGTCCCCCCTCGGGCGCCCGCTCTCCGAGGTCCCCGGCCGCCAGCCGACCTGAGGCGGCACTCACCCGTTCGAGGCGTGACGTGATCGAGCGGGCCACCATCAACGCCCCCACGATGCCCACCGCCCCGGCCGCCAGGGCCACTGCCGACACCTCCAGGCCGGCACCCATGTGGAACATGACCATGCCCGACAGCAGCACCGCCCCCAGCGGGAGGGTCACCGCCACCAGGGCCAGGCCGGCCAGCTGGAGTCGGACCGATGGCAGCGAGCGCAGCACGATGGTGGAGACGACGCCGGCCAGCAGGATGATGCCGACCACCAGGAGCGTGGCGGCGTTCATGGCGTGAGCCGGTAGCCGACACCCCACACCGTCTCGATGAGGCGGGGGGCCGAGGGGTCCTCCTCGACCTTCTCGCGCAGTCGCCGCACGTGGACGGTCACCGTACTGGTCCCCGCGTCGAGGGCCGACCGGTAGCCCCAGACGTGGGCCAGCAGCTGGGCCCGGGAGAACACGACCCGTGGGTGGCTGGCCAGGCACCACAGCAGATCGAATTCGGTAGCCGTCAGTGGCACACCCTTCCCCTGCCGAGCCACCTCCCTGGTGGCCAGGTCAATATGGAGACCGCCGACGTCGAGGAAGGTACTTCCGGCGGCTCCGACGCCCGGCGGCGCGCCGAGCGCAGCGGCCCCGTCACCCTCGCCTTCGGCTCGTCGGGTGCGCCGCAGGACGGCGGCTACCCGCACCGACAGTTCTCGGGGCGAGAAGGGCTTGACCACGTAGTCGTCGGCGCCGAGCTCGAGCCCCAGAATGCGGTCGGCCTCCTCACCGCGGGCGGTCAGCAGGATCACCGGCACGTCGCCCTGGGAGCGGATCCAGCGGCAGAGCTCGAGCCCGTCGATATTGGGCAGCATCACGTCGAGGACCACCAGGTCGGGCGCCCGGCGCTCGATGGCCCCGCGGGCCGAGGCCCCGTCAGCCACCTGCTCGGTGGCGAAGCCGTCGCGCTCGAGGTACCGCACCACGACATCGCGAATGACGTCGTCGTCGTCGACGACCAGGACATTCGGCACCACAGCAGCGTACCGCCCGCGTGCGGGATCCCGGAGGGGAGCCATGGTCACGGCACCACCCTAAGCACGGGCCGGCGGCAGTCCCGGTCGACCCCCATTACGAGTTCCTTACACGTCGCCCGCCAAGTCCGTCGGCTCCGGTGGGCCGCGCCGCTGGCCCGTACACTCGAGCCGATGGCGCGTAGCGAACGTCGGGCAGCTCCAGCCCGGCTCCGACCCCCCGGCCAGTGCGTGGCCCACGTCCGGCACCGGCGTGGCGATGTGCCCGGCGCCGGCCGCCACCGCCGAGCGGCTGCCCCGACCGACGATGCACACTGACGAACGAGACGACTGGATAGCCGTCACCGCCGGACCGCTGCACCCAGACGACGCCCTGTTACGGGTAGCGGCTCCGGGTTGCGGCGCCGTGGTCGCCTTCTGCGGGATGGTGCGGGACCACTCACCGGGCCGGCCGGGGGTGGTCGGCGTGGAGTACGAAGCCTACGAGAAGTTCGCACCGGCCCGGCTGGCCGAGGTGGCGGCGGCGGCCCGTCGCCGCTGGCCGACAATCGGAGGCCTCGCCCTGGTGCACCGGGTCGGGATGCTGGCGGTCGGGGACACGGCGGTCGTCGTGGCGGTGTCCACCCCGCACCGCGCCGCGGCGTTCGCCGCCGCATCCTTCTGCATCGACACCCTCAAGGCCACCGTGCCCATCTGGAAGCGCGAGACCTGGGCCGACGGCAGCGAGTGGGTCAGCGAGTGCCGGCTGGATCCGGCAGGTCCGTGATCGCCCTGGGCGAGGCCCGCCGCCAGGTGCTCGGTGCCTGCGCGACGCTGGCGGCGGTCGAGGTGCCGCTGGCCACAGCCGTCGGCTGCATGGCGGCGTCGACCGTTCGCGCCCACTCGCCGGTCCCGGGCTTCGAGAACTCGGCGATGGACGGGTACGCCGTGCGGGCAGGTGACACTGCCGGCGCGCCGGTCGACCTGCGGGTGGTCGGGCGCACCCGGGCCGGCGAGGGCCCGGCCTCGATGGGTCCGGGCGAAGCGGTGCGGATCATGACTGGCGCGCCGATGCCGGCGGGGGCCGACGCCGTCTGCATGCAGGAGGCCACGGCCCCCGGGGACCGGGAGGGGACGGTGCGCATCTCGGCACCGGTCGAGCCCGGTGCATTCGTGCGGCGGCCGGGCGACGACGTGGCGGTGGGGCAGGTCATCCTCGAGGCGGGCACCCTCATCGGGCCGGCCCATGCCGGCGTCCTGGCCGGCCAGGGGCTGGGGCGGGCCTGCGTGTACCCGCGCCCGGTGGTCGGGGTCCTCTCGACCGGCGACGAGCTCCTCGACCCGCCCGCACCCCTAGTGCCTGGGCGCATACGCGACGGCAACCGGCCGGCCCTGCTGGCCGCCCTGGTCCAGTCGGGCTTCGTGCCGCTCGACCTCGGCTCGGTGCCCGACGACGAGACTGCCATCGGCGACGCACTCGAGGCGGCGGCGGCCAGGTGCCACGCCGTGGTGGTCTCGGGCGGCGTCAGCGTGGGCGACGCCGACCTGGTGACCGCCGTCCTGGCCCAGCGCTGCGCCGGCACCTCGCACTGGCTCCAGGTGGCAATCCGGCCGGCCAAGCCCTTCGCCTTCGGACTGTTGGGCGGGCGGGTGCCGGTCTTCGGCGTCCCGGGCAACCCGGTGTCGGCCCTGGTGAGTTTCGAACTGCTCGTCCGCCCTGCCCTGCGGTCCATGTCCGGACACACCGTGCTGGACCGCCCGGTGGCCCGGGGCGTGACCGACGAGGACCTGGCCCGCGCCCCCGACGGCAAGGTCCACTACCTGCGGGTGCGGGCCGCCTTCGGCGACGACGGCCTGGTGCACGTGCGGCCCACCGGCGCCCAGCAGTCCCACGTCCTGGCCGCCTTGGCCCGGGCCAACGCCCTGGCCGTGGTGCCCGACGGGCCGGGCTTGGCCGCCGGGAGCGTCGTCGAGGTGGTCCTACTCGACCCCGACAGCCTGGCTGGCACGGGGCCGGGCGACGTGCTCGGCGGCGGTGCCTGATGGCCCGCCAGCCGGTCCAGCTGGGAGCGCGACGGAGCGGGGCTGCACGGGCGGCCGACGACCGGCTGCGCACGTGGTACCCCCCTGCGACCGGCCCGCTGGTCGACACCTTCGGACGGGTCCACCGCGACCTGCGGGTGTCGCTCACCGACCAGTGCAACCTCCGCTGCGTCTACTGCATGCCCGACACCGGCATGCGCTTCCAGCCGACCACCCAGCACCTGCGCACCGAGGAGGTCGTCCGGGTGGTGGCGGTGGCCCGGAGCCTGGGGATCGGCCGGCTGCGCCTGACCGGGGGTGAGCCGCTCCTGCGGCCCGACGTGGTGTCGGTGGTCGCCGGGCTCCACCGGATCGGCTTCGAGGAGCTCACCATGACGACCAACGGGACCCGGCTGGGGGCGATGGCTGGCCCGCTGGCGGACGCCGGGCTCACCCGGGTGAACATCAGCTGCGACAGCCTCGACCCCGTGCGCTTCGCCGCCATCCGCCGGCGCGGCACACTGGCGGTGGTGCTGCGAGCCATGGACGCCGCCGAGGCGGCTGGGCTCGGCCCGGTCAAGGTCAACGTGGTGCCGCTGGCCGGCGTGAACGACGACGAGGTCGAAACCTTCGCCCGCTTCGGACGGGCCACCGGGCGCCCCATCCGATTCATCGAGTTCATGCCGCTTGACGCCGAGGGGGCGTGGGCCCGGGACCGTGTGGTGCCCGGGGACGAGATCGTGGCCCGGATCGGCCGGCGGTGGCCGCTCGAAGCGGTGGCCGACCCCGACGATCCGGCGCCGGCGACCCGCTACCGCTACGCCGACGGCGGCGGCGAGATCGGCATCGTGGCCAGCGTCACCCGCCCGTTCTGCGGCAGGTGCGACCGCCTCCGGCTCACCGCCGACGGCGCCCTGCGCAACTGCCTGTTCAGCGACGACGAGCTGTCGGCAAGGGACCTGCTGCGCTCGGGGGCGGGCGATGCCGAGCTGGCGTCCCTCTTCCGCCGCGCGGTCTGGGGCAAGCGCCCCGGTCACGGGATCAACGATCCGGGCTTCCTGGCGCCGGCCCGTACCATGTCCCTGATCGGCGGGTGATGGCCCGCCTGGTGCTCTTCGGCCCCGCCCGGGTGGCGGCCGGCGCCTCGGGCGGCGAGGTGCCCGCGACGACGGTCGGCGAGGTGCTCGACGCCGCGTCGGCCCGCTACGGCGCGGCCTTCGCCGCCCTCTTGCCCACCTGCGCGGTGTGGGTCAACGGCCAGCCGGCGTCGCGCGAGCGACCACTGGTCGACGGCGACGAGGTCGGAGTGCTGCCGCCGTTCTCAGGGGGCTGAGACCGCCGGGCCGTGCGGGTGGGGGTCGCCGCCGGCCAGGAGCTCGAGGGCGTGGGGAAGCACGTCGAGCACGGCGGCCAGCGACTCGGTCGCCCCGGCCGGCGAGCCCGGGAGGTTGCAGATGAGGCAGGACCCGAGGGTGCCGGCGGTCCCCCGGCCCAGGCGGCCGCGGGGGCTGACCGCCCGCATGGCCTCGGCCAATCCCGGGGCCGGTCGGTCCACCACGGCGACGGTGGCCTCGGGGGTGCGATCACGCGGTGCAAAGCCGGTGCCCCCGGTGGTGACCACCAGTCCGGCGAATCCCTCGGCCGCTCGGCGCAAAATGTCGGCCACCGGGCCCTCGCCGTCGGGCACCGTCAGCCGGTCGATCACCGAGAAGCCGGCCGCCGTCAGCAGTTCGACCACCGCTGGCCCCGAACGGTCCACGGCGGTTCCCGCCGCCACCGAGTCCGAGACGGTCACGACCTTGGCGGCGGGGGCCACCGTGCCACCCTACCGAGGGAGCGGGGTGCGGAGAACCGAATTTCTCCATTTGTAAGGTGCCGCCCGTCCGCAGCGGCCGGGACAGGGGTACCGTCGAGCCGTGTCCGCGTCGTCCGGCCCCGCCGACCCGCCGGGTCCTGAGGCCCCGGCCCCCGAACGCCCAGGCCTGCGCACTCGGGTCGCCGAGACGGCCGAGCCGCTGGTGGCGCGGGCCGGGCGGGCCACCGAGCAGCTAGGCGCCAGGTTCTCCAGCCCGCTCCACGACGAGTGGGTGGCATCCGTGCTCGGGGTGGCCCTCGGCGTGGCCTTCACCGCGTGCTTCGTCACCGGCCTGGTGGACTACCTGGCCCAGCACCCGCCAGGCTGGTTCCACCTGCCCGTCCACCCGATCAACTTGTATCGCGTCAACGAGGGCGTCCACGTCATCACCGGCATCGCCACCATCCCCTTGCTGCTGGCCAAGCTGTGGACGGTGTGGCCGAAGCTGTTCAGCTGGCCGCCGGTCAAGGGCGCCGCCCAGGCGCTCGAGCGACTCAGCCTGATCCCGCTGGTCGGCGGCTCGCTGTTCCTCCTCTTCACCGGCGTGGTCAACATCGACTACTGGTACTCGCCCATGCCCTTCTTCTTTCCGACGGCCCACTTCTGGGCGGCCTGGCTGGTGGTCGGGGCCCTGATCGTCCACGTCGGCGCCAAGGCCACCACCGCGGCCGGCTCGATCGCCCGAGGGCCGGGGCCGACACCGCGGTCGCGGCGCTCCCCGGCCAGCCCCGCCGCCGGCCGCCCGGGCGTGGGGTCGTCCAGCGACGGCGACGAGCGGTCTGGGCTGTCACGGCGCGGCTTCATCGGGGCCATCTTCGGCACGGCCGGCGTGCTGGTGCTCACGGTGGCCGGCGAGACGGTGGCGCCGCTCATGCGCCTGGCAGTGCTGGCGCCGCGCAACCCGGTCATCGGACCCCAGCGCCTGCCGGTCAACCAGTCGGCCCGCCAGGCGGGCGTCACCGCCTCGGCCGTCGACCCCACATATCGGCTCGTGGTGCGGGGCAGATGCGCACGGCCGCAGTCGTTCACCTTGGCCGACCTCCAGGCCATGCCCCAGCGGTCCGCCGGCCTGCCCATCTCCTGCGTCGAGGGGTGGAGCGCGGGCGCCATGTGGCGGGGCATCTCGCTTCCCCACCTCCTCGGGGTGGTCGGCGCCCCGTCCGGCGCCGCGGTGCGGGTCGTGTCGCTCGAGTCGCAGCACCGCCTGTACGCCAGCTCGGAGGTCGACAGTGCCCACGCCGCCGACCCCGACACCCTGCTGGCCCTGGAGTGCAACGGCGCGCCACTCGACCTCGACCACGGCTACCCGCTGCGCCTGATCGCCCCGGACCGTCCCGGGGTCCTGCAGACCAAATGGATCACCACGGTGGTGGTGCTGTGAGCACCGCCCCCGAGAAGGGCGCCGCCGAGCCCGGCGAGCACGGGCCGCTGTTCTGGGTCTTCCTTCTCGTCGGGTGGGCGGTGATCATCTTCGCCATCCACGGGATGGTGGCCGACCGAGCCAACCCGCCCGGGGTCTGGAAGCTGCTCGTTGGGCTCAACATCGTGAACGACGCCCTGGTGGCGCCGGTGCTGGTGGTGGTGGCCGTGCTCGTGCGCCGACTGGTGCCCGGCTGGCTGGTGGCCCCGCTCGACGTGGGACTGATCGCCTCGGCGGTGGTGACCCTCTACGCCTACCCGCTGGTCGGGAGCTGGGGGAAGTCGGCGGCGGCCGGCTACAGCCGCCTGCCCTTCGACTACGCGCACAGCCTGCTCATGGTGCTCGGGGCCATCTGGTTCGCCTGCGCCCTGCTGGCCCTCTGGTCATGGTCACGGAAGCGCCCGCGGCCGGCCTGAGCGACGACGCAACCACGACCCGCCGCCGTGCCGCCGAACTGGTGGCCCGTGGGGTGGTGGTGGTCGCCGCCGCCGTGCCGCTGGTCATCTTCCTGTGGGTGGCCCTGCGCCAGCTCGGCTACCCCTACGAGCTCGAATGGATGGAGGGCGGCTCGGTCGAGGTGGCGGCACGCGTGTACCACGGCCAGAGCATCTACGTGGCCCCGTCGCTGCACTACGTCCCCTACGCCTACACGCCGCTCTACTACTGGGTGAGCGGGACGCTTGCCCACCTCACCGGCATCGGCTTCCTTCCCCTGCGCCTGGTCTCGCTGGTGGCCTCGCTCGGCTGCTTCGCACTCCTCTTCGCCATGGTGCGTCGCGAGACCCGGGACGCCGTGGCCGGGTTCCTCGCCGCCGGGCTCTTCGCCGCCACCTACGAGGTCGGCGGGGCCTGGCTCAACATCGGCCGGGTGGACTCGCTCTTTCTCTGCCTACTGCTCGCCGCACTGGCCGTCGGCCGGCGGGCCGAGCGCTGGCCGGGAGCGCTGGGCTGCGGACTGCTGTTCTTCGCCGCCTTCTTCACCAAGCAGAGCGGGCTGCTGGCCGCCGTCCCGGTCCTCGTCCTGCTGGTGGTCACCCGCCGCCGGGTCGGCCTCGTCGCCTCAGCCACCCTGGCCGGTGCCGTCGTCGTGTCCACGCTGGTGCTCGACGCCGCAACCTCGGGGTGGTACGAGTGGTTCGTCTTCGGCGAGCTGGTGCACCAGGGGACCGACTACACAACCCTGCACCGCTTCGTGGCCGACGACCTGCTGCGCCCGGTCGGCTTCGCCGTGCTGCTGGCCCTCGGCGGCCTGGCGGTCGGGCTGTGGCGGCGGCGGACCCCCACCGACTGGGCCTACTGGGGGCTGGCGGCGGCCGGGATGGCCGGCTCGGCTCTGGTCTCGCGCCTTCACTCGGGCGGGGCCCGCGACACCCTCATCCCCCTCTACGCGGCCGTGGCCCTGCTGGCCGCCCTGGGCTACGACGCATTCCGGCGCAGCGAGCTCGGGCCGGCGACGGTGGTCGGCGGGGCGCTGGCCCTGGTGGTGGCCCTCCAGGTGGGGGTGCGGGTGGACCACCCCTCGCACCTCATCCCGACCCCGTCCGACACGGCGGCGGGGCGGCACCTCATCGCCCGGATCGCCGCCACCCCGGGCCAGGTACTGGTCCTCGACCACCCGTGGTACGAGACCATGGCCGGCAAGCCGTCGTTCGCCCAGGGCGAGGCGGTCCACGACGTACTGCGCGCCGGCCCAAGCCGGGCCCGCACCCTGCTCGAGGCCAGCATTCGCCAGGTGATGGCCACACCGAAGGTGACCACCGTCTACCTCGACGACCTGGGGGAGGAGAACATGCTGGGCATGACACGGCCCGGGAGCGGCTGGGTGCGGGGTGGGCGGGTGTTCTCCTGCTTCCGATGCTTCTTCCCACCGACCGACGTGGCGCTGCGGCCGGCCCTACGCTACGAGCGGGCCCCGTCGCCCACCAGCCTCGGCGAGAGCGTCCCCGGCCTCACTTCGGTCCCGTCCGCTCGAGGGCACTGAACCAGCGGCCGCAGTCCTCCCAGGTCTCCGCTGCCCGGAAACCGGCCTCGGTCACCAGTTCGTCGATGCCCTCGACCGAGACCCGTGCCCAGGGGAACCACGGTCCCTGGCGCAGGTGGGTCTCGATCCGCACCACCATCGACTCGGTCGGCACGTGGGAGGGCTCCACCTCGACCAGGACCCGGCCCCGGGGGTGCAGGAGCTCGCGCACCCGGTGCAACAGGGCCACCGGGTCACCGCCGATGCCTACGCTGCCGTCGAGCAGGAGGGCCGTGCGCCACCGCCCGTGGCCCGGCAGGGCCTCGAAGACCGAACGGCGCACGACCGGGGCGCCTCGCCGGCGGGCCAGGGCCACCGCGGTGGGCGAGACGTCCAGGCCGAGGGCGGTGACCCCGCGGATGTGCAGCGCCCGGACGTGGCGGCCGGGGCCGCACCCCACGTCGAGCACCGGGCCGCGGGCCCGGTCGAGCAGCTTCTCGTCCACCGGGTCGGCGGCGCCCATCCAGCGCGCCACGTCGAGTTCGAGCACACGCCCGTCGTCCACCCGCAGGTGCGTGGCGGCCACCAGGGTCTCAGTCACGGCCGGCTCCAGTCGTCGCACGGGCGGGCGCCACCGGGAGGCCGAACGAGGCCAGGGCGGCGGCAAAGCGGGTGAAGGGTGCGTCGGCGGCGACGGCCACGGCGTCGTCGAAGCGGTCGACGTCGCGCAGGGCGTCGGCGAGGGCGCAGTCGAGGCCGAGCGCGTCCAGGCGGGCCAACTGGGCAGCCGCCGTGCCGGCGGTGCTCATCGGGACCCCTGCAAAGAGGCCGGGCACCGAGCACCGGGTACCGATCACCCAGTAGCCACCGTCGTCGGCCGGGCCCAGCACCGTCTCGGCGCGTCCGAGGGCCTCCGCCGCCCGCTCGAGGTGGGCCGGGGTCAGCTGGGGGGTGTCCATGCCGACCACCAGCACCGGCGCCTCCCAGCCGGCCAGGGTGTCGTCGACGGCGCCTTGTAGGCGCGACCCGAAGTCGCCGGTGCGCTGGGGCACCACCTCGAATCCCTCGGGCAGCCAGTCGCCGGGCCGCCCCTCGAGCACCAGGACCCTGCGGCGCGCCGGGCTGGTGGCCACCGCCGCAAGCGTGTCGAGCAGGGCGGCCAGGGCCAGGGTGGCCGCCTGCCCGGGGAGCAGGGGCGGGCACAGCCTGGTCTTCACGGCGCCGGGGACCGGCTCCTTGGCGATGACCGCCACCTGCCACCCGGGCTCGATCACCGCAGCAGCGCCGACATGTCGCCAACGGCCTGCACGGTGCCGCGCACCGTGCCGGTCACCTTGGACCGTCCGGTGCGCGGCCGGTAGGGAACCGGCACCTCATCGATCCGCCAACCGGCCCGGTGGGCCTTCAACACCATCTCGAGGGGCCAGCCCGAGCGCCGGTCACGCAGGTCCAGGGCCAACAGCGCCTGGCGCCGGGCGGCCCGCAGAGGCCCGAGGTCGCGCAGGCCCAGCCCGGTGCGCCGCCGCACCTCGGCCATGAGCGCCCGGTTGGCCAGCCGGGAGTGGAGGGGCCAGGCGCCCCGCCCGGCGCGCCGCGCCCCGAGCATCAGGTCGATCCGGCCTTCGACGACCGGGTCGGCCACCGACGGCAAGTCCCGCGGGTCGATCGACCCGTCGGCGTCCATGAAGCACACCACTTCGTCGCTGGCCGCCTCCAGCCCGGCCCAACAGGCGGCGCCGAAGCCGCGGGTCGACTCGGTCACCACCCGGGCGCCAAAGGCCTCGGCGACCGCCCCTGACCCGTCGGTCGAGCCGTTGTCGACCACCAGAGGGGTGAAGCCGACGGGCATCCGGTCGAGTACCCAGGGCAGGGCGGCGGCCTCGTTCAGCACCGGCAGGACGACTTCGGGCATTGCATCGCACGGTAGCTAGGGGGGCGTCACCGGGGACCTCTGCAGCGCTTACGAATCGATAACTTCGCCGCCGGCGCGCCCGGTACCCTCGCTCGCTTGGCTACCCTCGCCTGGTGCCACGACGTGCTGGGACCAGCCAGGGAGGCGGCCGGCGGTGAAGGTGCTCGTGACCGGGGGGTCGGGCTTCATCGGGTCCCACCTGGTCGACGCCCTGGTGGACGGGGATCACGAGGTGGTGGTGGTGGACCGCCGCCCACCCGAGTACCCCAACCCGTCGGCCACCTACGTGGAGGCCGACGTGCGCGACCCGGGGATGTGGCCGGTGCTCCTGGGGGGCGTCGACGCCGTCAGTCACCAGGCGGCCCGGGTGGGCCTCGGCGTCCGCTTCGCCGACGTCACCGACTACGTGGCCGACAACGACACCGGGACGGCCGTGCTGCTGGCGGCCCTCGACGCCGCCGACTTCGCCGGCCGGCTGGTGTTGGCCTCCAGCATGGTGGTCTATGGCGAGGGCGCCTACCGGTGCCCGAGCTGCGGCCCGATGGCCGCCCGTCCCCGCACCGCCGAGCGGCTGGCCGTCGGCCGCTTCGAGCCGGACTGCGCGCGTTGCGGAGCCGACCTGGTGCCCGAGGCGGTCACCGAAGAGGCACCGGCCGACCCGCGCAACACGTACGCCGCCACCAAGCTCCATCAAGAGCACCTCTGCACCGTCTTCGGGCGCGAGCGCGGCGTGCCGGTCACCTGCCTGCGCTACCACAACGTCTACGGGCCGCGCTGCCCGGTCGACACCCCCTACGCCGGGGTGGCCAGCCTCTTCGTGGCCGCGCTGCGCCGCGGCGAGGCGCCCCGGGTCTTCGAGGACGGCGCCCAGCGCCGCGACTTCGTCCACGTGCGGGACGTGGCGCGGGCCAACGTGGCCGCCCTGGCGGCCGAGCCGGCGGTGACCGGCGCCGTCAACATCGCCTCGGGCCGGCCCCGGACCGTCCTGGAGCTGGCCACCGCCCTGGCCGCAGCGGCCGGTCGGCCCGACCTGGCCCCGGTTGTCACCGGCCAGTGGCGCCTGGGCGACGTCCGCCACGTGACCGCCTCGGCGGACCGGGCAGCGACCGAGCTGGGCTTCGTCGCCGAGGTGCCGTTCGCCACCGGGATGGCCGAGCTGGCCGCGACGCCGGCCTGAGCGGTGGCCGCCGTGCCAGGCGGGGCCGGCGCCGGGGCCGGGGACGCCCCAGGCGACGGCACCGGGGGGCGGGCCACCGCCCTGTTCTCAGGCATCGGGCGGGCCTGCATCCGCTTCCGCTGGGCGGTGGTGGTGTCGTGGGTGCTGCTCACCGTCGCCGCGGTGGCCTTCCTGCCCTCCCTGGGCGAGGTCATCCGCAACGACAACGCCGCCTTCCTGCCGGCGAGCTCGCCCAGCGTCCGGGCCATGGCCCTGGCGGCGCCCTTCCTCACCGCCGACCAGCAGACCGGGATCATCGTGGCGGTACGGGCCGACGGGCCGCTGACGTCGGCCGACCAGGCGGCCGTCGACCGGATCGAGGCGGCGGCCCGGCGCGCCCCGGCCGTCGTCACGGTGCGCGACGCCGCGGTCTCCCCCGGCGGGCAGGCCCGCACCGCCGTCGTCGAGTTCTCGCCGGCCGTGACGGGGGCCGGGCGCGCCGGCGCGACGGCGGTGGCGGCCATCCGGGCGGACTTCACCGACCTGCCGGCCGGCCTCTCGGTCCACCTCACCGGACCCCTGCCCGAACTGGTCGACCAGCAACGGGCCGGGGAGAGGACGGCGAACCACGTGGAGCTGATCTCGGCCATCTTGATCCTGGCGCTGCTGGCGGTGGCCTTCCGCTCGGCCCTGGCCCCCCTGGCCGCCCTCGCCCCGGCCGGGCTGGCCCTGGCCCTGGCCGGCCCGCTCATCGCCGAGTCGGCCCGCGTCGGCGTCGAGATCTCCTCGCTCCTCCAGCTCCTGCTCACCGCCCTGGTGCTCGGGGCCGGCACCGACTACGGCCTCTTCCTGATCTTCCGCTACCGCGAGAACCTGCGCCGGGGCCTGGCCCCCGACGCCGCCATCGAGGCGGCGGTCGGCCGGGTCGGCGAGTCCATCACCTTCTCGGCCGCCACCGTCATGGCCGCCCTGCTCAGCCTCCTGCTGGCCAGCTTCGGCCTGTACCGGGGGGTGGGACCGGGGCTGGCCCTGGGCATCTTGGTGGTGCTGGCGGTTGAGCTCACCTTCTTCCCGGCCTTGCTCTCGGTTCTGGGGCGCTCCGTGTTCTGGCCGGCCGTCCCCGCCCCCGGGCCGGCACGCCCGGGGCGGTGGGGTGCGGTGGCCGCACGGGTCTCGGGGCGCCCAGCCGCCGCGCTGGTGGCCGGCACGGCGGTGCTCGGCGCCCTGGCCGTCTCGCTGGCGCAGTACGCACCGTCGGGCTTCGACCCCGGCGGGTTCATTGCCGGCTCGGACTCGGGAGTGGGCGAGAACGCGCTGGTCCGGTACTTCGGGGCCTCTGCGGTCGGCGACACCGAGGTGGTGGTGCGCCTCCCCACGCCGGTGTGGGACACAGTGACACGGGTCGTGACGCTCACCGACGGGTTCCGCCGCACCGGCCAGTTCACCTCGGTGGTAGGGGCCCTCGACGCCGAGGGCCCCTACCTCCTCACACCGCAGTTCCTGTCCCGGGGCTACTCGCTGCTCGGGCCGCCCGGTGCCCTGCCCATCGTCGAGCCGGCCGGCAGCCGGGTCCCCCGCTACGCCTACGACACCTACCGGGCCACCGCCCAGTACATCAGCCCCGACGGGCGCACCCTGCTGTTCCGGGTGTCGCTCTCGGCCGGGACACCCGGCACCACCGCCGCCCTGCAGGCCATCCCGGCCATCCGCCGCACCGTCGGCGCGGTGGCGCGCTCGGTCGGCGCCGATGCCTGGGGGGTGGCCGGACAGGCGGCGTCGGCGGCCGACGTGAGCGCGGTGAGCGGCAGCGACATCCTCAAGATCGCCCCGGTGGTCCTGGCCGTCCTCTTCCTCCTGCTGGCCCTGGTGCTCCGCTCGCTGGTGGCCCCGCTCTACCTGGTGGCCAGCGTGGCCATCTCGTATGCGGCCTCGTTGGGACTGGCCGTGCTCATCTTCGTGGTCATCGGCCACCAGCTGGGGGTCAACTTCACCCTGCCCTTCTTCATGTTCATCTTCATCATGGCCCTGGGTGAGGACTACAACATCCTGGTCATGAGCCGCATCCGCGAGGAGGCGGCCCGCCTGCCCCTGCGCCAGGCGGTGGCCTCGGCCCTCGGGACCACCGGCACCACCGTGACCTCGGCCGGTCTGGTACTGGCCGGCACCTTCGGCGTCCTGGCGGTGGCCACTTCGGGCCAGATCCGTCAGATCGGCACCGGGCTGGCACTCGGGATCCTGCTCGACACCTTCGTGGTGCGCACCCTCATGGTCCCCTCGGCCGCCGTGCTGTGCGGGCGGTGGAACTGGTGGCCGTCGAGGCTGCTCGCCGAGGCCGTCACGGTCGACCCGCTGGCCGCGTCCGCCCACCTGCCCCCGCCGCCGCTGAGCGGGACCGGCGCTGGGGCATGGCCCGGCACGTCGCCCGGGCTCCCCGGCGGGGGCGGCTCGGCGACGGGGGACGGCACGCCTGGGGGCGGACCGGCCGATCAGCCGTAGGCGGGATCGGCGTGGTCGCCGGCGTCGAGGTCGGCGTCAGGCGCGGTCGGCGCCCCGGTGCCGCCGCGCCGCCAGGTGCCCGAGCGGCCACCGGCCTTCTCCCACACGCTGATGCCGTCGATCACCGGCTTGGGCTCGGAGTGCCGGTGGGCGTGGACGACGGTGAGGGCGGCCACGGTGCAGGCGGTCAGGGCCTCCATCTCCACCCCGGTCCGGGCGAAGGTCTCAACGGTGGCCACTACCGCCACCGAGCCATCGGTCACCTGCACGCCGACCCGCACGTCGCCCAGCGGTAGTGGATGGCAGAGCGGGATGAGGGCGGGGGTGCGCTTGGCCGCCAGGACGCCGGCCACCTGTGCCGCGTCGAGCACCGCGGCGCCGGGGCCGCCCACGGCCAGATCGTCCAGGGCAGACGGGGCCAGCTCGACGCGGCACCGGGCCTCGGCCCATCGGCGGGTGGCCTCCTTGCCGGTGACGTCGACCATGTGGGCGCTGCCGCGATCGTCGAGATGAGTGAAGTCGGCGGCCACGCTGCCCACTGTACGGACACCACCGCCGGGGTGCCCTGTGCGGCCCGGCCATCGTAAGCCTTTTGTAAGCCGCAAATACCAGGTTTGCAGGGATATATGACCGCAAATGCACGTAACTTCGCCGCATGGAGTCAACCTTCCGCATCGGGCAGGCGGCCGAGCTGCTCGGGGTCAGCGCCGACACCGCTCGGCGCTGGGTCGACTCCGGTCGGCTCCCGGCTACCCGCTCAGTCGGCGGCCAGCGGGCCATCGACGGCAAGGACCTGGCGGCCTTTGCCCGATCCGCCGTCCACTCCCCAGCCCCCCACGAGAAGACCTCGGCTCGCAACCGCTTCGTCGGCATCGTGACCGACGTCGTCCGGGACTCGGTGATGGCTCGGGTCGAGATGGTGGCCGGGCCGCACCGCATCGTCTCGCTGATGAGCCGGGAGGCGGCCGACGAGCTCGAGCTGGAGCCCGGGGTGCAGGCAGTGGCCACGGTGAAGGCCACCCAAGTGATCGTGGGGCTGCCGGGATGACGGTCCGCACCACCGCACCACGGCGCCCGCGGGGCGTGCATGCGGCCACCGCCGGCATGGTCGCGGTCGCCCTGGCGCTCGCCTTGGCGGTGGCCGCCGCGGCCGGAGATGCCGCCGCGGCGCAGCCCAGGGGCCCGGTCACCGTGCTCTACGGCGGTTCGCTGACCAACGTCATGGAGCACTCGATCGGCCCCGCCTTCCAGACGGCGACCGGATACACCTTCAACGGGATGAGCGCCGGGTCGACAGCCATCGTCACCGAGGTGAAGGGCGGCTTGGTGAAGGGCGACGTCTTCGTCAGCGCCAGCCCGAAAGCGGACGCCAAGCTCGAGGGTGGCGCCCACGGCAACTGGGTCAGCTGGTACGTCGAGTTCGGAACCACCCCCCTCGAGATCGGCTACAACCCGAGCAGTCGGTTCGCCCACGAGCTCATGACCGAGCCCTGGTACCAGGTGGTGACCCAGCCGGGCTTCCTGCTCGGCCGCACCAACCCGCGCACAGACCCCAAGGGGGTCCTGGCCGTCGACGCCATCAAGGCAACCGCCGCCGCCCATCACGACCCCGCCCTGCTCAAGATCCTCAAGACAACAGCCGGGGTCTTCCCCGAGCAGACCCTGGTGGGACGCCTCCAGGCCGGCCAGCTCGACGCCGGGTTCTTCTACGCCGCCGAGGCCAAGGCGTCGGGGATCCCCACGGTGCCCCTGCCACAGCTCAACCTCTCGGCCACCTACACCGCCACCGTTCTGAGGGGATCCCCCGACACGGCCGCCGCCCGGGCCTTCGTGGCGTTCCTCCTGGGCCGCACCGGGCGCCACCTGCTCGGAGGGGCCGGGATCGGGGCCATCCGCCCGTCGAAGTTCGTGGGGAGCGGAGTGCCGCCTTCGGTGTCCGGAGCCGCCGGTCGCCGGTGAGCACCGGGCGGCGGCCGCCGACCCTCGTCCTGCTGGGCAGCCTGCTCGGCCTCTACCTGGCGCTGCCGGTGGCGCTGCTCATCGTGCACCTGGTCACGGCCGAACAGCGCGGCTTTGGCGCACCCGGCCTGTGGGGGGCGGCGGTGGTTTCGGTGGTCACCGCCACCGTCTCGGCCACCATCATCGCGGTGCTCGGAGTGCCCCTCGCCTACGTGCTCGCCCGGTCTCGCTCTCGGCTGGCCACCGTCGTCGGCCTCGTGGTGCAGCTGCCGCTGGCCCTGCCCCCTCTGGTCAGCGGGGTCCTGCTCCTGGCTCTGGTCGGCCCCTACACCCCAATCGGCCAGTTCTTCGGGGGCCGACTGACCGACAGCCTGGCCGGCATCGTGCTGGCCCAGACGTTCGTGGCCGCTCCCTTCCTGGTGATCAGCGCCCGCAGCGCCTTCGCCACCGCCGACCCCGCGCTCACCGAGGTGGGGGCCACCCTCGGCCTCTCACCGCTCGGCCGGTTCTTCAAGATCAGCCTCCCGGTGGCCTCCTCGGCCATTGTCGCCGGGCTGCTCCTGTCGTGGCTTCGGGCGTTCGGCGAGTTCGGGGCAACCGTGATCCTGGCGTACCACCCCTATTCGCTGCCGGTCTTCACGTATGTCCAGTTCTCCAGCACCGGGCTGCCCGACACCCTGGCACCCTCAGTCCTGGCCGTCGTCCTGGCTGGCGCCGTGACCCTGGGCGTGACCGTGGTGACCCGAGGTCGATGGCGGCGGCGCCCGGTGGCCGGCCCGGTCGTGGCCGCGGCACCGACGCCACGCCCGGCCCGTCCGCTGGCCTTCGACCTCGAGCGGCGCCTGGGCACCTTCCACCTCCAGGTGGCCGTGCCGGACCCGGTCCACCGACTGGCTGTGCTCGGGCCGTCGGGGGCCGGGAAGTCCACCACCCTGCGGGCCCTCGCGGGCCTGCTCGAGGGGGGCACCGACCGGGTCGAGCTCGGCGGGGTGGCAGTGGCCGGGCTTCCTGCTGACCGCCGTCGGATCGGCTACGTCCCCCAGGAGCCGAGCCTCTTGCCGCATCGCACGGTCTGGCAGCAGCTCCTGCTCAGCCCCCGTGCGGACCCGGCCACGGCCGCCTTCTGGGTTGATCGCACCGGGCTCGGCGAGCTGGCGGACCGCTACCCGCACGAGCTTTCGGGTGGGCAGGCCAAGCGCGCCGCTCTCGCCCGCGCCCTGTGTAGCCACCCCGACCTGCTGCTGCTGGACGAGCCGTTCTCCTCGCTCGACACCCCCGAGCGCCGCGAACTGCGGGCCGAGATCCGCCAGCTCCTGTCGTCGGCCGGGATCGCCACGGTCCTGGTGACCCACGACCCGGAGGAGGCGGCGCTGCTGGCCGATGAGATCGTGGTCGTTGCCGGTGGACGCGTGCTGCAGCACGGGACGCGCCGCGCCGTGTTCGAACGCCCCGATTCGGTGGAGGTTGCCCGGTTGCTGGGCGTGCGCAACGTGGCGGTCGGCCGACTGACCGGCCCGGGTCGCATCGCGGCCGGCGGGGTGGCACTCGCCGTCGGACCGACCACGGCCCCGGTGGGCGCGCCGCTGCTGTGGAGCGTGTTGCCCGAGTGCGTCCTCTTCGGGCCCGACCAGCCGATCGAGGGGACGGTGGTCGACTTGGCCGATCTCGGGACGGCAGCTGAGGTCACGGTGGCGGCCGGCAGCCTCACCTTGGTGGCCCGGACGCCGGTGACCAGCGGGCTTCCGGCGGCCGGGTCCCGTTGCCGCCTGGGATTCGCGCCCGACTCGGTGCGAGTCTGGGTGCCCGATCGCGAGCCGGTTGCCGGGATCAGCGCGTGACCGTGGACCGCCTCCGAGAATCCAGCCAGAAGAGTCGGCAGCGGGGCGCTCGTCTCCATCATCAGGTTCCCGATGTGGAAGCGGTTCCACGGACCACCTCCCGTGATGGTCGAGCCGGCTATCGGGTGCAATTCCGCGGGCAGCAACCCGCGCCACCCCAGGCCTCGAAGTGCCTCACGAGCAGCACGTCCGAGCCGGTGGGCACGTGGGTTACCGGGTGGCACACTGGGCAGCGATGACGAAGTGTCTCCACCTCGTGGTCGGATGCCTCCTGCTGGCGTGTTGCCTTGGTGGCTGCGGTGAGTCGTCCATAAGCTCAGAATCTTCAACGGTCCGGGTGATCGATGTGGCGGGTCTGGGCCGGGTGCTCGGCGACGGAGCGGGGTACACCTTGTACGCGTACATCCCCGACGATCAAGGACCGTCGAGATGCGTCAGCGTCTGCGCCCTGCAGTGGCCGCCACTCGTCCTCGCCCCGGGGGTCCGGCGACCGACTGCGGGACCAGGTGTGAACGCCTCGCTCCTCGGAACGACGTTGCGCCGAGGCGGTGCCCGTCAGGTCACCTACAACGGATGGCCCCTCTACACCTACATCGACGACCGCCCCGCACAGGTGACCGGTCAGGGTGGGGGCATGGGCGCCTGGTACACGATCTCCGTGGGCGGGACGGTAGATCGAGGAGTCCCCGCGGCAACGTCCGGCTGAGCACGGACGAGCCCTCTGGCTCGCGCTTTCGTTGGCCGCCCCTTGGCAGAGCGCGCTACGACCGAGGGGAATCCCGTGCAGGCACTGCTCTCAAGCTCATTCCCATGCACCGCCGCGACCTGTCCCGGAGTGTGAACACTCCGCTCCGGAGCAATCTCTACGTGCACCCCCATGGAGCAGCTTGAGGGCCGGAGGATCCCCCCCAGTCACGGTGCGTGCCCAAGGCGTGCGCCGGGCCATCCTGGACCGCGCGGCCCTGGCACTGCTCGTCATTCGGGTGCAAGCGTCGAGGAAGACTTCGGCGATCAACAGTGCGACCTCGGGTTCAGGTCTTGCCGTGTGTCACGAAGGGCGGGGGTCCGCGGCGGGCCCGGCGTTCTGAACCCGCCATCCCAACTTTCATCCCAACCTTTCCGGAGGATCCCCGAGGATCGCGAGGGACCGGCGGGTTGGGAGTTGTGCGATACTCCCTGGTTACAAGGGGTTTTGGAGACTCCGACGGATCCCCGAAGATCGCACTGCCCACTTTGGGAAACCGACGCTCTATCTCCTGAGCTACGGGGGCGGCGGATGCAATTCGGATTGCTGCTTGCTCGGCTGAGCGCCGCCGGCTGGAAGCTACTGCCGAGCGCCCGGGTCCGAGCCCCTGGGGCGCAGCTTCTTCACCCAGAGGACCACACTTCATTTGCGTCCTACGAGGTGCTCCCGAGGCCGGCCCTAGAACCCAGGGCGGGCCCGTTCCGATCACCGACACGCCGGCGCCGTCGGTTGCAACGGTGGTGACCAATGGCCCTTCCTGCGGGCCGTCGTGCAGGCGTAGAAGAGACGTACAAGGCCGGAGCTCAGGTGTCGTTCCAAGCTGGTTGCTACACACCTTGAGGCGGCCGGGAGAGCGACGATGATGAATTTCGCCCGCAGCCTCGAGAGAGATTCCCGCGCCGCGCCGCCCCCGAGCGGGGCGATGCACCACCGGGGAGGTGTGGCAAGACGCATCGGCGTGCTGTGCGCGGCGGCGGTCGTGGCCACCTGGGGCCTCATGGCGCTGGGTGCGGGCACCGTGGGTGCCAGCACCGGCGGTTCGATCTCAGGGAAGGTCACCGAGGCATCGGCGCCGTCAGTCGGCATCGCCGGGGTCTGCGTGTTCGCCTACGCCAGTACAACAGCACTGGGGACAGGCACCACGAACAGCGCCGGCACATACACCATCTCGAACTTGCCAGCGGGGACATACGGCGTGCAGTTCTCCACCTCCCAAGGGTGCCCCAAGCCGACCGACGCCAACTACGCCACACAGTGGTACGACGGCGCGCCCTTGCGGAACACACCCAAGTTCGCCTTCGTGACCGTCGCCTCAGGGAAGAACACGCCGACAATTGACGCGGCGATGATCGAGGGCGGCTCGATCTCGGGCACCGTCACCGTGGCCACAACGAAAGCGGTCCTCAAGACAGTCTGCATCCAGGCCACGCCCCGGGCGCCGGACAACGGCGGGATCACCAAGCCGCTCACTTGGGGCGCGACCACCGCCACCAACGGTACCTACACCATCGCCAACCTCTCCCCCACAGTCGCCTACGACGTCATCTTCACCTACTGCGGGACAGCCCCGTACGGCTACGTCAGCCAATGGTTCAACGACACGGCGAGCGGCGCACCCTGGTCGTCCGGCGCCAGCCCGGTGAGCGTCACCTCCGGGGAGGGGACGGCCGTCGACGCGGCCATGGCGCCGGCCGGGTCGATCTCCGGCACGGTCACCACACGGACATCGGCGGCCACGCTCTCGGGCATCTGCGTCCGAGTGACACTCCCCTACTCGACACTGTGGATCAGCGGTTCGGTGACAACGGGAGCGCACGGCACCTACACCATAAAGAACCTCGCTCCCGGCTCCTACGACGTCGAGTTCGACTACAGCTGCTGGGGCAACAACGGCGAATTCGCCACCCAGTGGTGGGACGGCAAATGGACGCAGGCAGCCGCCACAGCGGTGGCAGTGACCGTCGGGGCGACACGCACAGGGATCAGCGCCGGCCTGTACAAGGGGGCGAAGATCTCGGGGAAGGTCACCGAGGCGTCCACAGCCTCGGTGGGCCTGGCCGGCATCTGCGTCAACGCGGGCGGCTGGAACACGAACACGGGCCCCGGCGGCACCTACACCCTCGCGGGCCTGCCGCCCGGGACATACTCCGTCGAGTTCCAAAGTTGCGGCAACAGCGCCAACTACGAGACCCAGTGGTGGGACGACCTGTCGACACCGTTCCCGTCCACCACGCCGGTGTCGCTGACCATCGGCCAGGCAAGGACAGGCATCGACGCGGCGATGTACCCGGGCGGCGCGGTCTCCGGCACGGTCACCACAGCGACAACCAAGGCACCGGTGCCTGGCATCTGCGTCAGCGCCCTCAACGCCACAACCGCGGCCGGTAAGACATTCGGCGCCTCCGCCTGGGGGACGAGCACGGGAGCGGCCGGCGGCTACACCGTCACAGGGTTGGCCCCGGGGAACTGGTACCTGAGGTTCTCAAACGGCTGCGGCAACACCACCGGTGACTTCACCACGCAGTGGTACAACGGCACCGCCACCGGCGCGGCGACCGAGTCGGGTGCCGTCGGCGTCAAGGTGACCGCCGGCCCGGCGCACTCGGACATCAATGCGGCCATCGCCGACGGGCTGGGGACCGTGACCGTCTCGCCGAACTCGGCCACCGCCACCGCCGTCGACAACACCCTCACCTTCACCTACACGGCGCCGGCCGGCGGCATCAGCTCCGGCGAGCTCGAGCTCGCGGTGCCCCTCGGCTGGTCGGCCCCCTCCACCACAGGGACCCAGGACGGCTACACCGTCTCGGGCTGCGGGAAGTTGACAGTGTCGGGGTCGGACGTCGAGTTGACCGGGGTGAGCCTGTCGGCCAAGAAGACCTGCACCATCGTCTACGGCGACAAGGCCGGCGGCGGAACAGGCGCCAAGGCCCAGGCCTCGCCGGGCACGGCCACCTTCAACGCCCTCGCCGGGTTCGCCGCCGGTCACTCCCCGACACCGATCTTCGACCCGCCGACCCTAGCCGTCGCCGCGCCCGCCCCGCCGCCTCCCGGCGGGACAGGCACACGGTCGGTCCCGTTGGTGACGACCACGACCTCATCGACAAGCGCCGCGACGCTGTCGGGCAGCACGAAGTCGGCAACAGTGACCGTCACAGTGCCGAAGGGGGCGCTGCCCACAGGGACCACGATCACCGAGTACGCCGTCGACACGGCGGCCTTCACACCGCCGGCGGGCTCCACAGCCTTCGTCGTCGGCTTCGGGTTCTCGTGGCAGACACCCAAGGACAAGACGCCGACAGCGACCACGCCGATCACGATGACGATCGTCGACAAGTCGATCAAGAAGACAGACCTGATCTACATCGTGCTCGCCGACGGCAAGCTCTCCCTGGTCGGAAAGGCCACGCAAGCAGGTGAGGCGACGGTCACCTTCACCCAGGACCCGGTCTTCTTGGTGGCCTCCCCGGTACCGTCGGTGACCCCGGCCACCGGCTACGACCTCGTGGGGTCCGACGGCGGGGTCTTCGTCTTCAACGCCCCCGGCCAGACCGGCGGCTTCTACGGCTCGCTGCCCGGCCTCGGCGTGGTGCCGAACAAGCCGGTGGTGGGCATGGTGCCCACGGTCACCGACACCGGGTACTTCCTGGTGGCCGCCGACGGCGGGGTCTTCGCCTTCACAGCGCCGTTCCTGGGCTCGCTCCCGGGGTTGAAGGTCACCCCGGCCCAACCCATCACCGGGATCGTGGCGGCCAACACAGACAAGGGCTACTTCCTGGTGGGTCGCGACGGCGGGGTCTTCGCCTTCGGCACAGTGCCGTTCCTGGGGTCGCTCCCGGGCGACGGGATCTCGGTCGACAACATCATCGGCATCGCCTCCACCCCCTCGGGCAACGGCTACTGGCTGGTGTCGTCGACAGGCACCGTCTACGGCTTCGGCTCGGCCAAGTCGCTCGGCACAGCCAAGGGGACCGCGTCGGCGGTCTCGGCCATCGCCGGGACCCCCACAGGCGGCGGCTACTGGATCACCACCGAGAACGGCACCGTCTACCCCTTCGGGGTGGCGAAGTCGTTCTCGACACTGCCGGCCCTGCACGTCACCCCGGTCCTCCCGGTGATCGGCATCGTCCACACGGCGGGGACAGCCGGCTACTGGCTGCTCGGCTCCGACGGCGGGATCTTCGCCTTCGGGGACGCCCCCTTCTACGGCTCGCTGCCCGGGCTCACAGTCCACGTCACGAACATCGTGGGGGCGGTGCCCAACTGAGGGCGCCACCCGGTGGCGACGGTGGGCGACGTCCACCCGGGTCGGCCCGGGGCGTGGATCGGGTTGCGCCCCGGGAGGCCGGCCGGCGCGGCCCGTCTCCTGACCCGGGCCCGCCGGGCTGGCCGACGTCAGCCGGTGACCGGGAGGCCGGCGGCCTCCCACGCGGCGAACCCGCCCACGAGGTCGGTGGCACCGGCGACGCCGAGCGCCTGGAGGCTGGCGGCGGCCAGGCTCGATGCGTACCCCTCCTGGCAGACGACCACCACCGGCCGGTCCTCGTCGGTGACGGCGGGGTGCCGGTCCGGGCTGGTGGGGTCGAGCCGCCACTCGAGCACGTTGCGCTCAATGACGAGGGCGCCGGGGATCTCCCCGAAGCGCTGGCGCTGGGAGTGTGGCCGGATGTCGACCAGCAGTCCTCCCGATGCCGTGAGCGATGCCGCCTCTTGCGGCCCGACCCGCCGCAGGCCCCGGCGGGCCTCGGCCAGCACCCGGTCGACCGCCGGTGCCGATGCGGGGCGGACCTCGGTGCTCACGGCGTCCACGCCGCGTCCATCCGGTAGTCGGTGCGCTCGGCGACCAGGGATGCCCCCTCGCAACGGTAGAAGTTCATCGAGGTCATCGGGGGCGAGTAGGCGTGCACGCTGGTGGCGGGGGTCTGCCCCCCGTTGACCACGTCGTGGACGTAGCGGGCGTCGAAGCCCACGCCGCTCGACGCCGCGTGGCACCGGTGGGCGAACCGGCCGTGGTCTCGCCCCGGGCGGAAGTGGCACTCCTCGAGCGTCCCGTCGACCACCCAGAAGGCGCCGGACGAACCCCCGTGGTCGTGCAGCTCGAGGTGGCCTCCTTGGGGCCAGTGGATCACCCACACCTCGAACAGGTCGTTCGAGTGCAGGAGGTCGTAGGTCCGCTCGGTTGGAGGCCGGCCGTCGGGGCCGACCGGGGCCGAGGCGCCCACGGCGAACTCCCTGGCCACGTCGAGAAGGGTGACCGGGGAGAGCGACGGTCGGGAACCGAGGCCGGCGCGGAGGTCGGCCCACCACGTCCCGTCCGCCGCCAAGGACGGACCGGCCGGCGGCACGTCGGGTGTGACCGGCGCGCCGATCTCGAGTGCTGCGTCGATGCTGACGGTCATTCGTGCCTCCTCTCGGGTGTGTCCGGTCCGGGAGGAAAATCTCCCTTTCCCATAAGAATACTAGAGATTAGCCCCCTGCACCACCCCTCTCGAGGAATTTCCTCCGAGAGGCGCAGGGCGGTCCGCTCGAGCCGAGGGAGCTCCCGGCGGCCCCGGCCGGCACCGCCGGGCGGAGGGCGGGTGCGGCCGGGGCGCCGGCACGGGAGCCGACGACGGGGGTGCGACCGTCGTCGTGACGGGAACGGAGGATTCGCGTCGCCACTATGTATGACTTATTCACTTGGTTTTGTCAAGATTGGCGGCGTGCGGCCCTGGCCGCCCGGCGCGGGCCCGGTTCTCAAACCCCCGGCGGCGCCGTCACCGGGGTGTGGTCGGCCGGCGGCGGGTTCCCGTATCCTGGTTGCGGCGCGCGGTTCGCCGACCACGGAGCTTTGGCACACAAGCCGCCCCGGCGCTCGGGCGGACCGCTGCGTGGCGCACCGAGCCCCGACCAACCCTGGAGCCCGACCAACCCTGGAGAAGGAGAGCAGATGACCACCGACGAGGCCCCGCAGTACAAGGTGGCCGACCTCTCGCTCGCCGACTTCGGCCGCAGGGAGATCGAGCTGGCCGAGCACGAGATGCCCGGCCTCATGGCCATGCGGGCCGAGTTCGCCCCCACCCAGCCGCTGCGCGGCGCCCGGATCACCGGCTCGCTCCACATGACGGTGCAGACGGCGGTCCTGATCGAGACGCTGACCGCTCTCGGGGCCTCGGTGCGGTGGGCCAGCTGCAACATCTTCTCGACCCAGGACCACGCGGCGGCGGCCGTGGCCGTCGGTCCCGACGGCACCCCCGACGACCCCCGTGGGGTGCCGGTCTTCGCCTGGAAGGGCGAGACGCTCGAGGAGTACTGGTGGTGCACCGAGCGGGCGCTCTTGTGGCCGGGCGAGGGCGGGCCGACCATGATCCTCGACGACGGGGGCGATGCCACCCTCTTGGTCCACAAGGGCGTCGAGTTCGAGAAGGCCGGCACCGTCCCGGATCCGGCCACCGCCGACTCCGAGGAGATGGCGGTGGTCCTGGGGCTGCTGGCCAGGGGCCTCGAGGCCGACCCGCAGCGCTGGACGAACGTCGCCAACTCCATCAAGGGCGTCACCGAGGAGACCACGACCGGCGTCCACCGCCTCTACGAGATGCAGCGCAGCGGGGAGCTCCTCTTCCCGGCCATCAACGTCAACGACTCGGTGACCAAATCGAAGTTCGACAACAAGTACGGCTGCCGCCACTCGCTGGTCGACGGCATCAACCGGGCCACCGACGTGCTCATCGGCGGCAAGGTGGCCGTGATCTGCGGCTACGGCGACGTGGGCAAGGGGTGCGCCGAGTCGCTGGCGGCCCAGGGGGCCCGGGTGATCGTCACCGAGGTCGACCCCATCTGCGCCCTGCAGGCGGCCATGGAGGGCTACCAGGTGGCCACGCTCGAGGACGTCGTCGGCCACGCCGACATCTTCATCACCGCGACCGGCAACCGCGACATCATCACCGTCGACCACATGGCCCAGATGAAGCACCAGGCCATCGTGGGCAACATCGGCCACTTCGACAACGAGATCGACATGGCCGGCCTCGCCGCCTACCCCGGGGTCGAGCGGGTCAACATCAAGCCGCAGGTCGACAAGTGGGTGTTCCCCGACGGCCACGCGGTGATCGTCCTGTCCGAGGGCCGCCTGCTCAACCTGGGCAACGCCACCGGCCACCCGAGCTTCGTCATGTCCAACTCGTTCACCAACCAGACCATGGCCCAGCTCGAGCTCTACACCCGGGCCGAGCAGTACGAGACCAAGGTGTACGTGCTGCCCAAGCACCTCGACGAGAAGGTGGCCCGGCTCCACCTCGACGCCCTCGGCGTCCGCCTCACCACGCTCCGCCCCGAGCAGGCTTCCTACATCGGCGTGCCCGTCGAGGGCCCGTACAAGCCGGACTCCTACCGCTACTAGGCCCCTTGTGGCCGGTTGCGGCCGCGGCATCCGAGGGGGCGGTCGGCGACGGAGACTCGCGGTGAGCGCTCCCGCGACCCCGTCCGTCGGTCGGCCGGCCACGAGGCGGGACCTCGCCGTCCGGCTCCTGGTGGCGGGCGGGCCGGCCAACCGCCCGGCGGCCAACCTCGCCCTCCTGGCCGGAGCCGGCCTCATGGTGTGGTCGGCGGTCGTCCACCTCCACCTGTGGTCCACCGGCTACCGCCGCATCCCCACCATCGGCCCCCTCTTCCTCCTCCAGGGGATCTCCGCCGTCGTGCTGGCGGTGGTGGTGGCCGCCTTCCGACGGGTCTGGGCCGCCGTGGCCGCCTTCGGCTTCGTGGCCTCCACCATCGGCGGGTTCCTGCTCTCGGTGAACGTGGGGCTCTTCGGCTTCACCGACAGCTGGGCCGCCCCGTTCGCCGCCATGGCCTTGTGGGTCGAGGTCTCGGCGCTGGCCTTCCTCGCCACCGGCGCCGCCCTCTGCCTGCGCCGCCGGCCGGGCGGCGCTCAGGTCTGAAGGTCCCCCACCGCGCCGGCCAGCTCCTCGAGCTCGCGGCGCCAGTCGGCCGGCGGCGCCAGCGGGCGGACCACGAACTTGGAGAAGCCGACGGCCAGGTAGCGCCCGACGAGGTCGCGCAGGGCCCCCGTGCCCACCGGCACCACGTCGGCCAGGGGGCGGCCCCTGGCCCGGACGGCCAGTGCGGCCGCCGTCGCGTCGTCGAGTTCGGCCCGGGCGTAGCCGATGCTCACGCCGAAGTGCTCGGGGCTGATCGCCCGCCCGGCCGCTGTCGCCGCCGCCTCCACCACGGCCCGCCCCGCCCCGGCCTCGGCTGGGGTGCACATCGCCGGGAGCCACCCGTCGGCCAGCCGGCCGCAGCGCTCGAGCGACGGCCGGGCCAGCCCGCCCAGCCACACCTCGAAGGGGTCCTGGACGGGCAGCGGCGAGATCGAGGCGTCGCTGAACCGGCCGGCCGGGCCGTCGTGGGTGACCCGCTCCCCCGCCCACAGCCGGCGCAGCAGCGGCAGCACCTCCTCGATGGCCGCGCCCCGGTCGGCCGGGGGGAGACCGACGGCCTCGCGCTCGGGGCCACGGGCGAGCCCCGGCACGAAGGTGACCAGGAACCGCCCGCCGCTCAGTGAGTCGAGCGAGGCGACCTGCTTGGCCAGGCGCACCGGGTTTCGCCCGGGTAAGAGCATGGTCGTCCCGAGCTTGAGCCCCGGGTGGTGGGCACCGGCCCAGGCCAGGCCGACCAGGGGGTCGGCCCCCGGGGCGGTCAGGACCTCGGGCAGCCACAGCGAGTCGAACCCGAGGTCGGCCAGGTCGTCGGCGAGGGTCGCCAGCGCGGCCCCGTCGAGCCCGGCCGCCCCGGTGCCGACGCCGATCCGCACCTTCACGGCCGTCGTCGGCTCACGGTGCGGCGGCCAGGGCGGCCACGGCCCGCTCGACCCCGTCGTCGTCGACGTCGCGGTGGGTGACCAGCCGCACCACCCCGGGGGCGATCGTGCCGGCCAGCACCCCCTCGGCGCGGAGGTGCTCGAGCACCTCGTCGACCGACGGCGGCTCGAAGACCACGACGTTGGTCCGCACCGCCCCCGGGTCGACCCCGGCGTCCGGCCACCGCCCGGCCACCGCCTCGGCCAGCCGCCGGGCCCGGGCGTGGTCCTCGGCCAGCCGCTCGACCATCGAGGCCAGGGCCACCAGCCCGGCGGCGGCCACCACCCCGGCCTGGCGCATCGTCCCGCCCAGCCGCTTGCGCTCGATCCGACCCTCCTCGACCACGTCGGCCGGGCCGGCCAGGAGCGAGCCCACCGGGGCGCACAGCCCCTTGGACAGGCAGCACGACACCGTGGTGGCGGCGGCGGCCATGGCGGCGGCGGGGACGCCGGTCGCCACCTCGGCGTTGAACAGCCGCGCCCCGTCCATGTGCACGGCCAGCCCGGCCGCCGCCGCCTGCACCGCCCGAAGGTCCGAGATCGCCCAGGGCGCGCCCCCGGCGGCCATGTGGGTGTTCTCCACGCAGACCGCGGAGACGGTGGGCTGGTGGTGGTCGGCCGCCAGCCGGGCCCAGACGACGTCGCGGGGGGCGACGGTGCCGCGGGCGTCGTCGACCATGTGGAACTGGACCGAGGCGTTGCGGGCGCCGGCGCCCAGCTCGTAGGCGACGATGTGCTGGCGGCGGCCGGCCACCACGGCCGTGCCCGGCTGGGTCAGCACCCGCAGGGCCACCTGGTTGGCCATGGTCCCCGAGGGGACGAAGAGCGCCGCCGGCTTGCCCAGGCGGGCGGCGAGCTCCTCCTCGAGGCGGTTGACGGTCGGGTCCTCGCCGTACCCGTCGTCGCCGACCTCGGCCTCGGCCATCGCCCGCCGCATCTCGGGGGTCGGCCGGGTGACCGTGTCGCTGCGGAGGTCGACGAGGTCCTGGGGCATGCCCGGGATGCTACCGGCGCCCCGCCCCCCGCCACGGGGAGCGCACAGTGGCCGGCCGGCCACCCGTTAGGCTCGCCCCGATGGACCCAGCGCCCCGTCGGACGGTCGACTTCGACGCCTTGAGCCGCGACACCGTCGACGGCCTCCTCGGCGTGGAGACCGTGTCGGCCGACCCCGACAAGGTGGTGCTCCGCCTACCGGTGACCAGAAAGGTCCACCAGCCCTTCGGGATCCTCCACGGCGGGGTGTCGGCGCTCCTGGCCGAGTCGGCGGCCAGCTTCGGCGGGGCCCTGTCGGTGGCGGAGGACAAGTCCGTGGCCGGGATCGAGCTCAACGCCAGCCACCTCCGCCCGATGCGCGACGGCGTGCTCACGGCGACCGCCACCCCGGTGCGCAAGGGCCGCACCGTCCAGGTGTGGGCCATCTCCCTCACCGATGAGCAGGGCCGGGCGATCTGCGAGGCCCGCTGCACGCTGGCCGTGATCGACCGCCCGTCCGACGCCCCCGGCTGATCGGCCCCGGCGGCGCCGCCCGGCCGCCGACAGCGCACCACCTGTGGGTTGTTGGGTAAGATGCCGTGGTGCCAGTGGTACGACCCATCGGCGGTCCTGGGCCCCTCGGGCTGATCATCCCCCCGGCTCCCGAGGAGATTCTCCCTGGTCACGTAGGTGATACCAATGGTAGTACCACCGGTGACACCTTAGGTAGTACCGGCACCCTCTCCGCCTTCTGCTCGGCGGCCGAGTCGGCCGGCGCCGGGGCCCTGTGGGCGGTCGATCACCTCTTCTGGCCCCGCCCGACCCTCGAGTGCCTCACCACCCTCGCCGTGGCGGCCACGGCCACCCGCCGGACCGCACTCGGCAGCTGCGTGCTGCAACTGCCGCTCCGCCGGCCGGCCGCCGTGGCCAAGCAGGCCGCCGCCCTCCAGCTCCTGTCGGGGGGCCGCTTCGTCCTCGGGGTGGGGGTGGGCAGCCACCCCGGCGAGTACGAGATGGCCGGCGTCGACTTCGCCGACCGGGGCGCTCTCGCCGACGCGGGGATCGCCGCCCTGCGGCGCGCCTGGGAGAGCGCCGGCGACCCCGGCCTCCCCTACCGCCAGGAGCCGGCCGCCCCCCCGGTCCCGGTCTGGGTCGGCGGGTCGAGCGCGGCCGCCCGGCGGCGGGCCGCCGGGGCCGACGGGTGGGTCCCCATGTTCCTGGCCGCCCCCGACTACGCCCGCGGGCTCGACGCCCTGCGCGCCGAGACGGCGGCGGCCGGCCGCGACCCGAAACAAGTGACGGCCGCCGTGGTCGTGGTGGTCCGGGTCGGCGTCCGCCCCGACGCCGCCCGGCGGGGGGCGGAGTGGCTCTCCGCCCTGTACTCGATCCCGCCCAGGGCCTTCGAGCGCCACCTGGTGGCGGGGACGGCGGCGGCGTGCGCCGAGCAGCTGCAGGGGTACTTCGAGAGCGGGGCCGACCACGTCGCCGTGATGGTGGCGGCCGACCACGCCCTCGACCAATTCGCCGAGCTGGTCGGCGCCTTCCCGGCCACCGCCGGGCGGGCGGCCGTCGGGCACCGGCCCGACCTGGTGGAGATGGGCGTATGAGCAGAGCCGGCACGGTGGCCGTCTTGGGGACGGGGATGACGGACATGGGGAGGCGGGACCTCTCCCCAGAGGCCATGGCCCACCAGGCCGTGCACGAGGCGCTGGTCGACGCCGGCGTGGAGGCCCAGCAGCTCTCGCTCGTCGTGTCGAGCAACGCCCTGGGCGGCCGCCTGTGCGACCAGGGGTGCATCCGGGGCCAGGCCTGGCTGCGCAAGTCGGCCCTGGGCGACGTCCCGGTGGTGAACGTCGACAACTCGTGCGCCGGGGGGACCTCGGCCCTGCACCTCGGGTCGCTGGCCGCCGGCGCCGGCGACGGCCCGGTGCTGGTCGTCGGGGTCGAGAAGATGTGGACCGGGGACCGGGCGGCCACCCTGGCCGGGATCGAGGACGGGCTGCCGGCCGACTACCGGGCCGACATGCACGCCCGGTTCCGGGCCGAGGAAAACCCGGGCGGGAGCATCCTGATGGGGCTGAACGACACCTGGGCCCGCCAGTGCATGCGCGAACGGGGCACCACGGTCGAGCAGATGGCGGCGGCGGCCGTCAAGGCCCGGCTGAACGCCAGCCGCAACCCCCTGGCCCAGGTGCAGCAGGCAGTGACGCTGGAGGAGGTGCTGGCCTCGCCCAAGGTGGCCGGGGTGCTGACCCGGCTCATGTGCAGCTCGTTCACCGACGGGGCGGCCGCCGTCGTGCTGGGCCCGTCGGCCACCGCCCCGGCCGGCGCGCCCCGTATCATCGGCTCCGTGGCCCGATCGGGGAACGGCAGCATCGACTACCACGACCGCCTGGCCGAGACGGCCCGGGCGGCCTGGGAGGCCTTCGGCTGCGCCCCGGGGGACTTCGACCTGGTGGAGCTGCACGACGCCACCAGCGCCGAGGAGATCTTCGCCCTCGAGTCGCTGGGGCTGTTCGGCCACGGCGAGGCCGGGCCGGCCACCCTGGCCGGGGAGACGGCCATCGGCGGCCCCGGGCTGACCGTCAACCCGAGCGGCGGGCTGGTCGGCCGCGGCCACCCCCTCGGTGCCACCGGGATCGCCCAGGTGGTCGAGCTGGCCACGCACCTGCGCCGTCGGGCGGGCGGCCGCCAGGTGCCCGGGGCGCGCCTCGGGCTGGCCGTCAACACCGGCGGCGTCATCGAGGGCGACGCCGCCTACGTGGGCATGCTCGCCCTGGCCGCGGGGACCTGAGCGCCGTGCGGGGCATCACGGTCCGCAGCTGCGGCATCTCGGTGCCCGACAAGGTGGTGACCAACGACGACCTCTCGGCCTCCCTCGACACGAGCGACGCCTGGATCTCCGAGCGCACCGGCATCCGGGAGCGCCGGGTGGGCGGCACCACCTCGGTGCTGGCCATCGAGGCGGGACGCCAGGCCCTCGAGCGGGCCGGGATGCAGGCCGCCGACATCGACGTGCTGGTGCTGGCCACCACCACCCCCGACGCCCTGGTGCCGGGGACCTCAGCCACCGTCCAGGCGGGGCTGGGCACCACCGGCGGCGCCTTCGACGTGAACGCCGCCTGCTCGGGGTTCGTCTACGCCCTGGTGACGGCGGCCGGTCTCATCTCGGTGGGGGCCGGGCCCACCCTGGTGATCGGGGCCGACACGCTCAGCCGCATCACCGACTGGGACGACCGGACCATTGCGGTGCTGGTGGGCGACGGTGCCGGGGCGGTGGTCGTCGAACCGGTCGACGGGCCGGGCGACCTGCTCAGCTGGAACCTGGGGGCCGACGGGACCCTGCGCCACCTGCTCAAGTGCGACCACGGCGGGTACCTCTTCATGGACGGCAAGGAGATCTTCCGAAAGGCCGTCCGGGTGGTGGTCGAGTCGGCCGAGCGGGCCCTGGCCGACGCCGGCCTCGGCCCGCAGGACATCGACCTCCTCGTCCCCCACCAGGCCAACCTGCGCATCATCCAGGCGGCCTGCCAGCGGCTCGGCATCGGCGAGGACCGCACGGCGGTGGTCATCGACCGCTACGGCAACACCTCCTCGGCCTCGATCCCCCTGGCCCTCGACGACGCCGTGGTCAACGGGCGGGTGGCCGCCGGCGACCACCTCCTGCTCACCGGGTTCGGGGGCGGGATGACCTGGGCCAGCGCCGTCCTCCGCTGGGGGGGGTGAGCCCGGTGGGGACCGGTCCGGTCCTGGTGGTCCTGGCCGCCGGGCGGGCCCGCCGCTACGGCGGGGTGAAGCCGCTGGCCCCGGTGGGGCCGGCCGGGGAGCCGGTGCTCGACCTCCTGGCCAGCGACGCCCTCTCGGCCGGCTTCTCCGCCATCACCGTGGTCGTCGGCCCGGTCACCGGCCCGGCCATCCGCTACCACGTCGCGCAGACCTGGCCCGGCTCGGTCGACGTGCGCTTCGCCGTCCAAGAGGCCCCCCTCGGCACCGCCCACGCCGTGCTGGCGGCCATGGAGCACCTCGACGCCGGCGCGCCCTTCGCCGTGGGCAACGCCGACGACCTCTACCCGGTCGAGTCGCTCGCCCAGCTGGCCGGCCACCTCATGTCGGGGGCGCCGACACAGGCGCTGGTGGGCTTCCCCCTGGCCGGCGCCGTGCTGGGCGACGCCCCGGTCACCCGCGCCGTCTGCGAGGTGGACGGGCAGGGCCTGCTGCGCTCGATCGTCGAGCGGCGGCAGCTGCGCGCCCTGGGTGGCGGCCGGTTCGTGGCCGAGGACGGCCTCTCCCCGTCCGAGCTCGACGGCGGGGCCCTGGTCTCGCTCAACCTGTGGGGGTTCGGCCCCGGGATGCCGGCCGTGCTGGCGGCGGCCGTGGACGGGGCCGACCACACCGCCGAGAGGGCCGAGGTGCTCCTGCCCGACGTGGTCGGCGACCTGGTCGCCGGCCGGGCCCGGCCAGGGCTCGGGGCCGCCCCGTTCCGGGTGCTTCGGGCCACCGGGCGGTGCGTCGGGGTCACCCACCAAGAGGACCTGGCCCCGGCCCAGGCCGCGGTGGCCGCCCAGGTGGGGGCGGGCGAGCGGCCGGCCGCCCTGTGGACGGCCGTGCCGTGAGCGGGGGGCGCCGGCGGTGAGCCGGACGGCGCGCCTCGTCGCGGCCTTGGCCGTCAACGGCGCGCTGGTGGCCGGGCAGCTGGTGGCCGGGCTGTTCGCCCACTCGACCGCGCTGGTGGCCGACGCCGGCCACAACCTGGCCGACGTGGGGGCCGTGGCGCTCTCGCTCGTGGCCGTGCGCTGGGCGCTGCGCCCGCGGAGCGAGGAGCGGTCGTTCGGCAACCTCCGCGGCACCATCCTCGCCGCCCTGGGCAACGCCGGCACCCTGGTGGCGGTGACGGCGGCCGTGGCCGCCTTCTCCGCCTACCGACTGGTCCGGCCCGAGCACGTCGACGGGGGGGTGGTGGCCGCGGTGGCCGGCGCGGCGCTGGTGGCCAACGCGGCGGCCGCCCTCCTCCTCCACGAGGGCGGGCGGGACCTCAACATGCGCGCCGCGCTCTGGCACATGGTCGGCGACGCCGCCGCCTCCGGCTGCGTGCTGGTGGCCGGCCTGGTCATCGTGGCCACCGGGGGGGGCGGCTGGGACCGCCTGGACCCGGTGGCCTCCCTGGCGATCGCCGGGCTGATCGCCGCCCAGGCGGTGGGCATCGTGCGGGAGTCGGCCGACGTGCTGCTCGAGTCGACGCCGCCCGACGTGGACCTCCCGTCGCTGCGCCGGGTGGTCACCGCCGTGGCCGGCGTCGGCGACCTGCACGACCTCCACGTCTGGAGCCTCTCGAGCGAGGTCCGAGCCCTCTCGGCCCACCTGGTGCTCACCGGCCACCCCACCCTGGAGGAGGCCCAGGAGGTGGCCGGGCGGGTCCGCGAGGCGGTGTGCGGGCCCTTCGGCATCGCCCATACGACCTTCGAGCTCGAGTGCGAGCGGTGCGTCGACGAGCTCGGCGACCCCTGCGCGGTGGACGACGTGGCCGCCCCCTCGAACCGCTCGTAGCGGTCGGCCGCGCAACCGGCGGGAGTGGCCGGGTCGGGCCACCCGGATCGCCAATCCGGCGTCGATCGAGCCCGGACGTGGCGCGGCGCCCCGAGGCGGGGTTCGGCCGTGCGGGCGGGGTGCCCGGGCCCCGGACCGGAGCATCGGGGCGGTGCCAGGGCGGTGGCCTCGCTCGCTGCCACCACCGGCGAGGAGCTGTGGGCCCTACTCCTCGACGGCGAGGCTGCCGTAGGTGGGCACGCCGGCGGTCTCGTAGGAGAGGTGGAGCGTGCCGCTCGGGTAGGTGCGCGATCCGGTGAGGCGCAGCGCCGTGGGCACGGTCCCGTCGGCGAACACCCGCTTGCCCCCGCCGAGCAGCAGCGGGTACACCCACAGGTTCATCCGGTCGACGATGCCGAGACCCAGCAGTGACTGCAAGAGGTCGAGGCTGCCGATGACGTGGATTTCGTCATGGCGCCTCTTCAGGGCGGCGATGTGCTCGGCGAGGTCGTCGGCGACGAGCGTCGTCCCCTGCCAGGCGAGAGGGCCGGCGAGCGTGCGGCTGGCAACGTACTTGGGGGCGGAGTTGAACAGGCCGGTGAACGGGATCTCCTGCGGCGCGCTGGGCCAGTAGCCAGCGAAGATCTCGTAGGTCCGTCGCCCGAGCAGCAGGGCGTCCATGCTCCTCGCCTGCTCGAAGATGACCCCGCCCGACTCCTGGTCCGCCAGGGGCGCCTGCCACCCGCCGTGCTCGAAGCCGCCGTCGCGGTCCTCGTCGGGCGCGCCGGGCGACTGCGCCACTCCGTCGAGCGTCACGAACTCGGTCACGATGAGCTTGCCCATGGTGTGCTCCTTGCCTGGTGGCGATGGGTCGTGCTGACCACGCTGCCGTCGTGTCGAACTCATCCCCGGCGCCGTCGTGAACGGCCCGCGTCGCCACGACGCGGGGCTCGGCGGGTCGGACCGGTCGGCTGCTACGCCTTCACGACCAGAGTCACCGGCGGCAGGGGGGCGTGGCCGGGGGCCGAGAGCGCCACGTGGACCAGGTGGGTCCCCGGCCCCGACGCCGTGACCTCGAGGGTCGTCGTGGCCCGCCCGAAGGTGCCGTCGGAGGACTCGGCGGGGAGGGCGAAGTGCCCCGAGGACGGGGTGACCCGGACCCCCTTGGCCGAGGTGACCCGCCAGGAGACCGTGGTGGCCTTGGCCGACCCCGACTGGGCCCCGAGGGTCACCGCGTGCGCCACCCCGGCCGCGGCGTCGACCTCGCCGCTCGGGAGGGTGAACCCGACGGCCGGCGCGGCCTGTGTGGTGTAGGAGGGGGGGGCGTCGGCCGGGCTCGCCCCCCAGGTCTTGTCGGGGGTCGCCGACAGCGTGAAGCGGACCGTCCCCCCGGTGCGCAGGATCCCCGGGGAGAGGTAGGGGCGGTCGAGGGGGACGGCGCGGCCCCGTCCCGCCGCCACCGTGGCCGAGGCGACGTAGGCGTCGGGCGTCCCCGACGCCACGATCCGCAGCACCTCGTGGCCCTGGAGGTGGATGGTGGCCTCGGGGAAGATCGGGCTCGAGACGACGAGGTCGGCCGTGCCTGGGGTGAGGGGGTAGAGGCCGAGGGCGGCCCACACGTACCACGACGACATGGCGCCGAGGTCGTCGTTGCCGGGCTCGCCGGCCGGGGTGAGCGAGTACTCGGTGTCGGCGATCGCCCGCACCGTGGCCTGGGTGCGCCAGGGCGCGCCCGAGTAGTCGAACTCCCAGGGCACCCACAGGTCGGGCTCGTTGCCCGACCAGTCGTAGGGGCGCCAGGGGCCGGCGTTCAGCTGGGTGAAGAACGTGTCGAGCTCGGTGGTGGCGGCGGCGTCGCCCCCCATGAGGGCGAAGAGGCCGGACAGGTCCTGGGGGACGCTCCAGGTGTACTGCGGGGCGTTGCCCTCGGCGAAGCCCGTCTGGTAGAAGCCCTGGAAGATTGTGGCGAACGGCAGGTACTGCATGGCCGGGCCGGCCGGGAAGCTCCCGTTGCCCCGGCGGGCCTGGACGTAGCCGGTGGCCGGGTTGTACAGCTCCTGCCAGTGCTGGGCGGCGGCCATCATGGTCCGGGCCTGCGACCGGTCCCCGAGGGCCGAGGCCAGCTGGGCCACGGTGAAGTCGTCGAGGGAGTACTCGAGGGTCTCCGACGCCCCGATGGTCTCGGTCGCCGAGCTGGGGTCGACGTCGGTGGCCGGCACGTAGCCGAGCTTCTCGAATGTGGTGAGGTTCGGCCGCTCCTCCACCTCGTTGGGGCCGGTGCCCGGCCGCTCGGCGCCCTTCAGCATGTACTTGAGGGCGCTGGCGACGTCGAACCCCCGCACGCCGAAGGCGTAGGCGCCGGCGACGACCGGGTCTCCCGAGTCCCCGTTCATCGTCCCCGAGTCGCCGTTGGCCACCTCCCACACCGGCAGCCAGCCGCTCTGGACGGCGTCGTTCACCAGCGACTGCATCATGTCGGAGACCACGTGGGGGTCGACCATCGACAGCAGCGGGACCTCGGAGCGGTAGATGTCCCACTCCGAGTAGTTGGCGTACTGGACCCGGCCGCCGGTGCGGTGGACCCGGCCGTCGAACCCCTCGTACTCGCCGTTGGCGTCGCTGAAGGTGGAGGGGTCGAGGAGGGAGTGGTAGAGGGCGGTGTAGAAGAGCTGGCGCTCCCCGGTCGTGCCGCCGCTGACGGCGATGCGGCCGAGGGCGGCGTCCCAGGCCCGCGTCGCCTTTGCCTCGACCGCCGGGAGGCTCCACCCGGGGTCCTCGGCCTTGAGGTTGGCGGCGGCGTTGGCCGCGCTCACGTAGGAGATCCCCACCTTCATCTCGACCGTCGGCGTGGCGGTGGTGTCGAAGGTCACCCAGGCGCCGCAGTCGACCTCGAACGTCCCCGAGCACGACCGCGACCCCGGCTTGAGGCCGGTCTTGGTCCAGGTGCCGTGGGCGGTGAAGGGCCGGTTGAAGACGGCGACGAAGTGCAGGTCGTAGTTCTCGAGGGTGGTGCAGAAGTAGCCGCTTTGGACTGTCCCCTCGATCTCGTCGGACCCGACGGTGCGCACCGCCGAGGCGTGGATCCCCGAGGCGCTCCCGCTCACCTTGAACAAGAGGTTGGCGGCGGCGGTCGCAGGGAAGGTGAAGGTGCCGATCCCCGAGCGCGTCGTGACCGAGAGCCGGGTTGTCACCGCCGGGGAGCCCACCGCCACCTGGTAGCGGCCGGGCGAGGCGCTCTCCTCGGAGTGCGAGAAGGGCTCGGCCGCTGTCTCGGGGTCCGACGGGACGGCACCGGTGGTGGGGAGGACGGGGACGTCACCGAAGACCGAGCAGCCCGCCCCCGACAGGTGGGTCAGGCTGAACCCGGAGATCTCCGTGGCTGTGTAGGCGTAGCCGCCACCCGAGGGGCGGTCGGGGTAGGTGTCGGGGCTCCACTGGACCATCCCGAAGGGGAGGTCGGCCCCGGGGAAGGTGTCGACTGTCCCCACCACCCCCCCGCCCGACCCGGTGCCGGCGAACGTGTCGACCAGGCTCGACGGTCCGGGCCCCGGGGCGACCGGGTCGGCGGCGCCGGCCGCCGTGACCGGGACGAGCGCGGCCGGCCCCACGCAGGCGATCGCCACCACGACGGCTCCCGTGCGGGCCCAGAGGCGGTGGGCCCGTGCCACCTGCGCTCAGCAGGTCACCCCGGCCAGCTTGGCCAGGGCGCAGAACGAGACGTTGGAGACCAGCCACTTGCCGCCCACGTAGACGGCGTAGCCGGTCTGGCCGGCCAAGAGTGTGGCCCCGGTGGTGGCGGTGTCGATGTTGTAGGTCACCGCCGCGCAGACCGGGACCTTCACGGCGGCCTTGCAGGCCGCTGTCCCGGGGAAGGTGACCGCGGTGACCTGGGCCACGGTCGGGTTGGCCTTGGCCACCGTGCTCGAGAAGAGCTTGACGAACTTCGACTTGTACTTGGACGCCGACTGGATCAGCTGCTCGCGGTTGGTGAGCTTCTTGTCGTTGGAGTTGAACAGGGTCACGAAGGCCGCGGTGACCTGCGGGGTGGCCGCCGCCTGGTTGAGGGTGGTGGTCGTGGTCGCCTTGGTGCCGCCGTGCTTGGACGCGGCACCGGCCACCGCGGGGCTCGCCACCGCCAGTGACAGGGCGCACACCACGCCGACGACCGCCCCACGCATCGCGCTCATAGAGACCCCTTCGCAATCGGGCGCCCCGGCCCGCCTGCCCGCACGTGACGACTCTGTATAGATGAACCGCCGCCCGGGGTCAACCGCCCCGCCCGGCCGCCGGGCGCTGGTGCGGGTCGAGGGCCGCGGCCTCGACCGCGGCCACCAGGCTCGTGGCGCTGAGGCCCGACCACCGGTCGGCCCCGGTCCGGCGTGCGGCCTCGGCCCCGGGGATCCCGGACCCTCCCACCAGGACCGGGACCCCGGGCAGTGCCTCGTGGACGGCGGCCACGGTGGCCTCGACCGCGGCCTCGTTGCCCGACAGCGTGGCCCCGACGGCCACGGCCACCAGCCGGTCCGACCCGAAGGCGGCGGCCACGAAGCTCTCGGACGGGGTGTCGGCCCCGAGGTCCGCCACCCCGAAGCCGGCGTGGCGCAGGAGGTCGCCCACGATGGCCGACGGCATGGCGTGGTGGTCCCCGGCCGGGGCGCCCACCACCACCTGGCCGCGCCGGCGCCCCGGGTGGACGAAGAGCGGCCCGAGCCGCCCCATCAGCCGGGTGGCCGTCGCCGTGGCCCGGTGCTCGTCGGCCACCGAGAGCCGGCCGGCCTCCCAGAGGTCGCCGATCCGGGCCAGCGTCGGCACCAGGATCTCGGTGTAGAGGTCGGCCGGGGCGGCCCAGGAGCCGAGGGCCCGCTCGCACAGCTCGTAGGCGCCGCCCACGTCGCCGTCGACCAGCCGGCGCTCCAGCATGGCCGGGACCAGCCGCCGGGCCTCGCCCCGCGGGTGCGACGGCCGCCCGGCCGGCGGTTCGGGGTGGGCCAGCGCGGCGAGGTCGGCCGGGTCGACCTTCCACACCCCGCCGACCAGGGTGGCCGGCAGCCGGCCCGTGCGCACGTAGCGGTAGGCGGTCATGTAGTGGACGCCGAGGGCGGCGGCGGCCTCGGGCAGCCCCATGGGGCCCCCGGCGGCGGCGTCGCTCACCGAGCGCGCCGCGCCGGCGGCGCCGGGCCGCGGGCGGCGGCCAGCACCCGGGCCGGCACCGGTCGCAGGTCGTGCACCGCCCCCAGCCGGGCCAGGAGCCGCAGCACCAGCCAGGTGGCGTCGAGCTGGCCCGAGGCGAAGCCGGCCCGGGCGCCCGCCGGGAACCGGTGGTGGTTGTTGTGCCACCCCTCCCCGAGGGTGAGCCAGGCCAGCCACCAGACGTTGCGGCTGGCGTCGGCGGTCTCGAACGGCCGGCGGCCCATGCGGTGGCCGATCGAGTTGACGGCGAAGGTGGCCTGGTAGAGGAGGACGGTCGAGACGCTGAACCCCCACACGAGCATCTGGGGTCCCGAGGTGCCCAGCGACGGCCACAGCCAGGAGAGGAGGCCGCCCAGCCCGAGCATCGACGCGGCCAGCACCGCCGGCACCAGATGGTGGAAGCGGTCGAGGACGCGCAGCTCGGGGTAGGCGGCCAGATCGGGAATGAGGGCCTCGTCGGTGGCCTGGTTGGACGGGGCGAACATCCAAAAGACGTGGGCGTAGGCCAGGCTGTTGTGGACCGGCGAGTGCGGGTCCCCCGGCCGGTCGGTCGCCCGGTGGTGCCGGCGGTGGTGGGCCACCCACCACAGCGGCCCCCGCTGGGCCGCCGCCGCCGCCAGGCAGGCCCCGGCCATCTGGGTCCCCCTCGACACCCGGAAGGCCCGGTGGGCGAAGCAACGGTGGTAGAAGGCGGTGATGCCGAAGAGCCTCGCCACGTAGCAGGCGGCGCAGACGGCCACGGCCACCGGGCTCCACCCCACCACGACGACGAGGAGGCAGGAGAGGTGGAGCAGGACGAACGGCACGCCGAGCCGCCAGGAAGCGCCCCGCCGGGGCGCCGCCGCCCTGGGGGCGGGGGCGAGTGCGGTCACCGGGGGAAGGGCCCCGGTGGCGGGCGGAACCGGGGGCCGGCCACCACCATCTGCACGTCGGAAATGTGGCGTTCCAAGAAGGCGGCCTCGCAGTAGCACAGGTAGAGCCGCCAGAGCCGGTGGAAACTCTCGTCGAGGCCGGCGCGTGCCACCTGTTCCCAGTGGGCTTCCAGGTTATCGTGCCAGCGGCGCAGCGTCGGGGGGTAGTGGCGGCCGATGTCCTCCAGGTCGAAGAGGCGCAGGTGGGTGGCCCGGGTCAGCGAGTCGCAGATGGCGGTCACCGACGGGATGCACCCGCCGGGGAAGACCAGCCGGCGGATGAAGTCGTCGTGGTGCTTGGCCCGGTCGAAGCTCTGGTCGGCGATGACGATGGCCTGGAGGAGCATGAGCCCGTCGGGGGCGAGCAGCCGCTCGCAGGCGGCGAAGAAGGTGTCGTGGCGGCGCCAGTCGACGGCCTCGATCATCTCGATCGAGACCAGCTTGTCGTAGGTGCCCCGCAGGTCCCGGTAGTCCGAGCCGAGCACCTCCACCCGGTCCGAGAGGCCGGCCTCGGCCACCCGGCGGCGGGCCAGCACCTCTTGGGCACGCGAAACCGTCGTGGTGGTGACCCGGCAGCCGTAGCGGGAGGCGGCGTGCAGGGCGAACCCGCCCCACCCCGTGCCGATCTCGACCACGTGGTCGTCGGGCCCGAGGCCGAGCTTGGTGCAGATGCGGTCGAGCTTGGCCCGCTGGGCCTCGGCCAGGGTGGCGCCCCGCTCGTCGAAGACGGCGCACGAGTAGGTCATGGTCTCGTCGAGCATGGCGCTGAAGAGCTCGGGCGCCAGGTCGTAGTGGGCCCGCACGTTCGACCCGTCCGCCTCGGGAGAGGGCGGGCGGGCCCGCCGCACGAGCGAGAGCGGACCGCCGGCCACCCGCCCGAGCCGGTCCAGCCGACGGAGCGGGCCGCCCAGGTTGTCGACGGCCAGGCGCACCAGGCCCGTCAGGTCGTCGGTGTCCCACCAGCCGGCCACGTAGCTCTCGGCGAAGCCGACCGAGCCCCGTCGCAGCACCGCGGCGTAGGCCCGCCCGTCGTGGACGGTCACCCGGACCGGCGCGTCGCCCGCACCCGACTTCCATCCGCCGCCCGTGCCCTCGACGGTGAGCGCCCCCCGCTCGATCCGCCGGGCCAGGCGGCGGACGATCCTCGCCGCCAGCTCAGCCACCGGCGCCCCCGGCTCGCTCCACGACCGCCGACACCTCGGTCACCCGCTGCCCTCCCTGGTCAGGCCCCGACCCTACCGCCCCCGGTGGGCCGGGCGCCGCCCGCCGGGGGTGGGGGTGGAAGCGGATGCCCTTGCGCCGCAAGGCCGCCGCCTGGCGGTAGATGCCGGCCGAGACCCCCACCGTCCCGCGGTGCGGCGCCCACACCATCTGACCGAGCGACCGGCGGTCGGCCGGCCGGCGGGCGAGGCGCACGCCGGCGTGGAGCACCGGCCCCTCGGGGCCGGTGACGGCGAAGTCGACGGCGAGGCGCTCACCGGGGGCCGTGTAGGTGAGCCGGTAGGTGAGGTCCATGCCGAGGAAGGGGCTCACGTGGAGGGCCTTGGCCATCTCGTGGACCCCGGGCGGGCCGACCACGTAGCAGTGGCGCTCGTGCCAGGGGGTGTTGGTGACCTCGGCCACCATGGCTTGGACCTCCCCCGACCCGTCGTAGCAGAAGTAGCAGCTGATCGGGTTGAACGACCAGCCCCACGTGCGCACGTGGGTGAGGACGGAGACCCCGCCGCCCGGCCGCTCCCCGGTCTCGGCCTCCACCAGGTCCAAGGTGGCGGTGGCCAGGGGGACGGCGGGGTCACCCAGGTAGTCGGCCCGGCGGAACCAGGCCGGGGCCGGGTGGCGGGCCGACCACAGCGGGTGGCGCCGGCAGAGGGCGTCCACCTCGTCGAGGTCGATGAGGGCGAGGCGCACCGGCTGGGTGAAGCCGTGGCCACCGGGACCGGGCCGGCGATGGGCCACGTGGCCCTCGTAGACGCAGCTGCGCGAACCGGCGGGCGGGATCACCACGCCACCCCGAGCCGGCGGCAGACGTCGAGGGCGCTCTGCACGCCGTCCTCGTGGAACCCCGAGCGCCAGTAGGCGCCGGCGAAGGAGATGCGGTCGCGGCCGCTGATCTCGGCGTGGCGGGCCTGGGCGGCGACCGCCGCCGCGTCGATCACGGGGTGGGAGTAGTCGAAGGACCGAAGCACCCGGGCCGGGTCGATCTCGTCGTCGCGGTTGAGGGTGACCAGCACCGGGGTGTTCCCCTCGACCCCCTGGAGCCGGTTGAGGTGGTAGGTCATGGTCACCCGGTCGGCCCCGCCGGCCGGCCGGTGATAGTTCCAGGCCGCCCAGGCCCGGCGGTTCCTCGGCATCAGCCGGGCGTCGGTGTGCAGCGTGACCCGGTTGGGCTGGTAGGCGATGTCCCCCAGGACCTCCTTCTCGTCCCGGGTGGCGTCGGCCAGCATGGCCAGCGCCTGGTCGCTGTGCGTGGCCACCACCACGTGGTCGAAGGGCTCGGGGCGCCGGCCCGCCACGGTGACCTCCACCCCTGTGTCGGTGCGCAGCAGCCGGTCGACCGGTGCCGACAGCCGGAGCCGGCCGGCCGCCCGCACCGGCGCCAGCACGGCCTCGACGTAGGTGACGGCGCCGCCGTCCACGGTGCGCCAGGCCGGCTTGTCGCCCACCGAGAGCATCCCGTGGCGGTCGAAGAAGCGCAGGAGGGTCGCCGCCGGCATCTCGGCGAAGGTCGAGGGGTCGGCCGACCAGATCGAGGAGCAGAGGGGCACCAGGTACCAGTCGACGAACGCCCGCGACCACCCACCGTCGTCGAGCAGATGGCGGAGGGTGTAGTCCGGGGCCGGGGGGTCCGACAGGAGCCGGCGGCCGGTCCGGTGGAAGCGGGCCACGTCGGCCAGCATCCGCAGGAACCGGGGCCGGACGAGGTTGCGCCGCTGGGCGAACACGGTGGCTGCCGAGGTGCCGCGGTACTCGAGGCCGGACGCCTCGTCGGACACCGAGAAGCTCATGTCGCTCGGCTTGGTGGCCACGCCGAGCTCGTCGAAGAGGCGGACCAGCCCCGGGTAGGTGCGCTCGTTGTAGACGAGGAACCCGGTGTCGACGGCCAGCTCGCGGCCGTCGACGGTGACCCGGACCGTGTGGGAGTGGCCCCCCGGCCGGTCCTCGGCCTCGAAGACGGTGACCTCGTGGACCGAGCCGAGGACGTGGGCGCAGACCAGGCCCGAGATCCCGGTCCCGACGACGGCGATTCGCATGGCGTCCTTTTTATCACTAAAGTCCTCCCCGTCGGGTTCGGCGCGGCGCCGCCCCCCTTCCCCCCCGGGGGGGCGGCGCGGCCGCCCGAGGAAAGGAGCCGACATGTCCCGGTTCACCACCACCGTCACCTCCGCACGCCGTGCCGAGGAGGTCTTCGACCTCCTGGCCGACATGCGCAACGCCGCCTCCTGGGACCCCGGGGTCGGCGACGCCACCCTGGTCTCGGCCGGCCCCGACGGGGGCGTGGGCCCGGGCGCCACCTTCGACGTCACCCTCCGGCTGGCCGGGCGGCCGCGCCACGTCACCTACCGGGTCGCCGACTACGACCGGCCCCGCCGGGTGGTGCTCGAAGCCGACGACCCCGCCTTCCGCTCGGTGGACACGGTCACCGTGGAGCCGCTCGAGGGGGGCGGGGCACGGGCCACCTACGACGCCGTGCTGGAGCCGGCCGGCCTCCTGCGGCTGGCCTCCCCGCTCATGGCGGCCGCCTTCGGCCGGATCGCCCGGCGGGCCGCGGCCGGCCTCTCCCAGGTGCTGGCCGGTTGAGCCGCCCCGCCCTCCCCGCCGCGGCTGCCAGGGTCGTCGACGCGGCGCTGGAGGCCACCGTGGTGGGCAGCTTCTCGCGCCTCGGCCCGGCCGTGCGCCGGGTGACCGACCGCTGGGAGCAACCCCACTGGGCCGCCGGCCGAACGGTCCTGGTGACCGGGGCCACGTCGGGCATCGGGCTGGCCGCCGCCGGGGAGCTGTGCCGGCTGGGGGCCCGGGTGGTCGTGGTGGGACGCGACCCGGCGCGCACCGAGGCGGCCGCCGGGGCGCTCGGCGCGACGGGGGCGGGCGAGGTGGCCTTCGAGGTGGCCGACCTGGGCGACCTCGAGCAGACGGCCGGCCTGGCCCGCCGGCTGGCCGGCCGGCTCGACCGGCTCGACGTGCTGGTGCACAACGCCGGGGCGCTCTTGGCCGAGCGGCGCACCTCGCCCCAGGGGACCGAGGCGACGCTCACCGTGCACCTGCTCAGCCCCTACCTGCTCACCGAGCGCCTCCGCCCCCTCCTGGCCGCGTCGGCGCCGTCCCGGGTCGTGACCGTGACCTCGGGGGGGATGTACACCCAGCGGTTCGACCTGGCCTCCCTCGAGATGGGGGACGACGGCTACGACGGCGTGGCGGCCTACGCCCGGGCCAAGCGGGCCCAGGTGGTGCTCACCGCCGAGTGGCAGCGCCGCTACGGCCACGAGGGCGTGGACTTTTGCGCCGTGCACCCCGGGTGGGCCGACACGCCGGGGCTCTCGGCCGGCCTCCCCGCCTTCCGGCGGGCGCTCCGCCCCCTGCTGCGCACGGCGGGGCAGGGGGCCGACACCGTGGTCTGGCTGGCCGGGTCGGCCGACGGCTCGGTGGCCGGGGGCCGGCTCTGGCTCGACCGCCGCCCGCGCGGCGTGTACCACCTGCCGTGGACCCGGGCGCCGGCGGAGCGCCGCGTCGCCGAGGGCGCCGCGCTGTGGGAGTGGTGCGGGGAGCGGGTGGCAGGGGTCGCCTGAGGCGGTCGGGGCCCGGACGCGGAAGGACCCCGAGTAACCGCACGGCCGAAACCGCCCAGCTCCTCGGGGCCTCCCCCGCGGCGACCCGCTTCCGCCTGCAGCCGGGGCCGTGTCGGACAACCCCGACCCGGGGTGCGGAACGGTGGGCTCCAGGGAAGCCACCGACCCGCATCACGAGCCTCCATCGATCGGGCACCTCGCCCCGCCCCGACCGGGAGCACCTTGCGGCACCCCCTGCCGTCCCTCCGGTCCGCCTTGCGGCTTCCCTTCGGGTCCTCCGGTCCGCCTTGCGGCTTCCCTTCGGGCTCGTCCTCCGGTCCGCCTTGCGGCTTCCCTTCGGCACTGCGGCGGGTTTCAGCAACCCGAACTAGGACCAGCCTGCGCCTCGTCCCGCCCCGGGTCAATAGCGGTTCGAGAAATCCCTATCTTGTCCCCACAAAACCCCGATCTGTCCCCAGAACCGCGCCGATCTTCCCCAGGGCGTGCTGCATCTTTCCCCAGCTTTTGCCCGCATCACGGGACGCCGATCGCCTCGCGCACGAGCCCGGAGACCGCGCTCGACCGCTCGAGGCCGGGGAGGTGCGCCGTCCCTTCGAGCACCCGGTACGACCCGCACGCCAGCCGGTCGCCCACGCCCGCGTGGAGGGGCACCACGGTCGGGCCGCCGCCCCGCCAGCGCCCGGCGGCCAGGGCGGCCCCGTCCCCCCGCAGCGTCACGGGCTCGCCCGTGCGCACGAAGCCGCCGTCCGGGCTCACAAGGGGGTGACGTAGGCGGCGCTGATCCCGCCGTCGACCAGGAAGGTCGAGGCGGTCACGAAGGAGGCGTCGTCGGAGGCGAGGAAGGCGGCGGCGGCGGCGATCTCGTCGGGCTCGGCGAACCTCCCCATCGGGATGTGCACCAGGCGCCGTGCGGCGCGCTCGGGGTCCTTGGCGAACAGCTCCTGGAGGAGCGGGGTGTTGACCGGCCCGGGGCACAGGGCGTTCACCCGCACCCCCTGGCGGGCGAATTGCACGCCCAGCTCTCGCGACATCGAGAGCACCCCGCCCTTCGACGCCGTGTAGGAGATCTGGCTGGTGGCCGCGCCCATCACGGCGACGAAGGAGGCGGTGTTGATGACCGAGCCGCCGCCCCGCTCGAGCAGGTGGGGGATGCCGTACCTGCAGCACAGGTAGACCGAGGTGAGGTTGACCTCCTGCACCCGACGCCAGGCCTCGAGCTCGGTCTCCAGGATCGAGTCGTCGTCGGGCGGCGAGATCCCGGCGTTGTTGCAGCAGACGTCGATGCCGCCGTACTCGTCGACCGCGGTGCGGTACATCCCTTGGACCTGGGCGGGATCGGTCACGTCGGCGGCGACGAACGTCCCGCCCACCGCGGCGGCCACCGCCCGGCCGGCCTCCTCGGCCAGGTCCACCACCACCACGCTCGCCCCCTCACCGGCGAACCGCTCGGCCATGGCCCGCCCGATGCCGCTCGCCCCGCCGGTCACCACGGCGACCTTGCCCTCGAGCCGGCTGGCCCGCCACCGCCCCTTGTGTGCTGCCTCGGTCATCGGTGTCCGTCCTCTCGGGCCGCCGGTCCCCCGGCGGCGCTCGTGTCGATGGGAGCCGCTCAGCCGTCGGTGGCCACGAAGACGGTCTTCACGTCGGTGAAGGCGTCGGTGGCGTCCGGGCCGAGCTCGCGGCCGATCCCAGACTGCTTGAACCCGCCGAACGGCGTCCAGTAGCGGACCGAGGAGTGCGAGTTGACCGAGAGGTTCCCCGTCTCCACCGCCCGGGCCACCCGCAGCGCCCGCCCGACGTCGCGGGTCCAGATCGACCCCGACAGGCCGTACTCGGTCGAGTTGGCGATCCGCACGGCGTCGGCCTCGTCCTCGAAGGGCACGACCACCACCACCGGGCCGAAGATCTCCTCGGTGACCGCCCGGTCGGCGGCGTCCGCCGGGGCCAACACCGTGGGAGGGAACCAGAACCCCGGGCCCTCGGGCGCCGACCCTTGGAAGGCCACCGGCGCCCCGGGCGGGACGAACGAGGCCACCTCGGCCCGGTGCGCCTCGGAGATCAGGGGGCCCATCTCGCTCGTCTCCTGGGACGGATCGCCCACCCGCACCCCGGCGACCGCCGGCTCGAGCCGCTCCAAGAACCGGTCGTAGACCGAACGCTCCACCAAGATGCGCGACCGGGCGCAGCAGTCCTGGCCGGCGTTGTCGAAGACGCCGTAGGGGGCCCGGGCGGCGGCGAGGTCCACGTCGGCGTCGGCGAAGACGATGTTGGCCGACTTGCCCCCGAGCTCGAGGGTCACCCGCTTCACCTGGTCGGCGCAGCCGGCCATGATGCGCTTGCCCACCTCGGTGGAGCCGGTGAAGCAGACCTTGCGCACGGCCGGGTGGGTGACGAACCGCCAGCCGACCACCGAGCCCCGGCCCGAGACCACCTGGAGCACGCCGTCGGGCAGCCCGGCCTCTGCGGCCAGCTCGCCGAGGCGCAGGGCGCTCAGCGGGGTGAGCTCGGCGGGCTTGAGCACCACGGTGTTCCCGGCGGCCAGGGCGGGGGCCAGACCCCACCCGGCGATGGCCATCGGGAAGTTCCACGGGACGATGACCCCGACGACGCCCAGCGGCTCGTGGAAGGTCATGGCCACCCCGCCGGGCACGGGGATCTGGCGCCCGCTCAGCCGCTCGGGGGCCCCGGCGTAGTACTCGAGCACGTCGCGGACGTTGCCGGCCTCCCAGCGGGCGTTGCCGACCACGTGCCCGGCGTTGGCCACCTCGAGCTGGGCCAGCTCCTCGGTGGCGCCGTCGACGGCGTCGGCGAACCGGCGCAGGAGGCGGGCCCGGTCCCCCGGGGCCAGCGCCCGCCAGGCGGGGTAGGCGGCCGCCGCCCGGGCGATGGCCGCGTCGACCTCGGCCTCGGTGGCCGAGTGGACGGTGGCGATCACCTCGGCGGTGGCCGGGTTGCGGACCGGCACCTCGGTGCCGCCGGTTGCCGTGGTCATCCCCCGATCATGGCGCGGCGGCGCGCCCGAGCCCCAACCGTGCGGTTCGGCCCCAGACCTGTTCGAGGTCGAGCTCGATCAGGGCCAGCTCCTCGGGCGACCCCATGACCTTGGGCCCCGTGTGAATCGTCGGCATCGCTCGGCGTCAAGCACTCTCGTGGTCGTTACCGACCCGGGTCGAGCCCCCGCCGCCTGATCTCGTCGAGCACCGCCTCGGGGATGGGACGGCACCCGCAGACCCTCGCGTGCTCGACGTGCCAGCGGACGCGCTCGTCCATGGTCGCCCTGGGGGAGAGCCGGTGTGCGGCGTGCCACCCGCGGTCGATGGCCACGGCCGTCAGTCGCCCGCCGTGTCGGCACCGAGCCCGGCGGAGTGGCAGACGGCCTCGACGTTGTTCCCGTCGGGGTCGCGCACGAAGGCGGCGAAATAGCCGGGGTGGTATTCGGGCCAGAGCCTCGGCGGGTGCAAGACCTCGGCGCCCAACCCGACGGCGGCCTCGAAGAACGCCACGACGGCCGCCCGGTCGGGCGCACACAACGCCAGGTGGGACTCGCAGAACCCCTCCCCGGTGCGGCGCGGGCCGACCCAGAACTCGGGCTTGTCCCCCGCACCGAATCCGACGGCGCGCTCGTGCGTCATGACCCGTCGCCCGCCCAGCGGGGCGAGGACGGCGTCGTAGAAGGCCGCGCTCGCCTCGACATCGCCACACTGCAGCGCCAGGTGGTCGATCACCCCGCCATCGTCGCGCAACCGGCGCCGGTCGACCGGGGCGTCGCGAAGGGGCCGGGCGGGCGGACCGGGCCAGCCCGAACGACGGCGCGTCAGACCGGGCGACGTCGCGATGACGTTTGCGGATCGCAGTAGCCTCACGGCCGTGCCGACCGATGCGCCCGCCGGCCCCGTCGACCGGGGAGGGTTCAACCTGGCGCTGACCTTCGAGACCATCGCCGGGGCGATCCCCGACCGCGAGTGCCTGGTGTGGGGGGACCGGCGCCTCACCTACGCGGCGATGGCCGAGCGGTCCCGCCGACTCGCCTCCTACCTGCGCGACCGGGGGCTGGGCGTCCACACCGAGCGCGCCGCGCTCGCCGGCCACCAGTCCGGCCAGGACCACCTGGCCCTCGCCCTCTACAACTCCAACGAGTACCTCGAGGGCATGATCGGCTCCTACCGCGCCCGGGTGGCCCCCTTCAACGTCAACTACCGCTACGTGGGCGAGGAGCTGCGCTACCTGCTGGGCGACGCCGCGCCGCGCGCCGTCGTCTACCACGCCTCGCTCGCCCCCACCCTGGCCGAGGTGCTCGGCGACCTCCCCCCGGTCGAGGTCCTGCTCCACGTGGCCGACGAGTCGGACAACGACCCGCTCCCCGGGGCCGTCGACTACGAGGAGGCGCTGGCCGCCGGGTCGCCCGACGGCCCCGACGTCGAGCCGTCGCCCGACGACCTCTACATCCTCTACACCGGCGGCACCACCGGCATGCCCAAGGGCGTGCTCTGGCGCCAGCACGACATCTTCATGGCCGCCATGGGCGGCCGGCGCGTCGGCTCCTGGGAGCTGGTCGAGAGCTACGACGCCCTGGCCGCCCGGGCGACGGCCGGCGGCGGGATCAGGCTGGGGCTGCTCCCCCCGCTCATGCACGGGGCGGCCCAGTGGGCCGCCTTCATGATGATGGCCGAGGGGTCCACGGTCGTCCTGCCCGACGACCCCCGCCGCCTGGACCCCGCCGACGTCTGGCGGACGGTCGAGCGGGAGCGGGTGAACTCCTTCACGGTGGTCGGCGACGCCATGCTCCGCCCGCTCATCGAGGAGCTCGACCGAGCGGTGTACGACGCCTCGTCGTTGCTGGTCGTGGGGAACGGTGGGGCGGCGCTCACTCCGGCCGTGCGCCAGCTGGCCCTGGCCCGGCTGCCGTCGCTCATCATCAGCGACTCGGCCGGCTCGTCGGAGACCGGGGCCCAGATGCACGCCGTCACCGCCGATCCCTCCGAGGCCGGGACGTTCCGGCCGGGTCCGGGGACGGTCGTGGTGGGCGAGCACCTCGACCGGGTGCTCGAGCCGGGCCACGGGGGCATCGGGTGGCTGGCCCAGACCGGGGCGGTGCCCCTCGGCTACCTGGGCGACGCCGGCAAGACGGCCCGCACCTTCCCGGTGATCGACGGGACCCGCTACTCGATCCCCGGCGACCGGGCCCGCCACCTGGCCGACGGCGAGATCGAGCTGCTCGGGCGCGACTCGGTCACCATCAACTCCGGCGGCGAGAAGATCTTCGCCGAGGAGGTGGAGCGGGCCATCGCCGGCCACCCGGCCGTCACCGATGTGGTGGTGGCCGGCCGGCCCAGCGAGCGCTGGGGGCAGGAGGTCGTGGCGGTGGTGCAGCTGGCCGAGGGTCGCAGGGCCACGCCCGAGGACGTGGTGGCCGAGGCCGCCCGGCACATCGCCCGCTACAAGCTCCCCAAGGCCGTGGTCTTCGTCACCGAGGTCCGGCGGTCGCCGTCGGGCAAGGCCGACTACCGGTGGGCCAGGGAGCAGGCGGAGAAGGGGTGAGCGGCACAGGGGTGGGCCCGATCGAGCCGGCCGGCCCCACCCTCACCACCGAGCGGCTGGTGCTCCGCCCCTGGCAGAAGGACGACCTCGAGCCCATGGCCGCGCTCAACGGCGACCCGGCGACCATGCGCTACTTCCCGGCCCCGCTCACCAGGGGCCAGAGCGACACCTTTGTCGCCAACATGGTGCGCGCCTTCACCCGCCACCAGATGGGGATGTGGGCGGTCGAGGTGGTCGGGGGCCCGTCGTGCATCGGCGCCGTCGGCCTCTTGCCGGTCGGCTTCGAGGCGCACTTCACCCCGGCGGTCGAAGTGGGATGGCGGCTGGCCCGGGAGCACTGGGGACGCGGCTACGCCACCGAGGCCGCCCGGGCCGCGCTCGGCTACGGCTTCGGCGACCTGGCGCTGGACGAGGTCGTCTCGTTCACCGCCGCGGTCAACGGGCTGTCGAGGGCGGTCATGGAGCGCCTCGGCATGCACCGCGACCCGGCGGAGGACTTCGCCCACCCGCGGGTCAAGGCCGGCCGGCTCCAACCCCACGTCCTCTACCGCCTCGGGGCCGCCGAGTGGGCGGCGGGGTCGGGCTGATCGGGCCGGTACGGTGGCGGGGATGCCGGGCGACCCCGAGTGGACCGACGACGGCCGGGCGCGCTGCGGCTGGGCCCAGGGACCCTGGCTCACCCCCTACCACGACGAGGAGTGGGGGGTCGCGGTCCACGACGACCGGCGGCACTTCGAGTTCCTGACGCTCGAGGCGGCCCAGGCCGGGCTCAGCTGGCTCACCGTCTTGAAGCGCCGGGACGGCTACCGCAGGGCCTTCGCCGGGTTCGACCCCGCCGCCGTCGCCCGCTTCACCCCGGCGAGGGTCGACACGCTCCTGGCCGACCCGGGGATCATCCGCAACCGGCGCAAGGTCGAGTCGACCGTGGCCAACGCAGCCGCCTTCCTGGCCGTGGCGGAGGAGCAGGGCAGTTTCGACGACTACCTCTGGGGGTTCGTCGACGGGTCGCCCGTGGTCAACCGCTGGCGACGGCCGGCCGACGTCCCGGCCACCACCCCGCTCTCCCATGCGGTCAGTGCCGACCTGCGGCGCCGGGGGTTCCGCTGCGTCGGCCCGACCGTCATCTACGCCCACCTGCAGGCGGCCGGCCTGGTCGTCGACCACCTGACCGGCTGCTTCCGCCACCGCCAGCTCGCCGTCTGAACCTCGGCCGCTGCCGGTGGGACGGGCAACGGGGCGACTAGGGTCGCCGGGGGGTCGAAGTCGTCGAGGGAGGGGAGTCGTGATGCGCGTTGCCCCCCTGCGCCGACGCCGGTCGGCCGGGCGGACGCAGCGCGCCCGCCGCCCGGCGCGCCGGGCGGCGGTTGCGCTGGGGGCGGCGGCTCTCTTCGGCGCGGCGCTCGGTGGACCAGCCGGCGGCGGGGCGCCCGGGGGGGCGCCGGAGCTGGCGACGGGCTCGACGACGACCACGGCCCCGCAGGCGGGCGGAAGCCCGCTGGTGGCCGTCGGGGCCCCGGTGGCCGTGCCCCAGGGCGCCACCGCCGTCGGGCCGCTGCCGCCCGCCACCCCCCTCCAGCTCGACGTCGTCCTGCGCCCGCGCGACGCCGCCGCCCTCGCCGCCTTCGTCGACGCCGTCTCCGAACCGACCTCCCCCGACGACGGCCGCTACCTGGGGTCGGGCGAGTTCGCCGCCCGGTACGGGCCGGCGGCGGCCACCGTGGCCTCGCTGCGGGCCGGGCTCGGCGCCCTCGGCCTCGAAACCGGGCCCACCACGCCCGACGGGCTGCTGCTCACGGCGTCGGCCACCGCCGGCCAGGTGTCGGCGGCCCTCCACGTCGGCCTCGAGCAGTACCGGCTGGCCACAGGGCGGCTGGCCTACACCGACGACCGCTCCCCGCTCCTCCCGAGCGCCCTGGCCGCCGGGGTGGTCGGGGTGAGCGGCCTCTCCGACCTGTCCGAGGCCTCCCCGCTCCTGGCCAGGCCCGGCGCGGGCGCCACGGCCGGGGGCGCCGCCGCCCCGGCCACCGCCACCGGCGGCCCCATGGCGTGCAAGGCGGCGACAACAGCCAAGGGCCGCGGCTACACCTGGAACCAGCTGGCCACCGCCTACGGCTTCACCTCCGCCTACGCCGCCGGCCACCTCGGGGAGGGCGAGACGGTCGGCCTCTTCGAACTCGAGCCCTACGAGCGCTCTGACCTGGCGGGCTTCGAGAGCTGCTACTCGCTGCCGGCCGGGGCCACGTGGGGGTCGGTGGACAACGTGCCGGTCGACGGGGGGCCCGGAGCCGGCACCGGCGTCGGTGAGGCGATCCTGGACATCGAGGACGTCCTGGGCCTCGCCCCCGAGGCCGACGTCCTCGTCTACGGCGCCCCCAACACCAACGACGGGCTGCTCGACGACTACGACCGGATGGTCACCGACGACCGGGCCCAGGTGATCAGCACCAGCTGGGGTGAGTGCGAGACAACAGACACAACAGCGGTGATGGCCGGCGAGGACGAGATCTTCGAGGAGGCGGCGGCCCAGGGCCAGACGGTGCTCGCCGCCTCGGGCGACCAGGGATCGTCGGACTGCTACGAGCCCCACCACAAGGAGACACTGGCCGTGGACGACCCGGCCAGCCAGCCCTACGCCACCGGCGTCGGCGGCACCGACCTCACCACACCCGGCTCCCCCCCCACAAAGCCGCCGACCGAGCGGTCGTGGACCGGCGGGGGCGGCGTGTCGCGCAAGTGGGCCAAGCCGGCGTGGCAGTCGGTCACAGGGGCCGCGCCGCCCACGGGCTCGTGCTCGGTGTCGCCGGGCTCGACGACAAGGAGCGGGGCGTGCCGGGAGGTGCCCGACGTGTCGGCCAGCGCCGACCCCACATACGGCGACGTCGTCTACCTGGACGGGCGCTGGCAGCTCTACGGCGGCACGAGCGCGGCGGCCCCGCTGTGGGCGGCGATGGCCGCGCTGGCCGACGAGGGGTGCGGGACCGGCGTCGGCTTCCTCGACCCCCGCCTCTACGCGCTCGGCGAGGCCGGCGAGGTGCACGACGTCACCTCCGGGACAAACGACTACAGGGACTTCCAACCCGGCCACTACGACGCCGGCCCGGGCTACGACAACGCCACGGGCTGGGGGACGCCCGACGGGGCTGGCTTCCTCGCCGACGCCTGCAGGACCGGCGTCGGCTCGCTCACCGTCACCCCGAAGACCCCGGCCGCCGGGGCGACGGGGGTGACCTACCACGTCGGCTTCGACACCTCGGCCGCCGGGTCGCTCGGCCCGGGCGCCACGGTCACCGTCGTCACGCCGGCCGGGTCGACCGTCCCGGGCGCCGCCGCCGACTACGCCGTCTCCGCCGGGGGCGCCACAGTGGCCGTGGCGGCGGTCAGCACCCTCCATGACGCAGGCTCGTCGACGCCCGACGCCGCGGTGCTCACGCTCGGGGGCCCGATCGGTGCGGCGTCACCGGTGGCCGTCACCGTGGAAGGGGTCGCCGACACCACCGTGGCCGGGCCGTCGACGGTCGAGGTCGCCACGACTGCCGACCCGGTCCCGGCACAGGCGCCGGTCACCGTCACCGCGGGCGCCGTCTCGGCCGCCGTCTCGACCGTCTCGGCGGCCGCCCCCTCGGCGACGGCCGGGGGCCAGGCGAAGGACACGGTGACCGTCACGCTGCGCGACGCGTGGGGCAACGCCGTGGCGGGGGCGACGGTGTCGCTCTCGGCCAACCAGGGCGCCTCGGCCTCGGCCACACCGCCCACCGCCGCCACCTCTGCCGGCGGCAGTGCGGCCTTCACCGTCTCCGACGCGGTGAGCGAGACGGCCACCTTCACCGCCGCCGTCACCTCCGGCGGCGGTGCGGTCCTCGACCAGACGGCGGCGGTCGACTTCACCCTCCTCACCGACGGACGGGCGGCCCTGTCTCCCGAGAGCGCCGGGGCGGGGACCGACCTCTCCGCCTCGTTCACCACCTCCCCCAGGGGTCCTTTGTCCGCCGGGTCCACCGTGACCGTGCTGGGGCCGGCGGGGCTGCGCCTGCCGCCGGTGGCCGGCGACTACCTGCTCACCGCCCAGTCGGGTTCGGCCACGGTGGCGTCGGTGGTGGTGGCGGCGGTCGACGGCAGCACCGGCGCCGACAAGGCGACGCTCACCCTCGGCCGCTCGACGGTCGGCGGGGGGGACGCCGTGACACTCTCGGTCACCGGGGCCACCGGCCCCACCGCCGCCGGCCCGGCGACGTTGGCCCTGGCCACCTCGTCGGACCCGGTGCCGATCGACGTCGCGCTCGACGTGGTCCCGGGGGCGCCGTCGGCCACACGCTCGGCGGTGACCGTCGCCGCGCCGTCGGTGCCGGCCGACGGCGTCGACACCGACACCGTGACCGCCACCGTCGAGGACGCGGCGGGCAACCCCGTGGCCGCCGAGACGGTCTCCCTCACCGCCACCGGCTCGGCCGCCGTGACACCCCCGTCCGCCACCACCTCGGCCCTCGGCCAGGCGGCCTTCGCCGTCTCCGACGCCACGGCCCAGCAGGTGACGCTCACCGCCACCGCCGGGGCCGGGACCGCCAAGGCGGCCCTGCCCAGCGCGACGGTGGCCTTCACCGACCTGAGCGGCCTCACATACCAGACCGACGAGCCGTCGGCCAACACCCGGGACACCACGGCCGGCGCCACGGTGACCGTCACAGCCTCCTTCAACCTCTGCGGGAGCATCACAGGCTCGGGAACGGTCACCCTGACGGCGCCGCCGGGCACGGTGCTCCCCGCCGCCGTGGGTGACTACACGGTCTGGAACGACGACACAGTCGTCAAGCTCACGGTGTCCACCGTGTCGGTGTCCGAGGGTGCGGGCAGCACGACGCCCAACGTGGCGGTGGTGCACCTCGGGGCGGTCGAGCTGGCGGCCTTCGACGTCGTCAGCGTCGAGGTGGCGGGCGCCACCAACCCGGTCACCGCCGGCACCGGGTACGCCACCGTGACGGCATCGGGGACAGGCAACTCGGTGCCCAGCTCGGCGGCGGTCACCACCACCGCCGGGGCGGCCACGGCCGCCACCTCGTCCCTGGCGGCGACCCCGACCGACGTGGTGGCCAACGGCACCTCGGCGGCCACGGTGACGGTCACGGTGCGAGACGCCCACTCCAACCCCGTGCCGGGGCAGGTCGTCACGCTCGGCCAGGGGTCGGGCCACTCGGCCGTCACCGGCGACGGCTCGACCGGCCAGAGCGACCAGTCCACGACGTCGGCCCAGGGGGCCGCCACCTTCACGGTGACCGACTCCACCGCCGAGCCCGTCACCTACCAGGCCACCGACGCCTCCGCCGGGGTGGCGGTGGCGGGGACGGCGACGGTCACCTTCGCCGCCCCGGGGGCGGTGACCGCGCCGGTCGAGACCCTCTCGGACCCCGGCGCCGGGGCCGGTGGGACGACGCTCACCTCGACCTTCACCACCTCGGCCACCGGCGGCCTCCCCGGCGGCGCCGGCGGGACCCCGACCGTGACGCTGACCGCGCCGGCCTGGGCCCGCCTGCCGGCCGCCTCGGGCGACTACCAGGTCGACGACGCGGCCTCGGGCACCGACCTCGTGCGCCAGGTGACGGTGTCCGGCGGCGACCGGGCCACCCTCGTGCTCGGGGGCTCGGGCATCGCGCCCGGGGACCGGGTGACCGTGGCCGTGGCCGCGCTGACCAACCCGGCACCGGCCGGCGCCTACCCGGTCACCGTGGCCACCTCGGCCGACACCTTGGGGACGACCTCTGACGCCACGGTGACCGCCGGAGCGCCGAGCCCCACCGCCTCGAAGGCGATCGCCACACCGGCCGCGGTGCCGGCCGACGGCGCCACCCGGGCGACGGTGACCGTGGAGGAGGTCGACGCCTACACAGACCCCGTGGCCGGTGACGCGCTCGCCCTCACGCCGCAGCCGGGGAGCCACGCCTCGGTGACACCGCCCTCGGGCGTCACCTCGGGCGGGGGGGAGGCCACGTTCGCCGTGACCGACACGGCGGTCGAGGACGTGACCTTCACCCCGACCGACACCACGGCCGGGGTGGACCTCCTCCCGGTGACGGTCGACTTCACCGAGCCGGCCGGCGAGACCTCGGTGGGCGACGTGACCGTCGTCCCCGGCCCGCCGGACACCGCCTTCGTGGCCGGGACGGCCACCACCTACGACGTGTCGTTCACCACCTCGGCCACCGGGGCGCTCACCGCCGGCGCCACCGTGCAGATCGCGGGACCGGCCGGGACCCTGTGGCCGGTGACCGCCGGCAGCTACGCGCTGACCGGCTCCTCCGTCTCGTCGGTCTCGGGGTCGGGGACGGTCGCCTCCCCGCTCGTCCTCACCCTCGGCACGGCCGACGTCGCGGGCGGCGCGACGGTCGCACTGGTCGTCTCCGGCGTCACCGATCCGACCGCCGCCTCCCGGGCCGAGACGCTCGTCCTCTCCACCTCCGCCGACCAGGCCGGCGCCGACTCCGGCCGCTACACGGTGGTGGCGGGCCCGCCGGCGGCCGCCTCGGAGGTGGTGGCGGCGCCGGCCGCGGTGGCGACGGGGGGCACGGCCACCGTCACCGTGACCGAGCGCGACGCCTACACAAACCCGGTGGCCGGTGACGCCGTCACCCTCTCGCCCGCTCCGGGCACCCACGCCACGGTCACCGCCCCGGCGACAGCCACCGCCACCACGACGGCCACAGGGGTGGCCACCTTCACGGTGCGCGACACCCAGGCCGAGGACGCGGCCTTCACGGCCACCGACACCACCGCCACGGTGGCCTTCACCACCAAGCCGACGGTGGCCTTCGTCAACCCCGAGGTCGCGGACGTCTCGGTGGTCCCGGGCACCTTCGTGGCCGGCGAACCCGCCGTGTACACGGTCTCCTTCACCACCTCGGCCGTCGGCGGCCTCTCCGCCGACGACACCGTGACCCTGATCGGGCCCGCGGGCACGGTGTGGCCGGCGTCGGCCGCCGACTACTCGCTGACCCGCTCGGCGGTGCGCAGCGCGGCGGTGACCGGGACCGAGGTGGTCGTCACCCTCACATCGAGCACGGTGTCGGGGGGCGAGGCCGTCTCCCTCTCGGTCGCCGACGTCACCACCCCGACCGCGGCCGACGGGGCGGCGTCGCTCGAGCTCTCCACCTCGGTCGACGATGCGGCCGAGGTGGCCTCGACCACCTACGCCGTGGTCCCCGGTGCCCCCGACCCCGCCGCGCCGGTCACGGTCTCGGACACCTCGGTCGAGGTCGGCGGGTCGGTGACCGTCACCGTCTCGGTCGAGGACCGCTTCGAGAACCCGATCCCCGGCGCCGGCGTGATCCTGGCCGCCGCCGGCGGATCCCACGCCACCGTCACACCGCCCGCCGCCACGGCGCGGGCCGGCGTCGCCACCTTCACGGTGTCCGATGCGCTGGCCGAAGCGGTGACCTTCACCGCCAGCGTGACCGCGGGCACCGCCACGGTGACGCTGGCGGCGCGCCCGGAGGTGACCTTCACCTCGCCGCCCGCCCCCCCGCCGACGACAGACGCGGCCATGGGCTACCGGCTGGTGGCCTCCGACGGCGGGATCTTCAGCTTCGGCGACGCCGGGTTCTACGGCTCGGCCGGGTCGATCGCCCTCAACAAGCCGATCGTGGGGATGGCCCCCACCCCCGACGGGAAGGGC
>Ga0181536_10000301_pt1 | contig 59446 bp, 50 predicted proteins | sample PEATcosm2014_Bin_41_FD_121105 | JGI IMG/M metagenome (GOLD analysis project Ga0181536, IMG submission 121105) | Peatland microbial communities from MTU Mesocosm Facility, Houghton, MI, USA - PEATcosm2014_Bin17_60_metaG | ecosystem: Environmental > Terrestrial > Soil > Wetlands > Peat | place...
GATTGCTGATTGACGGAAACCGCTCCCTGACGGTCGCGGCTCGGTAAGCCTTGCGAAATCATCGCGACTGTTACCGAGCCGCGACCGTCAGGGAGCGGTTTCCCCAAAACGGTTAAGCACCCCTTGTCCCGCCTAAAATCCTTCCCGCTTCAGGCTAGAATAATACTGATGACGGCTGCCATTCAGAACGATGCCTTTCCCAAATCTCGGCTGTCACCGGCCTCCCGCTGTCGGCGGTGCACAAGGCGCTTGAGTACAAACTTATCCGTCCTAGATCTGTCCGCGAAGGAGGTTCGGTCCAGCGGCTACTCTCCAGATCTCAGGCGGTCTATCTGCGGCTGGAAGCCAGGGGATTGAGATCGCTGCCCTTGGCCGCGCGGCGCGAGGTGGCGCGGGCCGTCGAACAAGACGCAGGGATCGACGCAATCGCTATCTCTGAGGGAGGTGTTATCCTCATCCAGTGCAAATCGGCGCGCAAGGAGGTGCAGACGGGATTTCGCCGTCTGGCCGAGGCCAGGCGCATGGTGGAATCCGATCCGGAGATTAATGCGCGGCGCGCTGGTGTACAGGGGGACTCGGATTCCTGTCCACGCAATCGCCGACATGCTTTCGCAAGGGGCGACGGTGGCGGAGATTCTGGAAGGCTACCCCGCGCTCACTCGGGAGAAGGTCGAGCTGGCTCCGATGTACGTCAAGGCATTTCCGCGCAGGGGGCGTCCTGCCATGCGGCCGTGGGCCAAGCGTCCGCCACGACGAGTTAGCGAACGGCGCCTCGCAGGTTGATGAAGTTCCTGATCGATGAGTGCCTTCAACTTCGCTCGTTCCCTGGCGCATGACGCTGGGCACGTAGGCGACAACGTGAATTCCCTCGGCCTTGGCGCGCACAAGGATTGGCAGTTGATGGCGAGAATCCGCAGGGAGAATTACACTTCGTCAGAACAACTCCACGGATTTCACAGCACTCTATGCTAAAGAGGAGTTGCATGCCGGGCTGGTCATTATCCTCCCGAATGTTACTCCAGCAAGTCCAGCGGGGGTCGTTCCGAGCCGCGTTATCGCACATCGGCAAACGGGATCTGGTGAACGACGTATTGGAATTGGATTCGGCAGGCGCAACGAATCCATAGAGTCGGCTGCGAAGATTCGCGCCGGGCCTGGGAGAGCCGCCTGAAAGGCGGCTGCCGGCAAGATTGCCTGCCCTACAAGCAATGTAGAATGGATGCATTATGAGCCTGGAACTGAATCGCCGCGGCTTTCTGGCGGCAGCCGGTCTGGCGGGCCTAGGCATGCCGGGACGCGGCGGCGCCGCCGCTGAAGAGACTTCCGGCGGGATCAAGCTGGGCGTGGCCAGCTACTCGCTGCGCGAGTACAGCCGCGCGCTGGCCATCCGGTGTATCAAAGAGCTGCGCACGCCGTATGTCAGCGTCAAGGAGTTTCACCTGCCGTATCGCAGCAGTCCGGAAGAACTCGAAAGCGGGCGGAAGGAATTCGAGCGCGCCGGCCTCACCATCGTGAGCGGCGGGAACATCACGCTGGCGAAGGACGACCCGGACGATATCCGCCGCTACTTCGAATATGCCAGGATGTGCGGCATGCCCATGATGGTCTGCGCGCCGATGCACAGCAACCTGGGCGCCATCGAGCGCTTCGTCAAGGAGTACAACATCCGCATCGCCATCCATAATCACGGTCCGGAGGATAAGCAGTTTCCGACTCCGCAATCCGTGCTGGAGGTGGTGCGGAACATGGACCCGCGCTGCGGGCTGTGCATGGACGTGGGGCACTCGGCGCGGGCGGGCGCGAACGTGGTGGAGTCCATCGCGGAGGCCGGCAGCCGCCTGTTCGATATGCACATCAAAGACCTGCGGACGTTCGAGCCGCACGCCATTCAGTGCGACGTGGGCGAGGGCATCATGCCGATTGTGGGGATCTTCAAGCAGCTCCAGAAGATGGGTTATCAAGGTTGCGTGAATCTGGAGTACGAAATCAACGGAGACAATCCTCTGCCGGGCATGAAGAACTCGTTCAGTTACATGCGCGGTGTGCTGGCGGGGCTGAAGGGCTGAGGCAGAGGACCGAAGTCAGGAGTCAGGAGTCAGGAGTCAGGAGTCAGAATGGCGGCGGAGATACCTATTGGAACGAAGCTCGAGAAGAAGCTGGTCGTGAGTAACGAGGTGGCCATCGACTTCCTGGGCATGGAAGGCGCGCGGGTGCTCGCCACTCCGTGGATGATCGGCTGGATGGAGCGCACCTGCCGCGATGCGGTACTGCCTTTGCTGGACGCGGGCCACGACACGGTGGGCACGCACGTGGATGTCTACCATCTGGCGGCGACGCCTATGGGCATGACCGTCACGTTCAAAGCCGAGGTGATTGGCGTGGAGGGGCGGCGCGTCAATTTCAGGGTGGAAGCGTGGGACGACAAGGAGAAGTGCGGCGAAGGCACGCACGAGCGTGCAGTGGTCAACATCGCGCGGTTCACGGCCAAGATGCAGGAAAAAGGGCGAACGTAGCTCGCTGCTGCACGCTGAAGCTCGGGCGGGCTGTAAGATTGGGCACATAGAGGTATGCATAATTTGCGTGGCGTGCCGTTTTTATTTGGCTAAGATTGGCTAAGATGGCGGCACGCGCTTTGTTTTCAGATGGGTGGCGATTGGAAGAAAAAGTGCTAAGGGTTTCTCCGCTGAGGAGGAAGACTCATGTCAAGAGCCAACAAGTTAGCGTTGATTCTCGGGTTGGCAGGCGCCATGGCGGGGCTGCCATGCCTGGCCGCGGCACAGAAGGACCCGGACGCGGCGGGCGTAGCCGAGGCCATCCGCTTCGAGAGAGCTAAGCAAGCGGCTGCCGACCGGCAGGCCCGCATCGAAGGGGCGCGCGCGCGCGGAGAGAAATCGGCGGATCGTTCGGCCTCCGAATCGAAGCCAAAAACCCGCACACTGAAGACCGCAGCGGTCGAGAAGACTCCGCCGGCGTCACGCAATTCGCAATAGCGCCGCGGCCGTAGCAGAACGTAAGACGGGCGCTCTGAAGCGCAAAGCAGCGTAGAATCTGGGGGAGATCGCGGTCAGGTGGCCTGAGAGGCCGGGCCCAGTGGGCACCCCGGCCATGGGCCTGCCCGACTTCTACTGCAGGAGGTTCCGCGCGCGCCGGAAGACTGCCGTCAGCATCTCTTCCGTCAACCTGCCTGTGGAAGTATTCTGCTGGCTGGGATGATAGGAACCGATCAGCAGCGGCTGGCCGGGCGCGGTTTCAAACACGCGATTGTGTCCGAACGCGAAGGCCGCGCGGCTCCGGATCAGACCGCGGCTCTGCAAAATGCCCAGGTAATTGTCGAACGCCACGCGCCCCAGCGCCACAACTGCCTTGATGTTCCGCAATAGATCCAGCTCGCGCTCCAGGTAAGGCCGGCAGTTGGCGATCTCCTCGCGGGTGGGCTTGTTGGCGGGCGGGGCGCAGCGCGCGACCGCGGTGATGTAGGCGTTGATCAGGCGTTGCCCGTCGTCCCGCGAAACGCTGCCGCTGCGGCTGGCAAAGCCGGCTTTGTGCAGCACGCGATACAGCACGTTGCCGGATCCGTCGCCCGTGAACATGCGCCCGGTGCGATTGGAGCCGTGCGCACCCGGCGCCAGGCCGACGATCAATAACTCCGCGCCGGGGTCGCCGAACGAAGGCACCGGCTTGCCCCAATATTCCCAATCGCGGTATGCGCGCCGCTTCACGCGGGCCACCTCGGTACAATGCGCAATCAGCCGCGGGCAGCGCCGGCATTGGACGACTTCGTCCTGGAGAACCTGCAGGGCGTTAGAATTCAAGCGATGCATCTTCCTTTTCGTCTGGATGGGCGCAAAGCCCTGATCACCGGAGGCGCCAGCGGCATCGGCGCAGCCACCTGCCGGGCGCTCGACGCGGCGGGCGCACAGGTCACCATCGCCGATATCGACCGGCCGGGAGCCGAAGCCCTGTCGCGGGAATTGTCCGGCGCCTCGGTTCTCATACTTGATATTACCGATGAAGCGGCCGTCGAGTCCGCGTTCGCGCGCATCGCCGCGCTCGACATCCTGGTGAACAATGCCGGTATCGGCCTGGTGGGCGGCGTGGTCGAGACCGCGTTGGCCGATTTCGAGCGGCTGTTCCGGGTCAACGTGCGGGGCATGTTCCTGGTCACGCGCGCCGCCATGCCGCTGTTGCTCGAATCCCGCGGGTCAATCGTGAACATTGGATCGGTGGCGGGCCTGGTGGGAGTCAAGAAGCGCTTCGCATACTGCGCCACCAAGGGCGCGGTCATCGCCATGACCCGGCAACTGGCGGTCGACTATCCCACCGAGCTTCGCGCAAACTGCATTTGTCCCGGCACAGTGGATACGCCTTTTGTCGAGGCCTACCTGGAGAAATACCACAGCCACGAGAAAGAGAAGGTGCGCGCCGAGTTGAACCAGCGCCAACCAGTGGGGCGCCTCGGGCGTCCGGAGGAGATCGCCAATATGGTGCTGTATCTTTGCTCGCCGGAGGCCGAATTCGTCACGGGGTCGGTGCTCACCATCGACGGCGGCTGGACAGCGGGCTGACGCAGGCGAGGCGGAAGCAGGAGTCAGGAGTCAGGAGTCAGAACGGCGCGAGATAACTGGAACCAGGACCTGCGCGGGGGCGTTGTAAGCTGTGGAAGGGCGAACATGCGACTTCTGATCCTGGCGCCGGTGCTGGCAGCGGCTGCGACGTTAAGCGCGCAGATGCCCGAAGTGATCATTCGGACCACCACACGCCTGGTGCAAATCAACGTGATTGCGACCAAAAAAGGCGCCGCCGTACCGGGGCTGAAGAAAGAGGACTTTCAGGTCTTCGACAATGGCAAACGGCAGGAAATCCGGCTGTTTTCCGAGGAGACGCGGGCAATCCTGCCGTCGTCGGCGGCGCCATTGCCCCAGGGCACGTTCACCAATCAGCTCGAACAACGGTCGGGGACGCCAGCGGCGGTTACCGCAATTCTGCTGGATGGCGTGAATACGCGCTTTTCCGACCAGACCTACGCGCGCCAGCAGGTGGTGCGGTTTCTGAAACAGATCCAGCCGGAGGACCGGATTGCCATCTACACGCTGGATTCGCGCGGCCTAAAGGTGCTGCACGACTACACCACGGATTCCTCGGACTTGGTGGCGAAGCTGGCCAAGTATCAGGGAGACATCGCGCCGGAGGTGACCGGGTCAAGCGAATTGAGCGATGCGCTAGGCGGGTGGCTGGGGAGCAGAGGGAACAGCTATGAGAGAGCGTTCTATCTTAACGACCGGATTCAGCAAACCCTGCACGCCATCGAGTTCATCGCCAACAACCTGGCCCCCCTACCCGGCCGCAAGAACCTGATCTGGATTTCGAGCGCATTTCCCTTGCAGATTGGATTTTTCGGCGCTTCCGGAGGGGGCGGCGGCGGGATGCCCTCGGCGGCGCAGCGCGGAAGCGCGGGCGCGCCGGGCATGGGGGGCACGAGCTCGCATATTCCGCGCTCACCGCGCCAGCAGCAGACCTGGACCGCCGAAACCGACCAGGCGATCCGCGCGCTGAACGACGCAAACCTGGCCATCTATCCCGTGGATGCGCGCGGGCTGGTGGCTTCCGCCTCGCCACGGGTTTCGTCTCGCACCTATCGAAACCAGGCAACCATGGAAGAACTCGCGGGCCGCACCGGAGGGCGCGCGTTCACCAATACGAACGATATCGCGGGCGCAATCCGGACCGCGGTCGAGGATTCTTCGATTACGTACACACTGGGCTTTTACCCGCAGAACGACAAGTTCGACAACTCCTTTCACAACCTGAAGGTAAAACTGGTGGACTTTCCGCACCTGGACCTGCGCTACCGGAAGGGGTATGTGGACCAGAGCACTCCGCCGCAAGACGAAGGACAACGGCGGGCGGCGCTGCATGACGCCGTTTTGAGCCCGATGGACGCTAACGGCATCGGGCTGCGCGCAAGTGTACGCGAAACCAGCGGGGGCTTCGACGTGACCCTGCGGGTGGACCCGCGAACGATTCTACTCGATCCCCAAGGGGACCGATGGGCGGGGAAGCTGGACCTTCTGTTCGTGGAAAAAGACGAGCACGGCGCGCAGACTTACGGCGTGGACGACACGCTGTCGATGGAACTGAAACGGCAGAATTACGACCGGGTGCAGGAGGAGGGCCTGATGTACCACCGGGTGCTCCCACCGGCGGGCAAAGCCACCGAGATACGGGTGGTGGTGCGGGACGCGTCGACTGGAGCGGTGGGCAGCATTACCGCGCCGCTTAGCGCGATTCCATCGCAACCGTAAAAGGGGCGGGTCCTGGAGGACCCGGCTGCGGGGCTAAAGCCCCGCGCGGGATAAATCCCGCCCTCCAGGACCTCGGGATTAATGCACGATTAATTTAGGTTATGCCTAAAAATTAATATTGAAAAAACTTGACGCAAACCGGCCGGAACGTGCACAATCAGATTATCCGGTTGCTCCGGCCGGCGTTCGGTATTTGGGTTCTGGCGAACTACTACAGGTTTCACCACCTGGGCGCTCGTGTCTGGACGTATGATGAAGTCTTCATTAAGCCTCGCCCGGCTTCTGCAGTTCGCAATCATTTTCTTATTGATATCCCACGTCGTGGTTGCCGCGCCTGCGCGCCACCGCCGCCGGGCCGTGCATCACGCCGCCTCCGCGCCGCGCGCCGCCATGGTCCCTCATTCGAGCAGCGCCTTGGTGCATCGCGCTTCTTATCGCGTGCCGGCGCCGCCCCCGGTGGTGGTGCGCGGCGGGCCGTGGACTGAGCCGACTTATGCCGATTCCACCATGGGCGACAACGTCGATGGCGAAGATCTGGAAGTGCGCCGCTCCGCCGTCGAGGCGCTCGGCGCATACAACGGATCGGTGGTAGCGGCGGATCCGAATACGGGCCGCATCTTGACCATCGTCAACCAGAGACTGGCGCTCCGCAGCGGATTTCAACCCTGCTCCACAATCAAGGTCTCGGTGGCGCTGGCGGCCCTCAGTGAAAAAGTGGTCGGCGGCGATGGCAAGCTCTTCCGCCACGGCGGCTACAACCTGACGCAGGCTCTGGCGCACTCGAATAACTACTATTTCGCCACGCTAGGTACGAAGCTCGGCTTCGATAAGGTTAGCTATTATGCCCACCTGTTCGGATACGGCGAAAAGGCCGGCCTGAACATCCCCGGCGAGAACCCCGGGCGTTTCCCCGCCGAGCCCCCCAGCAACGGCGGCGTGGGCATGCTCACCAGCTTTGGCGAAGAGATCGCCCAAACGCCGCTGCAACTGGCCGCGCTGATGTCCGCGCTGGCCAATGGCGGCACCCTCTACTACCTGCAATATCCGCGCACCGAGCAGGAAGCCCGCGAGTTCGTGCCGCGCGTCAAGCGCCAGTTGGATATCGGGAACCTGATTCCCGAGTTGAAGCCCGGCATGCGGGCCGCCGTCGAGTACGGCACGGCGCGGCGGGCACAGCAGGATGAACCCATCGCCGGCAAGACGGGCACCTGCACCGATAGTCACACGCACCTGGGCTGGTTCGGCTCCTTCAACGACGTGGGCAAGAACAAGCTGGTGGTCGTGGTTCTGCTCACCGGCGGACGGCCCGCCATAGGACCGCTGGCCGCAGAAGTCGCCGGCGAAGTCTACCGCAGCCTTGCCGGGAAGAACTACTTCGCCGCGCGGGACACGCCGCGCACGCTCACGCCCGCGACCCTCATCTCCACGCAAATCTGTTGCGCGAGGTAGGTACGGGCAACCTCACACAGCGCAGGTGGGATGCCCTCTTGGCCTGTCCGCTGCCGACGATGTGCTACTATCCATCGGCTCCTTCGCGCGCCGCGACGAATCGTGTGGCAGGCCCGTGGCCTGCGCGGGTCTCAGCCCCGCTTCCCGCGAGTGAAGCTCGCCCGCTCCGGCTTTCAACCGGCGTTCCGTTTGCGGCTTGCCACCATGCGGAGTGGATCATCGGTCCGGGCCATTGGACATGTAGTGGCGGGACTGGGAGTCCCGGCGCAGAGGGCATCCCGGCTGAGAGCCTCCCCACCAGGTATCAGTAAGTGAGCAGTGTTGGGACTTTAAATTAGACCCACTCCAGGGCGCCCTTTTTGTAGGCCCAGATGTAGCCCACCACCAGGATGCCCAGGAACACCACGACCTCGGCCACGCCGAACCATCCCAACGTCTTATACCGGACGGCCCAGGGAAACAGGAAGATGGTCTCCACGTCGAAGATGACGAACAGAATGGCGATGATGTAGAAGCGCACGGTGTAGCGTCCGCGCGAATCCGAGGCGGCCTTGATACCGCATTCGTAAGCTTCCAGCTTGGTGGCGGACGGAGAGGATGGCCGAACCAGTTTGGCGATGACGATGGTCACGACTGGGAATGCGATGGCAATTGCCAGGAAGATGAAGATCGGCAGGTAACCGCTCGGCATGGCCACAAATATATCATAGTTAAAGCCGGTTCAAGACATGCAAAGCGATCCCCGCAGCGCATACACGGAGCGATTGGAGGCCCGCCGCCAGGCGGCAGCGCGGCTCGACCAGCGGCACCACACCATCGGCAACTTGCGCCTGCTGGTCTTCTTGAGCGCGGCCGTTCTGGCGTGGCTGGCCTGGGGACGCGACGCGCTTAGCGCGTTCTGGCTGGGTCTTCCCGCGGCGGTGTTCGTCTGCCTGATCGTGGTGCATGAGCGCGTGCTGCGCGCCCGCCGCGCCGCCGGGCGTGCGGTGGCGCACTACGAAAGAGCGCTGGCGCGGTTGGACGGGCAGTGGGCCGGCCACGGCGAAACTGGCGAGCGATTCCTGGACCGCACTCACCCATACGCAGCCGATCTGGACCTGTTCGGCCGAGCGTCGCTGTTCGAGCTGATGTCCACCGCACGCACGCGCATGGGCGAGGAGACCCTGGCGCGCTGGCTGCTCGAAGCCGCGGAACCAGGCGTGCTGCGGGCGCGGCACGAAGCGGTAGCCGAGCTGCGCCCCATGCTGGACCTGCGGGAGGACCTGGCGGTACTGGGCGAGGATGTGCGCACGGGCGTGCATCCGGCGGAACTGGCGGCATGGGGCGATGCCCCGCCGCTGCTGGAATCGCGCCGCGCCCGCGCGATTGCCTTCGCGATCCCCTGCCTGGTGGCCGTGTCCGCAGTGCTCTGGGGCGCGTTGGGCTGGCGCGATCCATTCTTCGCGATGCTGGCGGCCGTGGCCATCTTCATCGCACGCTATCGCCGCGTGGTCGCGCGCGTGGTGGAATCGGTGGAGCAACCGGCGCACGACCTGGCCCTGCTGGCGAAAGTGCTCGCCCGGCTGGAGCAAGAGCGCTTCACATCGGCGCGGCTGCTCGAGTTGCGTGGCGCGCTGGATGTCGCCGGCCGGCCGCCCTCGGCACGGATCGCCAAGCTCAACCGGCTAATCGAGATGCTGGACTCGCGCGACAACCCGTTCATGAAAGCCGTGGGCCCGCTGATGCTGTGGACCGAGCAACTGGCCTTCGCCATCGAGGCCTGGCGCCGGGTGTCCGGACCCGCGCTGCGGCGCTGGCTGGCCGCGGTGGGCGAGATCGAAGCGCTGTGCGCCCTGGCGGCCTATGCGTACGAGCATCCGGCGGACGTGTTCCCGGAGTTAGAATCCGGCGCGGCCTGCTTCGACGGCGAAGAACTGGCGCATCCGCTGCTCGATCCATCGCGCGTGGTGCGCAACAGCGTGCGGCTGGGCGGCGATTTGCGCGTGCTGATCGTCAGCGGCTCGAACATGTCCGGCAAGAGCACGCTGCTGCGCACGGTGGGCATCAACGCGGTGCTGGCTCAGGCGGGAGCGCCCGTGTGCGCGCGCCGGCTGCGGCTGTCGCGCCTCGCGCTGGGCGCGTCCATACGCACGCTGGACTCACTCCAGGACGGCACTTCGCGCTTCTATGCCGAAATCAAGCGCCTGCATCAGATCATGGAGCTGACCGCCGGTCCGCTGCCGGTGTTGTTCCTGTTGGACGAGTTGCTGCACGGGACCAACTCGCACGACCGGCGCATCGGCGCGGAAGCCATCGTGCGCGGCTTGGTCGAACGCGGCGCGATGGGCCTGGTGACCACGCACGACCTGGCGCTGGCGCAGGTCGTCGACGCGCTCGCGCCGCGCGCCGCGAACGTGCACTTCGAGGATCAGTTCGAGAACGGGCGCATAACGTTCGACTATCGCCTGCATGCGGGCGTGGTGGAGAAAAGCAATGCGCTGGAGTTGATGCGGTCGGTGGGTCTGGAAGTGTAGGAAACTGGGCGTTAGGGAAAGCCGGCGCTGGGGTCTAGAGCTAGGTGCTGGGTGCTGGTCTGTTGCGCGCTTAGGTCTCGGAGGACCCCGCGACTCGTCCTCCGCTAAAGCTTCGTCCTCGGTTTGTTCTTCGTAATGCGCGAGCACACGTTGTACTCTCTCCTCATCCCATCCGTTTGGAAACTTGTCCTGGCTCATTAACCTCTTTCCGGAGCCTTTTCGGCCCGCACGGAGCGCGAGAAATTGTCCCGCTACTGCTTTGTCTGAGAGACAGCTACCCGGCCAGTCGCCCACGCAATTCTGCCTTGGTACGATCATCGATTTCGACGAGGGGCAGCGCAACAGTATCGGACCCACGGCTCTTACTCGCGCCATCTGGCTTCGGCCATGCGTAGAACACCCGATTTTGCTTCACATCGGCGACCAGCACCAGTACGGGAATGTTTGAGTGCGCCAAGCGGTCGTAGGCGCGCCGGTTTATCAAGAAGCGCGCCGGAACGGGACGATCCGTCGCCTTGACCTCTACCGCAGTGACATTGATACCGCCCTTGGAATTTGGGAATCCCGCGAAGTAATCATAGCCAAGATTCCTGTTTGCGCGGGCGACGAACGTCGGCCCTAAATCCTGCAGTAGCAGTTCCGCCATCAGCTCACCCCTATGTTCCACCATCCCAGAGTGTGTATATTCGTTCTTCATAGGGCTATGCGAATGCGGAAGAAGTCGGTTTATGGCCCGTCGCGGCCCAATAGTCTCGAACTTCCCTATGCAGCGTTTGAAGGTTCGCACCCGTTAGCTCATAAGACAGCGGTATGCGGGTGATGGCTTTCACCGGAATGCCAGTGTGTACGGATCGGACGAATGTTCGTTTCGTTGGTTCGTGAACACCAAGGAGATAAGTTGGGCCTGGAATTCTAAGAAGGCGGTCTATGTCCCTCTTCTTGGTCGAGATGTTTAGGCAACTTGCTGTCAAAGCGGACGTGGTGGCCTTGACCTGCGCGAGGAAATAGAGGCTTTTTCCAGGTACCCCATCCACATGGACATAAAAATCAATGGTTGGGAATTTCTCGCCAAGGGAGGTTGCGCGGAAGAGCGGCCTTCCAAATTGCTTATATTCGCATAAGCAAAGGTCGGCGATCTTCTCTCCCCGGTACCCGGTAACGTCCTTTAATTCGTTCGTCATAAGACCTGCGTGCGGCGAGACGCCTCACGTAGTCCACCCGGTTTTCATTCTACCACCTATGGACGTACCGGCATTCTTACACCGTCCAATCGTCCCGATCCCCGCTAGTCATCTCGATCCAGCCTTGCTGCGGCACCGCATCCATCGGCAGGCCGCCCTGCCAGAGCGAGAACTGAAAGCGGACCGGGGCGCCCGCACGCGCGCCGAGCGCGGCCAGCGACAGGCGCGCCTCCAGCACATTCTTAAAGGCGAACGCGACGGCCTGCGCGGCGGGTGGCGGCGCCGCGGCCAGCTTCAGCTCCGTGACGATGGCGCGGCCATAGTCGAAGCGCACGGTCACCTGGCTCGATTGCGCGGGGTCGCCCGCCGTGATGTTCAGGCGCGCTTCCATCTCCGAAATGATCTGCTCGGAGCCGCGGTGAAAATCCACCCGCAGATACAGGTTCTCTCCGTCGCTGCCGTAGTACACCTCGCGCACCAGGAACTTCTTGCCGTGCATGGAGCCGGAGCGCTCGTCCACGCGATACAAGCCGGCGCCCAGCCATTCGAAATACGAAGTGACTTCGCCGTCGATGACGGGCTCGATCGGCCCGCTGGGCGGGATGTGCACGGCGCTCACCGCAACGCGCAGAATGGGGCGGGACAACTCCTCCGGCGGGCTGAGGTTCAAGAAACGGTAGACGTTCGCCAGATGGCTGCGGTAAAGCTGATCGAACTCCACACGGTTGGCGGAATCGTGCTCGGGGCCGTACCACCAGCACCAATCGCTGCCCTCGGCAATCAGCAGCTCTTCATAGGCCAGACGGCGGCGGTCTTCGGGCACTTTGGCCGCGGCCTGGTACGTTTCCCGCGCGCGCAGCAGTTGGCTCCAAGCCTGGTTATCCTCCTCTGCGCCGATCCAGACGTCGAAGTTGGCGTTGATCCAGGACCCCGGGAAAACGTGCGACAGCGGCTCGGGTTCCATTTTGGTCAGCGCGTCGCTGACGGTTACGGCGGACATCTGCGCGTCTTCCGAGATCAGCGTATACAGGTAGCGCAGGAAGGGCCGGCCGTTCCGATCATAGTATTCCCAGGCGTTTTCGCCGTCGAGAATGATGGGAACCAGGGCATCGCGGCCGCCCGCCAGGATGCCGCGGCAGTTCTCGCGGATGCGATTCAGGAAATCGTTCGCGGCCTGGGCGGAGTCCATTCCCGAATACACGAAGCCGATCAGGTCGCTCAAAAAGTGATCGCGGAAAAGCACGCCGATCTGTCTGCGGCTCTGCTCCCAGCGGTAAGAGCGATAGATGGCGTCCACGCCGATGGCGCGGCCGAGCGTGCGCCCCAGGACGCCGCTGTCGCTGGCCGCCCAGTGGAAACCGACATCGGCGGCGATGCCGAACGTCTCGTCGGAAACGGAGCCCTCCGAGGGCCACAGGCCCACGGGCGCTACACCGAACTCGCGCTCCACGTAGTTGCGGGCCATCTCCAGTTGCGTGTGGGCGTCTTCCGGATAGCGAAACGGGGGCGGCAGCGGCACGCCGGGATGCGACACCGAGGCGATGTTGGAGTCGCACAGCAACGGCAGGATGGGGTGATAGTAGGGTGTGGTGGAGACTTCGATCTGTCCGGCGCCGGCCATCTCGCGATAGATCGGGATCACCTTGCCCAGGATCTCCAGTTGTTTGCGTCCCACCAGCCGCTGGTCGTCGAGCGTGTAATCGGCGCCTTTGGTAAACAAGTCGCGAACTTCCGGGTCGGCGGTGCGAAACTCCTCGTCGAACCAGATGAGTTGCGAGATCACCTGCAGGTCGCGGAAATCCTGCGCGGAGAAGCGGCGGCGGGCTGTGTTGAGGGTGTTTTGGGAGTGGCACGCTTCGTAGAGCGCGCCGTATCGCGGAAGCGCCTGGGTCATGCGCGGCGGATGCGCCTGCAGGAGCTGCTGCAACAGGAAGGTCTGGTCCGCCTCGGTCAGCGCTTCAGCGGGCTTTAGCGCGGCAACCAGGTAGGGATCGTGGGCTTCGCCGCGGGCGTACTCGTCGACCTGCGCGATCATGGAGGGCACCAGGTTGAAGGTTTGGCGCACGTTGGGAAACTCGCGCAGGATCTCGACCATGCCGTAGTAGTCTTTGAGGGCGTGCAAACGGGTCCATGGCAGCTTGTACTCGCCGGTCGCGAGGTCCTTGTAGAAGGGCTGGTGCATGTGCCAGAGGAAGCAAAGATAGATGCGGGGCATGGGTTAACGGGCGAGCGGGGCGGAAGGCCCGCGCGGGCTCAAGCCCGCCCTCCGCGCGAAGAAACTGCTGGCTGGTGGCGGCGCGTGGACGCCTTTGATGGCCAGCCAGAGGATATCGTTTAACTCGTCGGCGTCGGCGCGATCTTCTTCGCTGAAATCCAAGCGGGAGGACCGCTCGGCAGTCGCCGAGTGCAAGGGATTGCGTTCGTCGAGCGGCACGCGCGGCTTTTCGGCCGTGTAGGGCTCCGGGTCCGCGGCCGCCTGGAATGCGGCGGACATGGGCCGCGCCGCGGCGTCGAACTGCGTCATGGGCCGCAGCCCCAGGATCAGCTCCATGGTGCGCAACATGGAGGCGGTGTTGTACATCGAGCTGTCCACGGCTTTGTGCTTGACATAGGGCGAGATGAGAAACGCGGGTGAGCGGTGCGAGTCGACGTGGTCGGGGCCGTTCTGCGCGTCGTCCTCCAGGACGAAGATGGCGGTGCTGGGCCAGAAGCGGCTCTTCGAGACGGCTTCCACCAGCATCCCTAGCGCATAGTCGTTATCTGCGTTCATGGCGATGGGGGTGAGCTTGCCGCCCTGCGTGCCGCTGGTGTGGTCGTTACCGAGTCGCATAAACATCAGTCGCGGCATAACGCCGGATTTCTCAAATTCCGCGAGGTCGGCCAAAAACACCTTCACGCGTTCCACATCGGGGTACTCGAGATCGAAGTCGCGATAGTGGAGGTTCGTGACGCTTTTCAGAACCGGGTCGCGGACCAATTCAATCTGGGTGCCGTCGGGAGCGGCTTTAGCGCGGTTTTGAGCCATGTAACCGTAGTTGCGCACGGAGATTCCCGCTTCGACGGCGTTCGACCAGAGATATCCGGCGGGCGGCACATCGGTAGGGTCCTGCTCTTCGTAGTCGTAATGGTTGCGGCGGTTGGCGTAACTGTTCGGCCACATCTTCTGGATGTAATCGATGCCGATGGCCGCGGTCGACCAGGAATGGCCGTCGGCGCTCACATCGCCGTTCACGTAGAAGTTATCCAGCAGCACGAACTGGCGCGCGATCTTGTGCTCGTTAGGGGTGACCTTTTCACCGAACAGCACGAGGGAAGGATCGCCGTTGCCTTCCTTGATATCTCCGAGCACCTGGTCGTAGGAGCGGTTCTCCTTGACGATGTAGATGACGTGCTCGATGGGCGGGAACGGATTGGGCGTCTCCAGCTTCTCGTCGCGGTAGGGGGAGTTGGCCATGGCGGTCCTGGTGTACGTCTCCAGTTGCTCGTCGGAAAAGCGGTCGATGAAGGAGGCCGTGCCGGTTTGAATGCGGGCCACGTATTCGACGATGTCGGCGTCGTCCTGGTGGCTGGCCTTCGGCCGGCGCGTGGGATTCGGCCCGTGCGGATTCGCATGCGAGCCGAGCCCGCGGCCATTCAGCACCACCAGCGTGCCGTTCGGCAGCACGCGCGCCGCGGTGGGATACCAGCCGGTGGGGATGAAGCCTTCGACGTGGCTGCGTTCCTCGGAGATATCCGCGACCGCCACCACGTTGGCGTCGGAGCAGACCACGTAGAGGCGCTTGCCTTCCTGGCCGATGGCCAGCGCGCTGGGAGTCATGCCGGCGGGTTGGCGCGGCGTCATGGCGGTATTGATGGTCTCGATCAGCCGCAGTTCTTTGCCCTCGGAGACGCCCAGCGTGTAGACGCTGTTCGTATTGGAGGCGGCGATAAACAGGCGCGCGGCGTATGCGGTTTCCCCTTCGGACGCCTCGCTGGCGCCGGCGAGCCAGAGCATGTCGGTGGGATGCGGGCCGAGCCGCACGCTGGTGAGCTGGTTGCCGGAGGCGGTGTCATAGTGGCCTACGGAGCCATCCGCCCAGCTCGTGACGAAGAAGGACTTGCCGTCGGGATGGAAGAGGATGCGGTAGGGGCGGCGGCCGGTCTTGACGCGATCGATCAGCATGCCGGACTGCGGATTGATAACGACCACCGAGTCGTGATACAGATCCGCCGCGTAGATCAGGCGTCCGTCGGGAGTGAGCGCCACGTCGCCGATGAAGTCGGCATGCGTGCGCTTGTCGGGCGATACCACCGTGAAGGTGCGGGTGGGTTCCAGCTCGCCATCGGCGAAAGAGAACTCGAAAACCGCCGCGCGCGAGCCGCCGCCCACGTACACGCGGTCGCCCTTAGGCGAAAAGGTCAGCCCCAGCCAGCCGTCGGCCACGGGCACGCGACGGGTCTCGCGTCCGGTAGCGGCTTCCAGCACGCTGATGGTGGGCGGCTTGTATCCGCCGTTCAACACCAGGAGGTAGCGGCCATCGGGCGAGAGCGCGGTGGACATCGGGAAGGTGTCCAGCGGGATTTGTTTGCCGGCCGGTTCGAGGCGCCAGCCGCTGTTCAGCAGAAATCCGCCACTGGGAAGCGGACCCACCTGCTCGCGCGGGACCGGCTGGGAGCACAGGAGAGCGGCGGCGAGCAGTAGTGCAATGACGAAGTATAAGCGCATCCTGCCTACGATCATAGCGTGTGGCGCGCGCTTCAGCGCGCTTCAGCGCGCTTCAGCGCGCCGCCGTGGCCTTCAGCCAAGGGTTCTGACGGCCATCCGAAGATGGCGAGCTGAAGCTCGCTACTGCACGCTGAAGCGTGGCCACGGTCCATCGTTCAGCATTGGCCAAGTCGGGTGCTTAACCGTATTGGGATTCCTGACTGACAGAAACCGCTCCCTGACGGTCGCGGCTCGGTAAGCCTTGCGAAATGAGCGCGACTGTTACTGAGCCGCGACCGTCAGGGAGCGGTTTCCCCAAAACGGTTACGCACCCGGCCAAGTCGGCGCCACTTGCGCCCGGCTTTCCTTTTCGGGGATAATTGACATCACCGATGTTACCGCTCGCCTAAGAGACAGGAGTTCGGGGTTGAGAACAGCCTTGATTTCTGCCATCGCCGCGTGTGCCGAGCAGCGCTTTCAGAAGAAGGCGCGGGAATTCTTGCAAGGTCTTTCCAGGGACGAGCTACAGTATATCGCGGAGTTTCTGGGCGCCTGCGTGCTGGAGTCTGTGGGGCACTCCGCGCTCAGCCGGCGCGAGTTGGCCGACGGCATTGCGCAGTTCGAACAGGTCCGCCGCGCGTCCCCGGACGGCGGCGGCGATCGGGAACACAAGATGATTCTGTTGCTGGAGTATCTGTGTCGCAGCCAACTCACGCACTGCTCCCTGGCGGTGCGGGCCGGGCGGGCGTAGCCGGACCTATTCCGTCGCTCTTAGCTCCCGAATCCAGATGTTGCGATAGCGTACGGGCTGTCCATGGTCCTGCAACAGGAGCGGCAGTTTGGCCGGCGTCACTTTGTAGGGCGGGCGCTTCATATAATCCGTGGGACCCGTCGGCATGGCGTGGTCTTGCGCCAACACGCCATTGAAGAGCAGTGTGACCGTCGCCGGTTCCAGCAGCTTCGAATCGGGTGCGAACCGCGGACCATGGAAGACGATGTCATAGGTCTGCCACTCGCCCGGCGGACGGGCGGGGTTCACCAGCGGCGGATACTGGCAATAGATCGCGCCGGCCTGGCCGTCGGCGTAAGTCTTGTTCCGGTTGGATTCCAGCACCTGGATTTCGTACAACGAGTGCAGGTACACGCCGCTGTTGCCCGGTTCCTGATCGGAGCCGTGGGGCGGATTCGGGGTAGCCCACTCGACGTGCAACTGGCAGTCTCCGAAGGCCTGCTTGGTGACGATGTCGCCGGTGCCGGGGGCGACTTCGAAGTAGCCGTCGCGCAGTTTCCAGGCGATCGGCTTGCCGTCGTGCTGCTGCCACGCGGAGAGGTCCGTTCCGTTGAAGAGTTGCACGGCATCGGAAGGAGCAGTGCCGGCATGCTGCTCGGTGCTGGGCTCGCCGGGCGTCACCATGGCGGGCAAGGGCCGGCTGCGGTCGCCGGTCTTCCACTTGATCGCGGGCACGGTTGCGGCAAAGGCCGTAAGGGCAATGGGCAGGAAATATCGGATTCGCATTTGGCCCGATTTTAGCACCGTGCCGCGCACCCGGCGCAGCGATGCGGCGCCGATAGCGGCGTTGACAGCTTCAAGTTGGCTTTTCGTGCCCTCGCATCTCCTTAACGACTTTCTTATGCCTTCCTTATGGCCCTGGTGCGATGCTTTTGGATTGCCGGTTGAAGCATCGGTTCGATTGTTAGAAAATCGTGGCGGTCCCGAAGTACCCGTTTTGCCTGAAAGATAGGCCTATCCCCCGTCGAAAGATAGACACGGCTCCGGACAAGACCGCTCCAAGCCATGATAGGATGAAGAGGCCTGTGGGGTGCTCGTTCGCCTTAGAGGATCCCAGTCTTCCCCGTCGGCAGATGGTACCCTTCCTCCTGGACAAAGACACCCGGCCAATTCGCCAGGGAGGTGATATGCAGCCCCTATTACGGCGGCTGTCGATGGGGTTCCTTTTTGCGGCCTGCTTCGCCGAAGCGATCTTCGGGCAGACGAGCGCGCAGAAGACCATGACGTGGCAGCAAGCGCGGGAGGAGTTCGAAAAGTCCAATCCCACCTTGCGGGCGGCGCGCATCGGCATCGAAGAATCGCGGGACGAGGAGATCACGGCCTATTTGCGTCCCAACCCGGATTTCGCTCTCTCGACGGACGGGACTCAAATCTCTCGCTATCAAGGGGTCTGGCGTCCTTTCGCCGGCACTCAATTCTCACCCAACATCAGCTACCTGCACGAACGCGAGCACAAGCGGGAACTGCGTCTGGAGAGCGCACAAAAGGCAACCGCCATCGCGGAATCCCAATTGGCGGACCAGGAACGGACCCTGCTTTTCACCTTGCGCGGAGCGTTTGTGCAAGCCTTGCAAGCCAAGGCCGTGCGCGACCTGGCGAAGGAGAACCTGGCTTATTTCGATCATGAGTTTGGCATCAGCCAGGACCGCTACAAAGCCGGGGATATCGCGCGCGTGGATCTGGACCGCCTGGAGTTGCAACGCGTGCAGTACGAGTCCGATCTGCAGACCGCCGAAGTGAACCTGCGCACGGCGAAGATCCAGCTCCTGCAGTTGCTGAACGACAGGACTCCCATCGAGCAGTTCGACGTGCAGGGGCCCTTTGATTTTATGGAGCAGATTCCGGCGCCGGAAGAGATGCGCCGCATCGCCATGGAAGAGCGGCCGGACTTGAAAGCTGCCGTCCAATCGGTTGACAAGGCGCAAACCGATTACAAGCTGGCGGTGGCCAACGGATCGACCGATCCGACCTTCAGCGTATGGGTGACGCACAACCCTTCGTTCAACAACCCGTATGACAACAACACGATCGGCGCCAGTGTCAGCATTCCCTTGCGTATCTTCGACAAGAATCAAGGGGAGAAGGCGCGCACGCGGGTGGACATTACGCGCAACGAGAGACTGCGGGACGCGGCTGAGGCGCAGGTTTTCAGCGATGTAGATTCGGCCTATGCCACCTTGCTCAATACAGTGACTCTACTGCGGCCGTACAAGACGAAATATCTGGCGACCGCCGGCAGAGTGCGCGATACGATCGCTTTTTCGTACCAGCACGGCCAGGCCGCGTTGGTCGACTACCTGGACGCCCAGAGAGATTACCGGGCGGTGCAGGTAAGTTATCTGAACTTAGTAGGTTCTTACTTATCCGCCGCGAGTCAATTGAATCTCGCGGTGGGCCGTGAGGTTATTCAATGAAACGGCGCGAACTAACAACCGCTCCCTTACGGTCGCGGCTCGGAATATGGCCGCGGCTCGGAATATGGTCGCGGCTCGGACTATGGTCGCGGCTCGGAATCGATGCGGAGCCGTGCGGGTCAGCAAGCGGTATTCTGGCGTTGGGGTGCCTGGCTTTAGTGCTGGCCGGATGCAGCGCGCAGGGCAAAGGCGACCCCAAAGCCGAGGCTCCGCCGCCGGCCGAGGTGGAGCACGTCCAGAGCGCGGGTCTGTTCAAGGTGGACGACCCCAGCAAGTTTCCGCTGGCAACCGCGGGCAGGATCGATGCGGCGCCCGAGTTGAACGTGACTGGCGTGGTCAGCCCCGATGTATCGCGGACCATTCCGGTGATTACGCTGGCATCCGGCCGCGTGATCGAGGTGCTGGCCCGGTTGGGGGACACCGTGACCAAAGGCCAGCTCCTGATGAAGGTGCAGAGCGCGGATATCGCCGGGGCTTACTCGGATTACGAGCAGGCTCTGGCGGACGAAACACTGGCCAAAGCACAACTCGACCGCTCCAAGATTCTCTTCGACAAAGGCGCCATCGCGCAGAAAGATCTGGAAGTCGCCGAGGACACCGAGACGAAGGCTCAGGTCACCGTCAAGACCACGCTCGACCACTTGCGCGTGCTGGGCGCGGATCCGGATCACCCATCGGCTATTGTGGAAGTGCGCGCGCCGGTTGCGGGCGTGATCACCGACCAGCAAGTGACCAGCGCATCCGGCGTACAGGGATTGGCCTCTCCGAATCCGTTCACGATCTCGGACCTCTCGCATATCTGGATTCTTTGCGATGTGTATGAGAACGACCTGGCGCAAGTGCACCTCGGCGAGTACGCGGATGTGAAGCTGAACGCCTATCCCAAGCAGGTGCTCAAAGGGCGTGTCGGTAATATCAGCCCGGTTCTGGATCCCAATCTGCACACGGCCAAAGTCAGGCTGGAAATGGCGAATCCGGGATCGATGCGGCTGGGCATGTTTGTCACCTCGACATTCCATGGCTTGCAGAAAGAGACGCACGCCACGGTGCCGGCGCCGGCAGTGCTGCATCTGCATGACCGCGACTGGGTCTACGTTCCGGCGGATGGCGGGCAGTTCCGGCGCGTGGAAGTGACCGGCGGCAAGATGCTGCCCGGCAATCTGCAGGAGGTCGCGGGCATCCAGCCGGGCCAAAAAGTGGTTTCGAATGCGCTCGTCTTGCAAGCCACCGCGGAACAATAATACAGTGGAACAATTATGACGAAAGAGGAAGTCCGCGCGCGCATCGAAGAGTTCGGCATCATTCCCGCGATCCGACTTTCTTCCCCCGAGGACGCACGCTTCGCCGCGGAAGCGGTCTATCGCGCCGGGCTGCCGATTGTCGAGATACCCCTGACGGTTCCCGGAGCGCTGGATTTGATTTCCGCGCTGCTGCGGGACTTTCCGGACATGGTAGTGGGCGCCGGAACGGTGCTGGACGCCGAAAAGGCGCGGCGCGCCGTGGGAGCCGGCGCGCGATTCATCACCAGCACGGGCATGGACGCGAGCGTAGTGGGGCTAGCCGTTGAGGAAGGCGTCCTGGTGCTGCCGGGCGCGCTGACGCCCACCGAGATCATCAACGCATGGAAGGCGGGCGCCGATTTCGTAAAAGTGTTTCCCTGCGCGCCGATGGGCGGAGACAGCTATATCAAGGCGCTGAAAGCGGCTCTGCCGCAGATACGCCTGATTGCGGGAGGCGGCGTGCAGCAGCACACCGCCGGGCATTACATTTCCGCGGGCGCCAGCGCCATCGGTGTCGGCAGAGAGTTGATCACGCATGAAGCGATTCGCCTCCGCAAGCCGGAATGGATTCTGGAGCTGGCGCACCGGTTCATGGGCATTGTGAAGAACGCACGCACGCATACGCCGTCTGCTAATGTGGTTACGTTTAAATAGCACGGCGTAACTGAATGATTCGCGGCCTGGTTGATTTCTCCCTAAACAACCGCCTTCTGGTGGTCGCGCTCGCCATCGTGCTGTTTGCATGGGGCGTCATATCATTCAAGAGTCTACCTATAGAGGCTTATCCCGACATCGCCAATAACTACGTGCAGATCATCACGCAGTGGCCGGGCCGGGCAGCCGAAGAGGTCGAGCAGCAGGTCACGATTCCCGTCGAAATCGTGATGAACGCGCTTCCGCACCTCCAACACCTGCGGTCTACTTCGCTATTCGGACTGTCCAGTGTAATGCTGATCTTCGACGATCAGTCCGACGACGACTGGAACCGGCAGAAGGTGCTGGAACGTCTGGCGCAGCTCACCTTGACGCAGAACCTGCAACCGCAGATCGGCACCGATTACAGCCCAGTGGGCCAGATTTACTGGTATACGCTGAGTAGCACCAATCCCGAATACGACTTGATGGAGCTGAAATCCCTTCAGGACTGGGTGCTCGAGAAGCAGTTCAAATCCGTCCCCAATGTGGTGGACGTGGTCAGCTTCGGGGGGATCACCAAAGAGTACCAGGTGGCCATCGATCCCAATAAACTCGTGTCTTACGGCCTGAGTCTCGCGCAGATCGAGCAACCCCTGGCGAACAATAATGTGAATGCCGGCGGAAGCTTTATCGAGGCCGGCCTGCAGCAGATCAACGTGCGTTCGGTGGGGCTGTTCGAAAACGTGCAGGATATCGGAGAGACCGTCATCAAGACGCAGCACGGGACGCCCATCCGGATCAGCGATGTCGCCTCGGTCATACAGGGGCCGAAGATCCGCCTCGGCCGCATCGGCAAGGCCATTCACAGAAGAGACGGTAAAATCCTGGACAACGACGATGTGGTCGAGGGCATCGTGTTGTTGCGGAAGGGCGCGGAAGCCGACGCCACACTGCGGGCCATTCACGAAAAGGTCGACAAACTGAATCGTCACATTCTTCCAAAGGGCGTGCGGGTCGTGCCGTTCCTCGACCGCAGCAATCTGGTCCACTATACGACGCACACGGTGATGCATAATCTGACCGAAGGCATCATCCTGGTCGTCATCGTCCTGTTCCTGTTTCTGGGCAACGCGCGCGGGGCCCTGATCGTGGCCCTCACCATTCCTTTCGCGCTGTTGTTCGCCGCCATTTGCATGGACCTGAGCCACATTCCGGCGAATCTGTTGTCGCTGGGGGCATTGGATTTCGGCATGGTGGTGGATGGCACGGTGGTCGTGGTGGAGAACATCGTCCGTCACCTGGGCCACCAATCGGCCCAGCCCAAGCCGCTCATCGAGCTCGTCCGCGAGGCTACCCACGAGGTGCAGCGGCCGGTATTCTATGCGCGGGGCATCATCATCACCGCGTACCTGCCGATCTTCACCCTACAAAGCGTCGAGGGCCGGCTGTTCAGGCCCATGGCTTGGACCGTAGCCTTGGCGCTGCTGGGCGCCCTGGTTTTCTCGCTGGTGGTGGCGCCAGTGCTGGCCAGCCTGTTCTTTACGAAGAACACCCGCGAGTGGCGCAACCCCGCGCTGGCGTGGATGACCGCCCGCTACCGGGCGGCGGTGCGCTGGGCTATTCGCGCACGCTGGGTGACGGTGGGTGCCGCCGTGTCTTGCCTGGCGGCCACAGTCTGGCTGGCGTCCAGCGGCGTGATCGGCTCCGAGTTCCTGCCGCATCTCGATGAAGGCGCCATCTGGGCGCGCGGCACGCTGGCGCCCAGCACCGGCCCGGCCCAGGGCACGCGGCTGATGACTGAAGCGCGCATCCTGCTGGCCTCCTTTCCGGAGGTTACGCAGGTGGTTTCGCAGGTCGGGCGTCCCGACGATGGCACCGACACCACGGGGTTCTTCAATACAGAGTATTTCGTCGATTTGAAACCCAAAGAACAGTGGCGACCGGTGTTTCACCAAGACAAAGTAGAACTGATCGCGGCCATGGACCGGGAGCTCGAGGGAATCCCGGGCGTGCTTTGGAATTTTTCGCAGCCGATTGCGGACAACATGGAGGAGGCCGTGAGCGGCGTGAAAGGCGAACTTGCCATCAAGCTCTACGGCGCCGACCTGAAAACGCTCGAGCAGAAGGGCGACGAAATCGTCAACGTGATGCGGCGCATTCGCGGCGTCGAGGATTTAGGACTCTTCCGGGTCATCGGCCAGCCCAATCTCAACCTGGTCGTCGACCGCAGCCGGGCATCGCGCTATGGAATTAATGTGTCCGACGTGCAGGACGCCATCCAGACCGCCGTAGGGGGCAATGCGGTGGGCCAAGTCTTACAGGGCGAGCGGCGCTACGATCTGGTGCCGCGCTACGCCGCTCCCTATCGCGACACCCAGGATGCCATCGAGAGAATTCGTCTGCTGGCGCCCACGGGTGAACGGGTTTCCCTCGCGCAACTTTGCCACGTGCAGGTGCTCGACGGCGCGTCGGAGATCTATCGCGAAGAAAACTCCCGCTACGTGGCGATCAAGTACGGTGTGCGCGGACGCGACCTGGGCAGCACGGTCGAGGAAGCCATCAAGGCCGTCGACCGTCAGGTGAAGCTGCCGGAAGGTTATACCATCAATTGGGCGGGCGAGTACGCCAGCCAGCAGCGCTCGCAAAGGCGCTTGACGGTCGTGCTCCCGGTGACCATCCTGGTGATCTACATCATTCTCTACACTATGTTCGGTTCGTTCAAGTGGGCGAATCTGATGCTCGCCAGCATCGCCATGGCCCCGCTCGGAGGTCTGCTGGCGCTGCTCATGACCGGCACTCACTTCAGCGTCTCTTCGGGAGTGGGTTTTCTGGCGCTGTTCGGCGTTTGCGTGGAAACCGGCGTGATCATGCTGGAGTACATCAACCAGCTTCGCGCACGCGGCTTTTCGGTGATGGACGCCGCGGTGGAGGGCGCCGTGCTGCGGCTCCGGCCTATCATGATGACGACCCTGGTAGCGACCTTGGGTTTGCTGCCGGCGGCCATGTCGCGCGCCATTGGTTCCGACTCCCAGCGGCCATTCGCCATCGTCATTGTGGGCGGGCTCATCCTGGCCATGCTGCTGAATATCTTTCTGCTGCCCGTGCTGTATGTGTGGTGGGCCGGCGACCGCGACGTGCTCCCCACCCCCGAGGCCGAATTCGAAGAATCCGTGTAGGCGCCCGATGCACGCCGCCGGGCTCAGGTCCGGCGGCGGTCTCGAGGCCGGATTCCAATCGGACGGCTCGTTAAGATTCTCGCAGGCTGGAACATAATCTATGAATAAGTCAGGAACAAGTGATAAATAAGTTATTAAAGTGAGTCGGATGGCGATAACTTGCTGCCCAAAAGATAGCCGTGCCTGACCGAAAGATGTAGCGCCTCATCCGGCGGCTGGTATAAACTGAAGTATACGGTCTCCAAACGATGATCCGCCGGCTGGTCGATTTTGCCCTGAATAACCGCCTCTTGGTGGTAGCGCTTGCGATCCTGCTATTCGGATGGGGCATCATTTCATTTAAGAATCTCCCGATAGAAGCTTATCCGGACGTGGCTAACAACTACGTCCAGGTGATCACGCAATGGCCGGGGCGCGCGGCCGAGGAAGTGGAGCAACAGGTCACTATCCCCATTGAAATCGTAATGAACGGGCTTCCGCACCTGGAGCACCTGCGATCCACCTCGCTGTTCGGGCTCTCCAGCGTGATGCTGGTCTTCGACGACGCTTCGGACAACGATTGGAACCGGTCGAAAGCGTTGGAACGGCTGTCGGAGGTCACGCTGCCCGAGAACCTGCAGCCGCAGATCGGGACGGACTACAGTCCGGTCGGCCAGATTTACTGGTACTCGCTGACAAGCACGAATCCCGAGTATGACCTGATGGAATTGAAGGCTTTGGAAGACTGGGTTCTGGAGAAGCAGTTCAAGTCGGTTCCCAACGTAGTGGATGTGAGTAGCTTCGGCGGTATCACCAGGGAATACCAGGTGGCGATCGATCCCAACAAACTGGTGGAATATGCGCTGAGCATCGGCGATGTGGAGCAGCAATTAACCAATAACAACGTCAATGCCGGAGGCAGTTTCATCCAGCAGGGCCTGCAACAAGTCAACGTGCGCTCGGTCGGACTCTTCGACAACGTGCAGGACATCGGGAAGACGGTCCTCAAGACTCAAAACGGCACGCCCATTCACATTAGGGATATTGCGACGGTCATGCAGGGGCCGAAGATCCGGCTGGGCCGCATCGGCCAGGCGATACACCGCAAGGATGGCAAGATCGCGGACAACGATGACGTAGTCGAAGGCATCGTGCTAATGCGGAAAGGCGCCGAATCCGATGCCACGCTGGTGGGCATCCACGAGAAGGTGAAAGAGCTGAACGAGCACGTTCTTCCCAAGGGCGTGCAAGTCGTTCCATTCCTCGACAGAAGCGACCTCGTACACTTCACCACACACACGGTTCTGCATAACCTGACCGAGGGCATTACCCTGGTGGCCATCATCCTGTTCATGTTCCTGGGGAACGCTCGCGGCGCCCTGATCGTGGCCATCACGATTCCGTTTTCTCTCTTATTCGCGTCGATCTGTCTGGACCTCCGGCACATTCCCGCCAATCTGCTATCCCTCGGCGCGCTGGATTTCGGCATGGTGGTGGATGGCGCGGTGGTGATGGTGGAGAATATCGTACGGCATTTGGGGCACCAGGGCGGCCCACCGCGGCCCGTCGTGGAGCGCATTCGCGAGGCGGCCCACGAGGTGCAGCGGCCCGTGTTTTACGCCATCGGGATTATCATCACGGCGTATCTGCCGATCTTCACGCTACAGAGCGTGGAAGGGCGTCTGTTCAAGCCGATGGCGTGGACAGTGGCCTTCGCGTTGTTGGGCGCCCTGATCTTTTCCATGATTTTGGCCCCGGTGCTCTGCAGCCTGGCGTTCGGCCAGAACACGCGCGAGTGGCGTAATCCAGCGCTGGCGTGGCTGATAGGGCGGTATCGCGTGACGCTGCGCCTGGCCGTTCGCGCTCGCTGGGTCACGGTAGGCGTGGCTTTGATTAGCGTAGTGGCGGCTGGCTGGCTGGCCTCCAGCGGCCTCATCGGTTCCGAGTTCCTGCCGCACCTCGATGAAGGCGCCATCTGGGCGCGCGGAACACTGGCCCCCAGCACCGGCCCGGACGAGGGCAACCGGTTGATGACGCAGTCCCGCATCATCCTGGCCTCTTTTCCGGAGGTCACGCAGGTGGTTTCGCAGGTCGGGCGCCCCGACGATGGCACCGATACCACGGGCTTCTTCAATACCGAATATTTCGTCGACTTAAAGCCCAAAGATCGTTGGCGGAAGGTGTTCAAGGAAAACAAAGTCGAGCTGATTGCCGCCATGGACCGCGAGCTGGAGAAAATTCCCGGCGTTCTCTGGAATTTCTCGCAGCCGATTGCGGACAACATGGAAGAAGCGGTGAGCGGCGTAAAGGGCGAGCTGGCCATCAAGATTTACGGCGACGACCTGCAGAAGCTCGAACAGACCGGCGATCAGATCGTCAACGTGATGCGGAACATCAAGGGCGTCGAGGATCTGGGCCTGTTTCGCGTCATCGGCCAGCCCAATCTCAATTTCGTCGTGGACCGGGACCAGGCCGCCCGTTATGGGCTGAACGTGTCCGATGTGCAGGACGCCATCCAGACCGCGGTGGGCGGCAATGCGGTCAGCCAGGTCCTGCAGGGCGAGCGGCGCTACGACCTGGTGCCGAGATATACGGCGCCCTATCGAGATACCAAGGAAGCTATCGAGAACGTTCGTTTGCAGGCGCCGACGGGCGAGCGCGTCTCACTGGCGCAGCTTTCGAAAGTAGAAGTGAAAGACGGCGCTTCGGAGATCTATCGCGAAGCGAATTCCCGGTATGTGGCGATCAAGTACAGCGTGCGGGGCCGCGACCTCGGCAGCACCGTGCAAGAGGCTATCCGGGATGTGGACCGGCAGGTGAAGCTGCCGGAGGGCTACACCATCAATTGGGCGGGTGAATATGCCAGCCAGCAGCGTTCTCAGAAGCGGCTGATGATCGTGCTGCCCATCACGATCCTGGTGATCTTCATCATCCTGTACACGATGTTCCACTCCTTCAAGTGGGCTACGCTCATGCTGGCTAACATCGCCATGGCGCCTTTGGGCGGACTGCTGGCGCTCCTGATCACCGGCACGCACTTCAGCGTGTCTTCCGGCGTCGGCTTCCTGGCGCTTTTCGGTGTCTGTGTGCAGACCGGCGTGATCATGCTGGAGTACATCAACCAGCTTCGCGCGCGCGGTCATTCGGTGATGGATGCCGCAGTCGAGGGCGCCGTACTCCGGCTCCGGCCCATCATGATGACCACCCTGGTGGCAACCCTGGGATTGCTGCCGGCGGCCATGTCACGCGCCATCGGTTCCGATTCCCAACGGCCCTTCGCCATTGTCATCGTGGGAGGACTGATGGTCGCCATGCTGATGAACATCTTCCTGCTGCCCACGTTGTACGTCTGGGTGGCGGGCGATCAGGACGTGCTGCCCACCCCCGAGGCTGAATTCGAGGAATCGGTGTAGGCGGGCCGCCTCTCAAGCCTATCGGCGTAATGGGGGCACCCGTTGAAGCGTGTGCCACGGAGTTGCCTGCTATACTGCTGCCTGAGGCATGTCCATCGGCGGAAAACTGTACATGGCGGTGCTGGCCGCCGCGGGCGCCATTCTCACCTACCAACTCTTCATCCCGCCGGTCGTCGGGCTCGCGGATCAAGGCGATTTCATACGGACGATCGGCCGGTTTGGCTACGGGCCGCAGCATCACGGCAGCCTCGAGTACGTCTACGTCGAGCCTAAGTTCATCCCCGACCCGCACTATCGTTCGCCTTATTGGGAGCAGGCCAACAGCGAGTACTTGTTTGTGGGCGCCGCGCTCGCGCTGAACAAGCTGGTCTCCAAGGATGGCGCTCTGGATATCACCGTCGCCGGATTGGTGCACGCGCTGGCTTTCCTGGCGGTTTTCGCGCGGCTGCTGTGGGTCACGCGGCGCGACCGGGCGCACGCGCTCCTTTGGATCGGCGCGTTGGTGGCGTTGACGGACGCGGGCTACGCCGTCTATTGGAATTCGTTCTACGCCGAGCCGGCTTCCTGCATCTTCTTCCTGCTGTTGCTGGCAGAAGCCGTGGAGATCGCGAAGGCCGGCGAGACCAGCCTGACGGGTCTCCTCCGGTGGTCGTTATGGTCGGTCCTGCTGGTATTGGCGAAGCCTCAGAACGCGCCGATCGGGCTGATTCTGGGCTTGTTCACTTTCAGGTTGGCGATTTGGGCGCCGTCGAAGCCGGCCCGGTTGGCGGCGGTAGCGGGCGGATGCGCCCTGTTCGCGTGCGCGGCGTTTAACGTGATCGCCATGCCGGGTGTCGGGCGCCAGGCCAATACTTACGGCATGGTCTTCTCGGGCATCCTCGCGGATTCGAAGAACCCCGAGGCGGACCTGCGGGCGCTGGGGCTCGATCCGCAACTCGCCAAATACGCGGGAACCGGCGCATGGAGCGCCGGGACCTGCTTTCCCCAGATGGCGGCCTCGGGAGTGCTGAAACGCGTGAACACCTTTACCGTGCTGCGTTTCTACCTGCTGCGGCCGGCGCGGATGTGGCGGCGCCTGCACGGGCTGCTACCCAAGATCACGTTCCTGCGGTGGTATGGGTATGGGAATTTCGAGCCATCCGCGGGGTTGCCTCCGGCTGCCCAGAGCCGTGCGTTCAACCTGTGGGGCGGTTTCCACGAACACGTCTTGCCGTGGGTGAATAAGTGGATGGTCTTCGCACTGGCCGGCTGGCCGCTCGTCGCCGTCTGGAGATGGGTTCGCGCCCGGGACATCGCGCGAAGCCGCCGCTTGGAACTGGTGACGCTTCTTCCCGTCTGCTGCCTGGCGGCATTGTTCAGCGCCGTGTACGGCGACGCATTCGACGTGGTCAAGCACATGTACCTTTTCAACCTGCTGCTGGATACATGCATGCTGTACGTTGCGTCAGCGGGATGGAGGCGGCTGGCTGTGAGCAGCGCCGGCCGCGGGCGGAATCTTGTACAGCCACAGAGCGCCAACCTTCTCAGTGGGCGGCATGCGGTCCCACCACGGCTGGAACGAAAGCCCTAGCGTTTTGACGACAGTCGGGCTCAGCACGTTCCAGCCCTCGCCGGGAGACGACACATCTACTGGCTTGATGCGCGGCAGACCGTAAAACCGCCGGATGGCCTCCTCGGTGGGCAGCGGCAGCGTAAGCGGCTCGATCAGCATGACGGAAACCTCCGGCACGCCCAACTGTTGTAAGCGCCGGCCCAGCCGCTTGGTATCCTGCCCCCAATCGAGATCCGAGTCGACCAGGATTCTGGCCGGCTCGCGCCCGGCAAATTCGTTGAAGTACGACAGGTAGTCGGGATGGCAAACGGCGCCCGGGACAGCCATCCATAACAGCAGCGCGATGGCCGCCGCCTGGCGCAAGAAACCGCTCCCTGACGGTCGCGGCTCGGTAACGTGCGGTCGCGGCTCGGTAACGTGCGGTCGCGGCTCGGTAACGTGCGGCTCGGTGCCGCGTGCCAGACGGTCGAGCCCCACCGCGGCAAGAATCGAAAAGCCGATGTAGACTGGCAGAATGAGCCGCACGCCGATGTCCACGCGGCTGGTCATGGCTGGGAGCAGGATACCCAGGGAGAATGCCAAAGGCAGGCAGCATGCCCGTGCCGGGAACTTCCTGAAGCAGGCGTAAGTTCCGAGAGCCAATAAGAGCAGGAATGCGATCGGCGTCTTGACGGCCAGCACGACCGGGAAGTAATACCACCAGCCTTTGAGACTGTAATGGCCCAACAGGTAGCCGGGGTGCCCTTCCCGGTTGTGATACTGCGCGGCCAGCAGGCCATCGAAGAACTCCGGAGCGGGCAGCTTGACGTTCCATGCGGGAACCTTTCCGAATGAGAACCAATATCCGGCCCAGATGACGGCCGCGCCCGCGAGCACAGCGACAGCGAAGGTCGCGGCGCGCTCCTGCACGAGAGCCGCCAGTTTTCGCGGTCCGGGCCGTTCCGCCGCCAAATAGAACAGCAGCGCGAGGGTGGCCGCTGCCGGGAGATAAAGCAAGGCGGTGAACTTGGAGAGTGCCGCGAGCGCCGCGGTCATGCCCAGCAGAGCGCCGCGCTTCCATCGTGAAGATGCCGGCGACTCCGCCCACAGGACCAGCGAAAGGAACGCCGCGCCCAAGCAAGCGGCCAAAGCCATGTCCGTACACGCCAGGCCCGCGTGGGCCAGCACGGGCGGCAACAGCGTGAACAATGCCACTGCCAAAGGCGCCACAGTTGCCGCGAAGTGACGCCGGCACCAAAGATAGACAACCCCGCATGCCAGCCAGAAGAAGGGCAAGGTCCCCATGCGCATCAGGGCCAAGGTGCGATTCGGATGGCGCGACCGGAGAATCACATCCCTGCCTTCCAGTTGGCGATTCTCTTCGCCCAGCGGCCGGACGCCGGCCAGGTAGGGCGCCAGTGCGATGGCCGCCCGCGCCAGCGGTGGATGCTGAGTTTCGTATCGGTAAACGTGCTTGCTCAGATATTCGAGGCCGCACGCGAAGTGGCCGGGTTCATCGATGGTGAAGCTGAAGACCCGGTAAGTGACGGCAATGCGAACGGTGGCAATGGCGATCAGGCCGAGCGCCACGGCGAGAGAACGCCTTTCCAGGAACCTGCCTACGCCGCCGGGCAGGATCACTGGGACTCTCCGGGAGGCCCGGTGTCCAGACAGCGATTTCCGGCGATGCTATTCGCCGCCAGCGAGACGCCCGGCGCAGCGGTCACGCACGTTTGCCCGATGGCGAATCCGGAAATCTGGTTGCCCTGGATGCGGTTGTGCACGGTATCGGCCGGGCGGGCCGCGCCGCGCCCCAAGTAGATGCCGCTGTGCAACAGGGCCGGCTGATCGGGGGCGTAGTTGCAGCGCGGCTGGCGCATGTCGCCGGTGCAGCGATTGCGGTTCAATCCGAGCAGCCGATTCCCCGACACTACGTGCCGCGCCCCGATCAGAAAGATGCCGCCATAGCCCGCGCCATCGATCAGATTTCCAGCGATCGTGACGTTGACGGATTGCATGTCGGGATTGGAGTTGCCGAACACGATGCCGTACTGCGCATTGGGGTATTCGGCGTACGATCCCCGGCTGACACAAGAGTTCTCGCGCACCTCGCCATCGTGGAAGCCGTCGAGATCGATGCACTGGCCGTCGACTTCTTCGAAGCGATTGCCCACGTAGGACGAGCGGTCCACATTGCCGGCGGTATCGATCGCGACGGGGATCGCAGAGCCCGCCATATCCACCAACTCCAGCGGATAGCCGATCCTGCGGCCGGTGTTGTTTTCGACCCGGATGTTGGTGGCGTGGCCCACCTGGATGGCGTCGCGCGCCACCTCCTCGATCGCATTCCGCGCGATAATGCCCCCGGCGTTTCGGGGCGAGAAGTAGTTGGAATGCGTCCAGATGGCGTTGCCCCACACACGGCGGATCGTGCATTGGCGGACCTCGAAATCGCGGGTGCCTTCTTCCAGAAGGATTCCGCCGGATGCGTTGTTGCGGCCGGTGGGACTCAGTGAGCCGGAGTCTTCGATGTGGACGCCCTCGATCCGAACGGCGGAGGAGGCGCTGACGAGCAGCGGATAGTCGGCCACCTGGGTGAACGACACGTCGCGGATGGCGATCCGGGTAGCGCCCTCCACCAGGATGCCGTTGTTGCGGTAATAGCGGGCGAAGGGGACGTCGGACGGCGGGAGGCCGATGGGTTTTTCGAGCGCGGCGCGGTTGCCATCGATGCGGAAGGCGGAGAGACGGAGATCGGTTGCGTTTTTGGAGTAGATCAGGGCGCGGCCGTGGAAGTCGGCGGCGGCGCGGAGGGTCGAGCCGGATGGGCTGCCTCGGATTTCCAGGTTGTGTGCGTTTTCGGAGAGGGTTAGTTCGCGGTGCAGGACTAGGGTTCCGGCGGGCAGTTCGATGACTCCGGTTTGGCGGGAGAAGTCGGGGGGGCGGGCGCAGTTGGTTAGGAGGAGAAAGGCTAGCACGGCGAACTGAAGTTCGCCGCTGCACGCTGAAGCGTGCGCCACGGGGGTCTGCCCCACTAGACTACCTCGATGGTTTGGGGGGGGAAGGCTCTTGAGCCGATGTGGATGCGCAGTTCGTGCAGCCCCGGACCGATCGACTCAGGCAGCGCAAAGTTGATCTCGTGACGCTGTTCCACCGGGTCGGTGCAGACGGTGAGGGCGCTGCGGACCGCTACGCCGCCGACGGTGGCGTGAAAGAGATCGGGCCGCAAGGTCTCTTCGAAGACCAGCTTCACCGAGCGGCTGATGATGCGCGTTCCGGAGAGCAGGTTGTCGCCATCGCGCACGGCGCAAAGGCGCGGCACTACCGGTCCGGACGGAACCACGCGCATCCACGCCGAAGTGACCGGCGCGCCCAGCCAGAAAACCTCCACCGGGACGAGCCCTGTACGGGTACCCGGCGGTATGGCGGCGTTCAACTGCACGACGCCATCCCACTCGGGCGGACCCAGGTACGAGAGCGCGCCTGGCCGGCCGTCGATGCGAACCTCCAGGTTGATCAGATCGCAATCGGCGGGCAGGCTCTCGATGCGCAACGCTGCGAACGCGCGGGGTCCCGAGGCCGGCACCAGCGGATCGGCGGTGAGCGCGTTGCTGATGATCCGGATGCACGTCGCAGGCGTCGGCAGCGGGCGCAGAGCTTCGTGCAAACGTGCGCGCCACCCTACGGGCCGCTTGCGCCAGGTAGTCCACAGGTATTGCGTGTCCACATTTTCGAGCGCATAGAGTTGGAAGTCGTGGCGCACGGCGAAGTCGGCCACGTCGGCGGCTGGAATGCGCACCCCATCCCAGGTGTTGTAGCGCTGGAATGTTTCGGGCAACCCGTTGATCTGGCAGCGCAGGATGCCGCCGGGCTTAAGCACGCGACGCGCGTCGGACAGATACGCGAGCACGACCTCGCGGCTGGGAATGTGCTGGAAGACCGCGTAGGAATAGACGAAGTCGAACGACTCGGCGGGGAACAGAGAAAGGTCGGACGTGCGGGTATGGTGCACGTACGCGTTGGGAATGGCTCGCAATTTTTCGCGCGCCAGCCGGATCATTTCATCGGAGACATCGATGCCGTGGATCTCGGCGAAGTCCGCGCTCAGCGGGCGCATGATGCGTCCCGGCCCACAGCCGATTTCGAGGGCCTTCAGGTTGCGCGGGAAGGGCTGGCCGGCGGGGCGCAGATGGCGGGCCTCGGCGCGCAGGCCGCGGACTACGTCGGCGGCGGTCGAGAAGAACTCCGCATCGTCCTGTTCGCGGCGGCCGAACGCGACGTAGTAGTGCGGGTCCTCGCGGGCGCGCGCGTTCCAGTCCTGGCGCATGCGGTCAAGCACATTGGAGTCGGGCATGCCTACCCGGTATTCTATCCATAATGGCGATTGTTTTTCGGCAGGTGGTTTGTCCGCCGCTGGCGAGTCTGGACGCCACGGCGCCGGATGGCGCGGTGATCGGGGTCATTGGCGAGAATGGCTCGGGGAAGGGCACCCTCCTGCGGCTGGCAGCGGGGTTGGCGAAACCGGCATCGGGCACGGTGGAAGCGGGCGAGGAGCGGCGGCTGCTGGGACCGGACGCCGCGCTGGACTTTTCGCCGGTGGCCGTGCTGGCGATGGAACACACCTTGGCGCGGCACGACGCCCTGGAGCGGCAGTGCGCGGCGGTAGCGCTCGAACGGTTGCGGCGCGCGCGGGCTACGGTGCTGCTGGTTTCGCACGAGGAGGAACTCATGCTGCAACTGGCCGACGAAGTATGGTGGCTGGATCGGGGCACGCTTGCGGGCAGGGGCGACCCGGCGGTGATGCTGCGCGCTTACGCCGGCCACATCGCCCGGCGCGTGAGGGAATGGGGCGCGGCGGCGGCGCCCATGGCTCCGCGCTGGCGGCGGGGCGATGGCCGCGTGCGCGTCGAGAATCTGGAGTTGCTGGGCGAAACCGGCCAGCCGGCCGGCGTGGTGCGCAGCGGCGAGCTGGTGGTGGTGCGGGCAACGCTGCGCGTGGAGCGCGCGGTTGCGGAACCTGTCGCCGGGATCATGATTCGCAGCCGTGCGGGAATGAACGTTTATGGCACGAACACGGAGCTGGAGGGGATCAAACTCGGACCGTGCACGGCGGGCGAGGTGTTCGTGCTGGACTTTGCCTTCCGCTGCGAACTGTGCGCCGGCGAGTACACGCTGACCGTGGCATCGCACGATCCGGACGGCGTCTGGCACGACTGGCTGGAGGATGCCATTGCGTTCGCCGTGGCGGACAGCCGGTATACGGCGGGGGTGGCCAATCTGCGGGCGACGCTGACGATCAAAGCCCAAATGCCTGGGAATAAAGCGGGTTAAAAGCCGGTTGTGGGTAATGGGTGATGGGTTGTGGGGGTGTGCGCTGGCGCGGCCGGCGCTGGGGGTCGGGGGGCTGGGATCAGGGTTGGATTTGGGGGCTGGCACAGAGACAGTTATCGCGGACCATGTGGGGTCATTGGTCCGGTTGTCAAAGATCAGGGGGCAGGCTGCTAACGGGTATCTGGGGTGACGGGGGCGCAGAAGACTGGATGGTTCGGGGCGCCCTCCGACATTACATAAGGGGGTGGCGGAACGGGCGCTTGGGCGGCGTGCACGGTTTGCGACGGTTGGGCGGGCTGCGATTGGCGGGCCAGGCGCTCCTTCTGCAACTGCTTCAATTCCCGCATGGCAGATGTGAATTGAAGGCCATCAGCGACACGCCATCGGCCAGGCGGTCTGCAACTGCTTCAATTCCCGCATGGCAGATGTGAAGGAACGCTCCAGACGGGTGCGTTGCGCGGCTACGCGATCCAGAAGCGCGGATTGTTTTTCGGCTGACGTTTCGTGCTGGTAGATATCGTTCTCACCGGTAGCCAAGCGCGCGAGGAGCCATTGGGAGACGGCCATCTGCTCCAGATAGAGCCGCTCGGTGCGGTTGTGAGGCTGCCAATCGGTTAGGAGATCGTTCCAGAGTTGCTTGTATTCCTCCGGGTTTTCGCCGGGCAGGAGTGTGCTGCGGGCACGCAGGCCGTAAGTGAGGGCGTTGAGGCGCACGGCGGCTTTGCCCTCGGGACTGATTGGACCGGTAGAGTGCTGGGCATTCTGCCGGTTGGCTTCGTGCTGTTTGTCGGAAATCAACATGATGTAATTCACCTTTCGATTTCATGATAGAGGGGACGCGGCGGGGGAAGGCTACACCTGGGAGGGTTTTGGATTAGTAAGTGGTTTGGTTGGTTGGGGATGCGGCGGCTGGATTATTATCAATTCGTGTGACCGGCGGAGGGAGGGGACCCAGGGGACCCGCGCAAGCAAGGCCATAGGCGTTAAGATCAGCCCGACTGGACCGTGGCTCGCACCTCTACGCGTAGCGCGTCGGCCAGTTGATGTGGACCGGACATCACGGGAGTAGTGTCCGCACCTAACAAACACGCTTCACTCGACACCTTTACGAATACGCATCAACAGCCTCGATCGGGAACAAACTTATCTGCTCCCGTACGTTCAGCTAGTCGGGAGCATAATTTCGCGATCAAGTCGATTCGTTCCTCGGCTGGCAGGTTAGAGACGGCGTCGGCCGTGACGTTAGTGCCGGTGACAGTCTTCACGAGGTGTTCGTCAAAGGCTGCTCGCAGTTCAAACGAGCCTTGTCCCTTCCTGGTTACGAGCGGCGTAAGTGGAGTGGCCCGAAATCGAAATCTTGGGTTGACCTGCTGCAATCTTGAGCGAAGCATGACCGCAAACTCTCGCGAGTTGCCATCGTAGATAGTTAGATGGGGCTTCGAATCGGGGAAGTCTGGCTTATGCCATACAGGGGCCAGCCTGGGTGCGGATACGGCGAAGAATACGGTATTCTGCCCGGGCTCAAGAAATGCGTCAACTCCCGTTACAACGATTTCGGAACCGTCGATTGCCCTACTTACAGCGGGCACTCCGCGTTTCTGTGTGTAAGGACCCCGAACGGTCACGTGGGCTCGATTTTTTTCGGTCGGGTCGGCCAAATAGCAGATTGCATCGAGCACGCTCTGATCATGCTGATCTCTTGAGTAAAAGACGTAAAAAACCCGCCGATTTGACTTCATACGACAAGGTACCGGAGAAACGGTTTTTCCGACGCCAGGTGAATGATCAGTTCGAAGAGCTCTTGGCCGAACAATCGACTGTGGCCGAACGCTTCATCGCGGTTCTCGGGTGATTTGATCCAGTCAAGAACGTCGCTCTCTGGGCGGCCAACGGATCGGAGAAACCAGCAATATTGATCGAGAGCGCGACCGACATGCCGTTCAGCCGTAGCGTCGCACTTGGCTACAACCAGAAGGCGCTTTACTGGAGTAAGGCTAACCATTTCAAATACTGCTTCAGGACCTGGGCCAGTCTCTTTCGCAGCGATCCAAACCAATGCGGAATAGCAAGTTAGCATTCTGCTGAATTTGAGTTTAAGGTTCTTCAGATGGCTCTTCGCCCGGGTCACTTGGTCGTCAGTGGGGCGGTTCCGCCGGTGCTCATAGTTCAGGCAGAGCGTTTTCCAAAACCTGACGATGTCATTGGCAAGAAATACTGGCCGGAAGTCCTTCTCGTGGTCCTGATAATCGCGATAGTAAGCCTCGACGAGCCTCTTCAACGCTCGCTCGTATACGGGATCTGCGTAGATTGAGCGGCTCTCGAGCAGAAGCAGCAGACGAGCCGTGAAGAAATTCCGAAAATCGTCTTCCTGTCCCCCGAGATGATCGAGAATGGCCTCAAGCTGGTGCACCTCCAAGAACTTGCCGTCTCGGGAGAACTCGGGGAATCCCAGGTCTCGTGCCAAACGGATCACGTCTGCGTCCACGAGTGTTTTGTCGATCCTGCCGATCACGGTCGAAGCCTCATCTGACGTCTGCACAAAGAACAGGTCCAAATCACTGTATTCAGAAGCCTCAAGCCGACCGAAGGAGCCCGTCGCGTAAATGCAGAGATTGTCCACCCCCTGCAAGCTGTTCATTCGATTCAGGGCCAACGACAGTTCCTCCAAGCGTCTATGGGAGTACGATTCCCGCGCGTTGAGAAGCGTCTGGGAATCGCCCGCGGTGTCAGGCATGGACCTCCTCTACTATGTATGGTATCCGATGCGACGGCCAGAGAATCGTGTTATTTGAGATTCCTCTCGTGAAACGCCGTTCCATGAGAACGAACAATACACGCCTGTTCCGGCACTCTGCCGCGAGGCCGGCTGTAAGGGGCAGTGCCGACGGTCCGGCAGGCGGACTCCATTGCGAGGAATACATTTTGATCCCGCTAGGGCGAACCGGCGGCCTATTTTAACGCCTATGCGCAAACCGGGGCTGCCCCACGGAAGAGCGGACAAGCCAGGAGGCAAGTTACGTCTTGCTATCCAAAATGAACGTGGGCACCAGGCCGCCCACCGAAGAGAATCCGCTATTGCCGGTGGAGAGCCAACTGGAGCAGCTCAGCACCTTGCCCAGGTAGGCCAGCGGGTGCACGTCCACCTGCATTTCCTTAAACTCCAGGTTGCCGTAGGTCACCATGGGGAACACGGAGCGGACCGGGCTTACCCGCTCCTGCACCACGTAGGGCGAACGCATGGCCTGCTTCAGCGCGCGGTCCCAGGCGGCATCGTCCATTTCCCAGCCGAAGAAGCTGTGTTGGTCGCTGTAGTCGTCGTTCGGTTTCAGGACCAGCTTCTCGCGATTCTTGGTGATGAACTCCAGCAGATCGATGGTTTCTTCGCGATAGGTGGTTTTGGTGGCGGACACCAGCCGGGTCCAGGGCACGTGATCGTGAATCGCCTTGCGTTCATCGTTCGGGAATTTGGCCGTCAGCGCCTCGTCTGTCAGCAGTCCGAACATGGCTTTCTTGTGCGCCAGCTCGGAACGGAAACTGTTCACCACACACACGGTGCGCTCGCGGTAGGCCCGCACCAGCGGATGGGTCAGGTCGAACCGCATCAGAAACTCCTGTATGCTGATGCGGCGGTAGATCAGGTCGATTTCGAACGGGCCTTTGCGCAACACCTTGTTGCGGTATTCCAACTGATCCGGCGAGACAATCTCCACCGCGTAGCCTTCCTCGCGGAAGAAGTCGCGAAACAACTGAAACTCGCTCTGTCCGGAGTGATAAGCCGGCCGGAATTCCAGAATCGCGATGTTTGGCTTCTTGTGGCCGCCGAACTGTTTGTAGGCCTTGAGCAGCGCGCCCAGCAGGTTTTTCTTGCCCCCTACGCGGCTCAGATGGTAGCGCTTGCGGAACTCCTTGACCGGCGGCGAATCGTAGAACAGATCGGCCAGCACCTCGGTGTAAGCCGAGCCGCTGGGCGAGTCGGCATTGTACTGCACCACATGGAGCGTCCCGTTGGTGAGGTGCGAATCCAGGCGCGAGGCGACTTCCGGCACCTGATAACCGGGATCGATGGCGGCCAGCATCTTCTCGGCCGGCAGCAGTTCCATGCGGGCCAGCAGGCTGGGGCTGTCGAGCACCATACGCTGCATGCGGTCGATGGCGCTGATGAGGGCTTCGCCCGTTTTCACCAGACCGTCGTACTGGCGCCGGGTGATGAAATTGGGGCGCAGAAACGGGCAGATCAGGCGTCCGCCGGAGGAGAGGTGCTCCTCTTCCATGCGCTTGTGGAGATCGTCCACCCAGGCGAGGTCACGGCAAGGGCCGTTCTCCAATAGCCTGTTGTACCGGGATATGGCGTCGTCTAACTGGGACATGCGCAACCGTGAAATGATCTATAATCAGTATCGCACAGCGTGTGCCCAAGAGTATACTTGTAACCCTACTGAAATCCTTGTAACCCTTTGCGATTCAGCTATTTATAGATATTTTTGAGGGCTTTTTCGTTCCCTGCTTGTACATGGGAGCGGAGGGGCGAAATGGGGAAATTGCGCGTTCCTGCGGATTTATTGCGTTTGCGCGGGGCTACGGGCCGCCTGGCGTCTCTTACGGCGTTTGATATCGCGGCGCCGATGGTCGTCGCAGACTTCAAACTCCAGAAGCGCAGTGCGGCGCCCATCGTCCGCGGTGGCGCAGGGAAACCTGCGTGATCGCCCGGCCGGTGGCCGGGTTGGTGATCGAACGCGAATGGCGAATCGATTATCCCCGGTAGCGTCCAGTCTTAAAATCCTCGGTACTTTCTGAGATGGCTTCAGTGATGGTTGGCGGGGATTCCGGATCTAAGGGCGAAACAGCCAAATCAAAGGCAGCTTTGATCGCATCATCGACTTGGGCGAGGACCAGGGCGTCAACAGCTCCGAGCTTCTTGATGAGGCGCTTGCGGTCCACCGCCCGGATTTGGTTAAAGACCGCCACGGACGAAACAGCCAGGCCTGTGGAAGGATCGGCGGGCAGCAGGACATGCAGGGGGGAAAGAGGAAGCCGAACGGTTGATGTGATAGGAGCTACCATAGTCACGGCACTATAGCGGTTAGAGGTGTCGTTCTGGATGACCAGCGCGGGCCTGGTTTTCTCGATCTCGCGCCCTACCGCCGGGTCGAGTGCTGTGAGGTAGATTTCGCCTCTTTTCGGCCAAGCGCGCCCTGCCGCTTCTCTTGCTTGTCGAGTTTTTGCCATTGTTCTTGATCCACAGAAAACCAATCGCTGGCGATTTCCAGGTCGAGGTCATGATCGCGGAGTGCAGCCTGCTTCAGCCTTTCCTGCAAGGCTTCCGCGCTGGCCGTGGTGACGTAGTGCTGCACAGCCCGGTCAATGAAGCGGCTGCGCTGGCCCGGCCGTGCCAGGCGGTCAATGGTGCGGACCGTGGCCTCCGGCAGGATGACGTTGATGCGTTTTGCCATGGTATCGACCTTAAGGATCTTTCTTCCACATTATATCCACACCGCGTGTGTATGTCAAATTGTTTCAATTACTTGTAGGCACGAGCACGATGAGATTGCCCAACAGAATGGTACCGATCGCCTGCCACCAGTTCATGCCGCCGGCGATCAATCCCGAGGCCAGCATGTAGGTGGGAATGCAGACGCTCATCCCGACCCACAGCGAAGCATAGTTGTAGACGCCCCAGTCGCGGCGGGATTGCGGGACGGGCGCAAGATCTTCGTTGTAGAGCGAACTCTCGCGGATGTCGCTTACTGCATTGCTCACTTGATGGCCCCGCCGCGCGCGGCGCGCTTCAGGAATTGTCCGCGGCCCGCGCGGCCGAGGTACCGGCCGCCATCCACAATCACTTCGCCGCGCGAGAGCACCATGCGCGCGTTGCCTCTCACGGGGAAGCCCTCGAACATCGAGTAATCCACGCGCATGTGATGGGTGCTGGCGCTGATGGTGTGTTCCTGTTGCGGGTCCCACACGACGATATCGGCGTCGCTCGACGGCGCCAGTTCTCCTTTGCGCGGGTAGAGGCCGAACAGCCGCGCCGGGGTCGTCGATACCAATTCCACGAAGCGGTTCAAACTCAGGCGGCCTTCGTTCACGCCGTAATGATAAAGAAGCTGCAGGCGATTCTCGATGCCCGGACCGCCATTGGGAATCTTGGTGAAGTCGTCTTTGCCCAGCGCCTTCTGATCGGCGAAACAGAACGGGCACTGGTCCGTGGAGACTACTTGCAGATGGTCGTTGCTGAGCCCGTCCCACAGCTTCGGCTGATGCCGTTTCTCGCGCAGCGGAGGAGTAAATACGTACTTGGCGCCTTCGAATCCGGGGCGCGCGAGATCGTCGATGGACAGCAGAAGATACTGCGGGCAGGTTTCCGCAAACGCCGGCAGGCCGCGGTCGCGCGCCTCGCGCACCTGGTTCAAGGCGTCCTCGCTCGAAAGGTGCACGATGTAGACAGGCGCGCCGGCCGCGTGAGCGCGTGATAGATGGGCGCCGTCTTGCCCTCCGCCAACGCGCGCCGCACGATCACGTCGATCACGCCGCCGTTTTCAGCGTGCATGCAGATGAGCGCGCCGTTCCGCGCCGACTGCGAAAGCGCTTTGAAGATGGTCGCGTCATCCACCATCAGCACGCCCGGATAGGCCATGAACAGCTTGAAGCTGGCCACGCCTTCGTCCACCATGGCGTCCATATCTTCCAGGCCGGCTTCGTACAGATCGGTCACGATCATGTGCAGGCCGTAATCGATGGAGGCCCGGTTTTCGGCCTTCTTCCACCAGATATCGAGCGCGTCGCGCATCTTCATGCCGCGCGCCTGGATGGCGAAATCGATCAGGGTGGTGGTGCCGCCGAAGGCCGCGGCGCGCGTGCCGGTTTCGAAATCGTCGCTGGAGGTAGTGCCGCCGAAGGGCATGTCGAGGTGCGTGTGGACGTCGATGCCGCCGGGCAACAGCAGCATGCCGGATGCGTCGATCACGCGGTCCACTGCGTCGACGGGGATGCCGGCGGCGATCTCGCGGATCCTCTCGCCGTCGATCAGGATGTCGGCCGGGAACAACTTCTCGGACGTCACCACCGTGCCGTTTCGAATGAGTGTGGTCAACGCGCCTCCTTTGTTCTCAGACGGATTATCACTATAGTGTAGAGGATATGAAGTTTTTGCTCTGTGCCGTGCTAGCTGCATGCGCGACCTGCACCATGGCCGCGCAAACGTTCTCCGCGTCGCCGTTGCTGGATCAGGCCGTGGAGCAGGCGATCCAGGAGGGGCGTATCCCAGGCGCGGTGCTGCTGATCGGGCACAAGGGCCAGATCGTCCATCGCAAGGCGTACGGCAAACGCGCGCTGCTGCCCACGCCGGAGCCGATGACCCTGGACACCATCTTCGACCTGGCCTCGCTGACCAAGGTGGTGGCGACGACTTCGTCGCTGATGAAGCTCTTCGAGGAGGGCAAGTTCCGGCTGAACGATCGCGTGACACAATACCTCCCGGAATTCCAGGAAGGCAAGAGCCCCATCACCATCCGCAACCTGTTCACCCACTTTTCGGGCATGCCTCCGGACCTGGTCTTGAACCCGCCATGGAGCGGCTACCAGACCGGTATCCACATGGCCATGATCGAGAAACCCAACGGGCCCACGGGCGAACACTTTGTCTATAGCGACATTAATTTCATCCTGCTGGGCGAGTTGGTGCATCGGCTGAGCGGACAGACGCTTTCCGACTATGCGCGCGAGCACATATTCCTGCCGCTGGGCATGCGGGAGACCATGTTTCAGCCGCCCGCGTCGCTGATCCCGCGCATTGCGCCCACCGAACGCGACGGCCCGCAAGGCCCGCCACTGCGAGGCGTCGTACACGACGAAACGTCGCGCTACATGGGCGGCGTGGCGGGGCACGCGGGACTGTTCTCCACGGCGGACGACTTGGCGCGCTTTTGCGAAATGATGCTGCGCAAGGGCGAACTCGACGGCACGCGCCTGTTCAGCGCGCTCACGGTGGAGAAGTTCACCACGCCCCAAAGCCCCGCGGACCAGCCCATCCTGCGCGGTCTCGGCTGGGACATCGACTCGCCGTTCTCCGGCAATCGCGGCGACTTATTTCCGATCGGCTCTTATGGCCACACCGGGTTTACGGGCACTTCGATCTGGATCGATCCCGTCAGCGATACTTACGCGATCCTGCTGGCGAACAGCGTACACCCGTTTCGCAGGCCCGCCATTACGAGCTTGCGCGGCCGGGTCGCGACCATCGCGGCGGCGGCGCTGGGCGTGGATGCGCCCGGCGTGGCGCTCACCGGCTACAACGAAACGATCGCCGGAGCGGGGCTCGCGCGCGTGGTCGAGCGCAACACCCTGACGCTGACCGGGCTCGACGTGCTGGCCGCCGAGGACTTTCAGCCGCTGCGCGGGAAGCGCATCGGGCTGATCACGAATCCCACCGGCGTGGACCACACCGGGCGGCGCAATATCGATGTCATGCGGGAGGCCGGGGTGAACATCGCGGCGCTGTTCTCGCCGGAGCACGGATTCGCCGGAACTGAAGACCATCCGGACGTGGGCGACACGTCCGACGCGGCCACCGGCCTCAAGGTTTTCAGCCTCTACGGGAAAACGCTGCGGCCCACACCGGAGATGCTGCGCTCGCTCGACGCGCTGGTGTTCGATATCCAGGACGTTGGCGCGCGGTTCTACACCTACGAAACCACTATGGCCTACGCCATGGAAGCGGCCGCCAAAGCAGGAATTGCGTATTTTGTTTTGGACCGGCCCAACCCCATCACGGGCGTCCACGTGGAAGGGCCACTGCTCGATCGCGACCAGCTTTCCTTCGTAGGCTACTTCCCGCTGCCGCTGCGCCACGGCATGACGATGGGCGAACTGGCGAAGCTGTTCAACGCGGAAAACCATATCGGCGCGAATCTGACGGTGGTCGCGATGAAGGACTGGCAGCGCGGCGACTGGTTCGATGCGAGCGATCTGCCGTGGATCAACCCGTCGCCGAACATGCGGAGCCTGAATGCGGCGCTGCTCTATCCTGGCGTGGCCATGCTCGAATATACGAAGAACTACTCGGTGGGCCGCGGCACGGACGCGCCATTCGAGCAGATCGGCGCGGACTTCATTCGCGGACCGGAACTGGCGGCGTATTTGAACCGGCGGCGGATTCCGGGCGTGCGCGTCTACCCCACGCGGTTCCAGGCCGTCGAAGGCGTGCGTTTCGCGATCACCAATCGGGACGACTTCGATTCCGCGCGCCTGGGGCTGGAGATCGCTGCGGCGTTACAGAAGCTCTATCCCGGGAAGATCGACTGGGATGCCGGCAAGAAACTGATCGGCAGCGCGGAGGTGATCCGCGCGCTGGCAGCGGGAGACGATCCGCGGGATATTCAGCAGAAGATGGCGGACAGCGTGGCGGCGTTTCTCAAGCTGCGGGAGAAGTACTTGCTGTACCCGTGACAGGGATGGGCCGCCCCAGTTCGCGCGCGGCTGCTTCATCGAAACCGAAACCGATTGTAACATTCCCATTTGACTTGCCTCCATTCCGATAGCCTAAGCCATCTGGACGACACGTCGTCGCTGCGTTCCCCCGCGTGAACTAATTGCGTGCTGAAGCTGATGCAATTGCATAGGGGCCAGAAGCCTCGTTCCTCTCTACAATTGCATGGTTGTAAAAAATTGCAGTCACAACTTTACAACTTGGTGAGCTGCTGCATTGAGCCTCAACGTAAGCAACTTGACCTGAAGGAATGGTAACATCTTTGAGCCAATTGAAATTTCCGTCATTCAGGTTAACCTCGTTCTTGTAAAAACCGGGGCATGTTTCTGATTTGTCAGGCCTAACGTCGCAAGCATGAACGTCAATCCGATTGACCCCGCCCTGACCGTTGTCGTAGCTAATACTATCAACAAAACCTCTAACAATATAAGTTACAACAACAGGTGTAGCTGCATTCACCTGAGCCACCTTGACGTTATGGATATAGGACGCTAAGAAATACCCTGTTATTGAACAGGTCACTCCAAGGACCACCCACCATAGCTTCTTCATCGCATTTTCCTTTCCGATAGCCTAAGCCATCTGGATGCCTTGGTAGGAATGCCGGGCATCCCCGGGTGCCTCAGAAGTCGAATTTGAACATATGCTTTAGGGGTGCATGCCTTCACGGGTCAGCCGACCCTTAATAAACACACTCATTTCCTCGTCTTCAGGAGAAACCCAGGTTCGACTAAACCCAGACTGTGCAACGTCGGAATGAGTCTGACCCGGCGCTCCTATACAGTATCTAACCTCACTTGGAGGTGGAACCGACCCTCGTTCTTTCTCATGGAGACAATAAATTGGGACCATGGTAGTCTCCAATAAAGTCGACTGCCTCTTGTATCCACGGCGAGGAGAGCTTGAGCTCGTGATTCTCGTCGTATGCGTAGCAAACATTTGACTCGCCCATTCCTCCGCGACCGCGTGGGATCAGCGGACCATCCTTCCTCTCGTCTTCCGGGCGCAACACCGCATCGCAACGTTCGGCGTCTAATAGGTAATGATTGAACTCAGTCGTGTATCGCGTTATGTGGTTCCTGCGAAAGTGTTCTTGGATGCGGTCCCTGGCGTCACGCGGGTACTCAACGCGCTGTTTGTTATTATAGACCGTTGCGCGGCGGTACCATCCTACGATTCGCTGTCCGTCGTAGCGAGCCACGAAAACCACAAGTACCCCATCGGCGCTGTGTGGATCGTTGGCCAGTGCAGGATCAATCCTCCGGAGATTGAGATGTCGTTTGCTGATTCCGAAGGCGCCATACAGAGTTCCACCAAAATCACGGAAGAAATTGAAGGCTTCGTGATGGTGGTTGACAGCAGATCTGCCAGCCCCTTTGGGCCAGTCGTCGTCGTTCTGCGGCCCAGCGTATGAAGCATGGCGGCCAACGCGTACAAACAAGATCCGACTCGTAGGTCTCATCACCATTATGGTATCATTTCGGACAAATCTATCCAAGGACTTTCGGGCGCGATCTGCACTGCCAGCCTTGTCCTTCGAGGGCGTAGGGATACCGCGCGGCCCGTTGCGGCACAGCGCGTTGCAAAAGCGGTCGTCTGGTCGTGGTACCGGTTCGGATGCGGCCGCATCTGGTGGTGTGAGAATTGTGCGCCTACAGGACGATCTCCACCCGATACTCTTCAATCACCGGGTTCGCCAGCACCTCATGCGCGATGGTTTCCACGTCCTTCTGCGCCTGCTCCCGGCTCATACCGTCCGCAATGGCGATATCGAAGAACTTGCCCTGGCGCACGTCGGTGATGGCGGTGTGCCCCAGTCCCGCCAGCGCGGCGCGGACGGCCTGGCCTTGCGGATCGAGCACGGTGGTTTTCAGCGAGACATATACGCGAGCTTTCATGAGAATACGATTATACGCGGAAGCGCGCGATGGCGTCCCAGTCCACGTCGATGCCCAGCCCGGGCTCCTGTGGAATTTCGAGGTAACCGTCGGTGGCGCGCAGCTTCTGCCGCGTGACGGACTCGCGCAGGTTGGTCTCTTCTTCGGCCACGAACTCGCAGATCAGCGCGTTGGGGATGGAGTTGAGCCAGTGCAGCGCCGCCGCGACATTGATGTAAGTCGTGAATCCGTGATTGGCGATGGGCAGGCCGCGATCCCACGCCAACGCCGCAATCTTCATGGCCTCGGTGAAGCCGCCGCAGCGCGTCAGATCCACCTGCACCACGTCGATACGCCCGCGGTCCATCAGCTCGATGAACGATAGCCGGCTGCTCTCTTCCTCGCCAGCCGCGATGCGCACGTGGGTGGCCTCGGCGAGCTTGCGGTATCCGTCGTAATCGTCGGGGCGCAGCGGTTCCTCCAGCCAGTAGATGTTGTATTCGGAAAACGCGCGCGCCCGCTGCAAGGCCGTTTTCGAGTCCCACACCAAGCCGGCGTCGATGAGCAGATCCGCGCCGTCGCCGAGGCCTTTGCGCGCCTCGCGCACCAGGGCGATGTCCGTCATTTCATCCTGGCCCATGGGGTCCCAGCCGAACTTCACCGCGGTGAATCCCTGGTCGCGATAACGCCGCGCCAGTTCGCCGGTTTTCTCCGGCGTGACGCCAAACAACGAACTGGCGTAGCAGCGGATCCTGCCGTGGAACCCGCCGCCCAGCAGCTTCCATACGGGCAGGCCCAGCGCCTTGCCTTTGATATCCCACAGCGCCATGTCGATGCCGCTCATGGCGTGCAGGCCCACGCCGCGCCGCCCGCCGTAGATGTTGGCGCGGTACATCTTGTGCCACAGCCGCTCGGTCTCGAACGGATCTTCGCCGAGCACCACCTGCGCCAGACCGCTGGCCGTGGTGTGCGAGAACGGGCCTTCAATCGTGCCTTTGGCGGCCATCGGGTTGGAATCCACCTCGCCGATTCCGGTGATGCCGGCATCGGTCTCCACGCGCACGATCAGCGCATCCTGGCCACTGTCGCACAGGAAGCGGACGTCCGGCTGGCGGAGATAGATGGCCTCCACGCGCGTGATCTTCATACGGCTGCGTGCTCGGGAGGGCGCGGGTGACGCCGGGAGAGAAGCAGCAGAATGCCGGCCGCCAGCGGAGGCAGCGGCATCATGGCGAACACCAGCAGAAACTGGCCGAGATGGAAGTGGCGCGCCCACGCCGGAGCAAACATGACGATGGCCGCGATTCCTTCAGCGAGGAATAGGGCTGCGCCGATCACCGGCCATTTCCAGGCGAGCGCCACGGCTCCGAACATGACTACCAGGAAGAGAATCGCTTGACCGAACTGCCGATCGCCGATAGCTTCGGCCGTTTCGAAGAACACCCACCAGCAGGCCCAGGCCGCGCCCAGAGCCAGCGCCACGTACCGCAATCGTTTGGCTACCACATCGGACCTCGTTATCTATTATAGACAGACCCCGCCGTGCCGGTGTCCACACTCATCTCCGCGATGTACAATATACATCATGAAGCGCACGCAACTTTACCTGGACGACGACCTTTGGAAGACGCTGCATATTCGCGCCGGCCAGTCCGGGTAGTCAGTGTCCGAATTGGTCCGGCGGGCGTTGCGGGAAAAGTATCTGGGAGCCGGCAACCGGCGGGACGCCATGCAGGCGTTTGTTGGAATCCGGAAAGGCAGGCGCGATCTTCCCGATACTGAAACGTATGTGCGTGAACTGCGCAAGGGCGGCAGGCTCGAGAGGCTCAAAGCTTGAAGGCCATTCTCATCGACTCCGACATCCTTAATACAGTGACAGGCAACCCGGATCTTGCGGGGCGGGCAATTTTGCCCGCAGCCGGCTTTCAGTCGGCCCGAGCCGCCTAAAAAGGCGGCTGCGGCCAAGATTGGCCGCCCCACATCAGCCCCGATGCAGAGGGGCACATTTGTCGCGAAAACTGTCACCGTATTACGCGAAGATCGGTAGGCGACGCTCTGATTGCGGCGACTGCATCAATCCACGGATTAATTAACTCTGTGGACGCGAAACAGGAAGCACTATCCGATGAGAGACGTTTCTTTCTATTGAGACCGGCGGCCGCCGGCGCCAGCCAGCGCCCTTATCGCGATCCAGCACTTCTCGGCGGCGGGCAGTGAGATGCGGCGCGCGAACACGTCGTAGTTCGAGCGCTCGATGCGATCGAGCAGGCGCGAGTAGATGGATATGAGCGCGGCCAGGGATGCCCGGCTGCGACGGTCGACCAGGCCCAACAGCCTCTGCGATTCCTTGTAGTATTGGCGCGCGCGGCCAGTCTCGAAATCCATCAGATCGATGAATTCCGGAGTGCGCACGCCGCTGCGAATGTCGTCTTCAGTTACGTGAAAGCGGGCCAGATCTTCGGCAGGCAGGTAGATGCGGCCGCGCGCGGCGTCTTCGCGGATATCGCGCAGGATGTTGGTCATCTGAAAAGCAATGCCGCACTTCTCGGCCAGGGGCAACGCTTCGGGCGATTCGAAGCCCAGGATATGGATGGTCGCCAAGCCGGCTGTGGAGGCCACCTGGTAGCAATAGCGGTACAGTTCGTCGAACGTTTCGAAGCGCCGAGGTTCCAGGTCCGACGCAACGCCGTCGATCATCTCGTGGAAATAGCGCGGGGGAATCTGGTAGCGGCTCACTGTATCGTGAAATGCGGGCAGCACCGGATGGGCGTCGCAACCGCCCGCCAGCGCTGCTTCGAGCGCCGCGCGCCACCGCTCGATCCCGTCCCGATTCGCGCCGGGTTCGTCGCTCAGATCGTCGCAATAGCGCATGAAGGCATACACGGCGCACATGGCATTGCGTCGCTCGCGCGAAAGGAGCACGAACGAATAATAGAAATTTCGGGCGCGCGTGCGGGCTACGCGGCGGCAGCAGTCGTAGGAATCTGGGAGCGCGGTCATCACGCCGCCCGGGATAGGGCGACGCGCGCCAGAGAGCCGAGCAACAGCCAGACGCGCTCGGCCTTCGAGACGACCGGCCGACGCGAGAGCACGTCGTAATCCTGCTCCGCGATCTTGTCGAGCACGCGCATGCCGCCCCGGCTGAACAGGTCGATATCCAGCGCCAGCCGCCGGTCCACCAAGGAAGAGAGCGGCAAGCCTTCGACGAACAATTCCCGCGCGCGCGCCACGATCTCGCGCATTGCCTCGCGGAAAGCCGGCATCATGCGCCGCGCGTAGAGATCATCGAGGGAGTAGCCGTGGCGCGCCAGCACTTCGAGCGGGATGTAGACGCGGTCCTTTTCCAGATCGACGGCTACATCCTGCCAGAAGTTGGCGAGCTGCAGCGCGGTGCAGGTGGCATCGGAGAGCCGCTGGCGCTGCGCGTCGGAATAGCCGCAGAGGTACAGCACCAGGCGGCCCACCGGGTTGGCGGAATAGCGGCAATAGGCGTACACATCGTCCCACGAAGCATACCGTGTGACAGTCTGATCCTGTTCAAAGGCCCGGATCAGATCCGCAAACGGCTCTTGCGGGATGGCGTGGCGGGCAACGGTGCCGCGCAAGGCCACGAACACGGGATGAACCGCTTCGCCCGCATACATGGCTTCCAGTTGCCCGCGCCACCAGGCGAGCAGGCGCAAGCTCTCGGCCGGCGAGCCCATTTCGTCGCCCAAATCGTCGGCCCAGCGGCAATAGGCGTACACGTTGTAGAGATCCTGGTGCAGACGCTTGGGCAGCAGGAAGCTGACAACCTGGAAGTTCTCGTAGTGGTGCGTGGCTAGCCAGCGGGTGTAGGCTTCGGCTTCGGCGGCCGAGTAGCGCATCGCTAGCGCGGCGGGAGAATGTACGAACTCCTGGGGCGCTAGCCTGGCGGCCTGAGAGGCCGCCGCAGGCTGAGAGCCTGCCCCACTTTTCACGGGATTATGGCCGTCTTCAGGTGGCCATTGTGGCTCATCAGATGGCGCATGACTTCCAGCAGGTTGGCCAGCGGCTCCTCGCTGTTGACGAAGTCGCGGGAGGTGATATCGCCGCGGGTCACCAGGTCCAGCGCCTTGCGGATGTGCGCGGGCGTGTGATGGAAACTGGCCTTGCACGTGATTTCGGAGTAGTGCAGCAGGTTGGTATCGAACATCACGCGGCTCTCGTTGGGGCAGCCGCCGAAGAAGTTGAGCGTGCCGCCGCGCCGCACCATATCCAGCACCCAATGCCAGGTTTCCGGCTTGCCCACGGCTTCCACGGCGATGTCGGCTCCGCGGCCGCCGGTGAGCGAGCGTACGGCCTCTACGGTATTGATATGCTGGTCGGCGCGCACCAGTTCGTGTGCGCCCATGGCCTCGGCGCGGTCCAGTTGCGTTCTGCGCCGGCCGATGGCGATCACGCGGCAACCATACAGGCTCGCCAGCTTCACGAACATCAGCCCGATGGGACCCAGGCCCAAAATGGCGATGGTATCGCCAGGACGCGGCGACGTCTCTTCAAAGCCCTTCAGCACGCAAGCCAGCGGCTCGATCAATGCCGCGTCGTGATAACTGACGCCCTCCGGAATCCGATAGGTGTTGCGCTCGACGATACGCGACGGAATGCGTATGTACTCGGCATAGGCGCCGTTATTGAACAGCAGGTCCTCGCACAGGTTCTGCAAGCCGCGGCGGCAGAAAAAACACTCCTCGCAAGGCGCGGAATTGGCGGCCACCACGCGCTCGCCAACCTGGAAGCCCTTGACTCCCTGCCCGACCGCCACGACATCGCCCGCCAATTCGTGCCCGAACACGGCGGGAGGCACGATCATCCGCGCGTGATAACCACGGCGGAATACCTTGACGTCGGTGCCGCATGTCAGCGCAACGCGAACCTGAACCAGGATGTCGCCATCATCGATCTTGGGAACGGACACCGGCTCTACCTGCAAGTGTTCCTTGCCATAGAGCACGGCGGCCATCATGTGCGTTTTCACTGTGTCCACCTCTGTGGCTGAACGATAATTTTCAACGATTCAGGACCGGGATGCAACGCCAAATCGAATCCTGAACGGATTTTAACCAGGGGCACCCGGTGGGAGATGAGTTCTTCCACGGGCAATGCCCCGCTGAAGACCAGCTCCGCCGAGTCCTTCTGCAAATCCACGGAAGCGCTGTAACATCCGAACAAACTGCGCTCGCCCACGCAAATCGCCGCGCCGGAAACTTCCACGCGCTCGGTTTCGGATGTTTGCGCAAACAACAGAATGCGCGCGCCCGGACGGGAGAGCCGGATGGCCTCGCCCACAATGCCGGGCACGGAAGCCGCCACAATCACCAGGTCGGCACCGCGTTGGTCCGTCAGCCGGCGGACCTCCGCTTCCACGTTCGTGTCGCGCGGATCCCAGGCTTCGAATGCCCCGCAACGGCGGGAAAGCTCGCGGCGGGTGGCTATGGTGTCGGTCGCCACAATTGTCGCGCCAGTCCTCCGCAGCAGCATGGTGAACATCAGGCCGATAGGTCCCTGACCGATCACCACAGCCACTTCACCGGCTTCGGGCGCGCACTGGACCACGGCTTTCAGGCAAGTGTTCACCGGCTCGACGAAACTGGCGCGTTCGAATGAAACACCGTCCGGAATCTTTTCCACGCCCCTTTCGACGATCCAGTCCATAACCCGCACATATTGGGAGAAACCGCCGCCAGCCGGCTCGAATCCGGCAGTGACGCCAACCTTCTTATAGACCGGGCACTGCGCATAGAGTTTCCGCTGGCAGTAGAAGCAGTTCTTGCAAGGGATGTGGTGAAAGACTACCACGCGATCGCCGGGCGCGAATCGACGAACGTCACGCCCGACGCGGACCACCACACCAGCCGTCTCATGTCCATAGATGCGCGGGGGGGCCAAAAGGTTATATTCGATTTTTTTCAGATCGGTGTGGCAGATCCCACAGGCCTCCACGCGCACCAGCATCTCGCCCGGCCCGATTTCCGGAATAGGCACCTGCTCCACGGAGACCACACTCTGGCCTTTGTACACAGCCGCGTGCATCGTGGGCGGGATACTCCAGTCAGAATCGGCAACCGGCAATGAATTCTCCTAAGGTACGCGTAGCGATGCGGCAGTAACGGCGCAAGCGGAACAACTCCGGGAACGCCTTTCCGGGATTCCCTAATGCAGACGTTAAAAGCTTTATTGTACCGAAATGGCCGTCGGAACGCAGAGCCTTGTTGAAATCGAGGACAAAACTCTGGCTGGCCGTATCGGTGACGGAGCGTACACAAAACAGCGGAATACCGTACGCGGCGGCGAATTGGGCGACCCCGCCGGCTTCCATTTCCACGGCGGAAGCCCCGCCAGCCCGCAGGAGACGCTTTTCGGCGGCGGTTTGCGCCACATGATCGATGGAGGCCAGCACGCCGGTCGCGTACGGGGCGCCGGCATGCGGCAGGCGCGCATCGAATCGGCAGCCCGCGGCATCCACTGCCGTGGCCACGAAAACATCGCCGATTTCCAGCGCCGGATCCAGCGCTCCACAGAATCCCATACTCACGATCGCTTCCGGCTGGCACGCCGGACAGGCTATCTCAGCGGCCCTGCCGGCATGCGTCGCGCCCGCGCCGTTCGCCACCATCCAAAGCTGCCGGCCGGCGCATTCGCCGGACCGCACCCAATAGACCGGCCACGCCAGCTTCCGCACGCCGGAACAAAACGGCAGCAGACCGTCGAACTCGCGCGGTTCGGCGGCGACTAACAATATCCGTTGGCCCGAAACCATTCCACAGCCCGGCGAAGCGCGCCTTCCGCGGGGCCCGGTGCGAACCCCAGTTCGCGCGCGGCCTTGGCGTGCGAAACAAACATCTTCTTGCGCGCCATGCGGACGGCGTCGAGCGGCGCGCGCGGCGGCTTTCCGGTCACCCGCGCCCACGCGGTGGTGACGACCCCAGCGGCATAGGCGACCGCGTAGGGCAACTGCACGGTGGGCGCCGGGCGGCCCGAGATGGTGGCCAGCTTTTCCAGAATCTGTGCCAGGGTCAGGTTTTCCGATCCCAGAATATAGCGTTCTCCAGCGCGGCCCCGCTCGCAAGCCAGAAGCTGCCCCAGCGCCACATCGCGCGCATCCACTACGTTCAAGCCCGTGTCGATAAAGGCGGGCATGGCTCCCTTCAAGAAGTCCAGAACGATCTTGCCGGTCGGAGTCGGCTTAATATCGTGATCCCCGACGGGGGCCGTAGGATTCACAATAATTACCGGCAGCCCGGAAGCCGCGAATTCCAATGCGGCGCGCTCGGCCAGAAACTTGGAGCGCTTGTAAGCGCCCTTCATGTCATCGAGAGAAACGGGGCAATCTTCGTTGCCTTCCCCGCCCCGCGGCACTCCGATGCACCCCACGGTGCTGGTGTAGACCACGCGGTCTACGCCCGCATTGCGGGCCGCCTGCAATACATTGCGCGTGCCATCCACGTTCGAGCGGTATAGTTCGCTCTCGTCGGCCGCCCAGAGGCGGTAATCGGCGGCTACGTGGAAGACCAGGCCGCATCCGGCTACCGCGCGTTCTAGCGAGGCGGGGTCGCGCAGGTCGCCGACTGCGGGTTCGATGTCAAGCTCAAGAACCTTACTCGAGGGGCGGAGCAACGCTCTCACCCTGTGCCCTCGCTCTACCAGGAGCCGGGCTACGTGCCAGCCTAGGAAGCCCGAGGCGCCGGTGACCAGCGTGGGCTTCATGCACGCTGCAGCAGCGGGGCTAAAGCCCCGCGCCGGCTAAAGCCCGCCCTCCATATCGGCCGAAGGTAGAAATACGTCATTTGAGGGCCCAGGTTAACATCTTGAAGCTGTCGGCCAGGCTGGCGGTCAGGCCTAGCGCAGCGGAGGGCTCGAAGCCGCAGTGCATCATGCAGTGCTCGCAGCGCGGGTCGTTGCCCGGACCGTAGTTTTCCCAGGGCGTCTCGGTCATCAACCCTTCGAAGGTCTTGTAGTGGCCGTCGGTGATCAGGTAGCACGGCCCTTTCCAGCCTTTGACGTTGTAGGTCGGCGTGCCCCAGGCGGTACACGGAAGTTCGCGGGCGCCCTTCAGATAATCCAGATACAGCGGGGTCTGCTTGATATAGAACCTCTGCGCCAGCCGTTCGATGTCCTGGAACTTCTCGCGAATGTCGTCGCGGGTCATGAAGATTTCACGATCGTCGACCGCCGAGTATCCATAGGCCGGAGCCAGTTGGTGGCCATCCAGATGGAACTGTTCCAGGTACTCGAAGAGCGCCTCGATCTCTTTCATGTCGGTTTCTTTGTAAATGGTGGTGTTGGTGCACACCATGAAACCTGCGGCCTTCGCCGCTTTGATGCCCTCGATCGCTTCGCGAAAGACGCCCTCGCGCTCCACGCAGATGTCGTGGGTTCGCTCCAGCCCATCCAGGTGCACGTTAAAGAAGAAACGCTTGTCGGGCGTGAATTCGCGCAGGCGCTTCACGATGAACATGCCGTTGGTGCAAAGGTAAATGTTCTTGTTGCGCTCCAGGATGCCGGCCACCAACTCGCCGATTTGCGGATACATCATGGGTTCGCCGCCGCAGATCGAAACCATGGGCGCGCCGCACTCATCCACCGCCGCCAGGCATTCTTCCAGCGGCACCCGCTCGGTAATCGTGGACTCGTACTCGCGGATGCGACCGCAGCCCGTGCAAGTCAGGTTGCAGGCGTGCAACGGTTCCAGCATCATGACCAGCGGGAAGCGCTTGCGGATCATGGGATGCGGCTGGCGGTTCGCGCGGCTGGCGGGAAGGCTATGGATGATGCGGAACGGATTGGCGCCGTTGGGCGCGGTAACGACGTCCTTTTGCCATTCCGGGCGTGGTCGGATGCGGTTTTTGAATATGTATCCGGCCATGCCGGCGGTCATGGATAGCGGGAATCTCATAGGTTAGTCCACTGCGGCGCTTCGCGCCGTGCGTCGCCAGGAGTGGCGACGCGGCAGGCAGAAGTGCCTGCGCCACGTATGAATTCGGAGAGGGCGATTAGGGGGAAGTATAGGCGGTAGTAGTGATAGTTCAGATAGAAAACGCGCGGGAAGCCGGTGCCGGTGGCCAGTTCTTCGTCCCAGCCACCGTCGGGCCGCTGCGTATCCAGCAGGTATTCGATGCCGTGGCGCACGCTGAGGCTTGAGGTGTCGCCGCCGGCGATCAGGCCCATCAAGGCCCACGCCGTTTGGGATGGCGTGCTTTCGGCCGGCACGAAGCAGCCTTGGTCGTAGCTGGCGCAACTCTCGCCCCAGCCGCCGTCGGCGTTCTGAATGGAGCGCAGCCATTCGCCGGCGCGCAGGACAGGGGCCTCGCGGTCGTCGTACTCGGCGGCGCGCAATCCCCGCAGGGCGAAGCACGTGCCGTAGATGCAGGCGACGCCCCAGCGGCCATACCAGCTTCCATCGGGCTGCTGGTTGCGCAGCAGAAAATCGGCGCCGCGCTTCACGGCGGGATGCGCGCCGCCCAGCCCGTGCGCGCCCAAAGCTTCCAGCACGCGGCCGGTGATATCTGGGCACGCCGGGTCGAGCATGGCGTTGTGGTCGGCGAACGGGACGGCGTTGAGGAACTCCCAGTTGTTGTCCACGTCGAAGGCCGCCCAACCGCCGTCGCTGCCTTGCATCTCCAGAATCCAGTTGATGGCGCGGCGGTGGCAGGCTTGTTGGGCTGCGGCGTCGGTGGCGGTTGCGCGGCTTAGCGCCAGCAGGATCATGGCTGTGTCGTCGATATCCGGATAGTGGTCGTTGCGGAAAAAGAATCCCCAGCCGGAGGGTTCTGTTTTTGGACGCTTGACGGACCAGTCGCCTTTGACGCGGACTTCTTTGGAGAGGATCCAGTCGGCGGCGCGGCGGAGAGCATCTTCAGAGCCGGACTTAAGTCCGGCGCCGGCTAAAGCCCGCCCTCCAAACTCGCCTACGGCGAACGCGGCGATGCCCGTGTCCCAAATCGGCGAGAAGCAGGGTTGGAACAGGAATCGCTTGCCATCGTCGATCATGAGCCGGTCGAACTGGTAGCGCGCCTCCTGGCTGGCCGGGTGATCGGCCGGATAGCCGAGTACGTCCAGCGCCATGATGGCGTACATCATGGGCGGATAGATGGCGCCCAAGCCGTCGGAGTTCTCGCACCGGGCGAGCATCCATTTCTCCGCGGCGCGCAGGGCTTTCCGCCGCAGCGCGCGCGAGCCGTGTTTTTCCCAGAACTTGAGGACGCGATCCATGCTCAGGAAGAAATTGCGCCATGAGAAGAAGCCCTCGCTCGGCTGGAACGCAAGGCTGACGCCGGGCTTATAAAGCTCGTCCAGGTTGAAGCCGGCGGGCACCGGGCGGCGCGGGTTGCTGGAGTGCACGATCGCAAGGGAGACCACGATGGCGCGCGTCCAGGCCGACATCTGGTAGATGAAATCGCCCGGCAGAAACATGACCTCCGGCGGGATGGAGGGGCAGTATTGCCGCGGATACATGTCGAACAGGCTGAGGTTGATCTTGACGTAGCTGTTCGCCGCCTGAATGCCGCCGAGTTCCAGAATGCGCGCCCGCGCACGCGCCAGGCGCGGATCATCGAGCGCCACGCCCGCGACCTTGAGCGCGAAGTAGGCTTTGACGGTGGCGCTGATCTCCGACGGCCCCTTGGCATAGATGTTGAAGCCGCCATCCGGCAGTTGCCGCGCCAGAATCGAGCGCACGGCTTTGTCGATGAGGGCGCGCGTGGGCGGATTCCAGACGCCGGCTTCCGGCGGATGCATCCAAAGCTGCAACAGGATGTAATCGGACTCCAGAGTGGTGTCGGCAGTCAGGTCGGCGCACCAATAACCGGCGGAGTCCTGCAACGACAGGAGGCGGTCGGCCGCCAGGCGAGCGGCCCGCGCAGCCGTCGAAGTCAGAGTTTCTTGTGCGTATGCGGTTGATGTGCTCATCGTGCGGAAATCGTCGTCAAACCCGGAGCCGCCCGAGCCAGTTCCGGTGGCAGGGAGAAGCGCACGTCTTCGTCGATCAACTCCACTTCTTCCAGCCGGTGAAAACCTCGATCCCGCAGGAATGCGACTAATTCCTCCACCAGATGTTCCGGCGCGGAGGCTCCCGCGGTGACCGCCACATTACGGACGCCGTTCAGCCAGGCGATATCGACTTCTGTGTAGTCGTTGACCAGATAGGCGCGCACTCCGGCGTTGGCGCTCACCTCCACCAGCCGCTTCGAATTGGAGCTGTTCTGCGATCCCACCACCAGCAGCAAGTCGCAATATTCGGCTACGCCTTTCACGGCCATCTGGCGGTTTTCGGTGGCGTAACAGATGTCCTGGGCGGGCGGCCCCTCGATCAGCGGGTAACGTTGCTTCAGACGCATGATGATGTCGTGCGTTTCATCGAGGCTTAGCGTAGTCTGGGTAAGATAACGCACGCGCGTGGGGTCGGGCAGTTGGAGCTGGTCCACTTCCTCGACGGTTTCGACCAGGTAGCTCGATTCGGGCGCCTCTCCCAGAGTTCCGATGACTTCGTCGTGATGGCTGTGCCCGATCAGCACGATGCTGTAGCCGTCGCGTGCGAAGCGCACCGCTTCCAGATGGACTTTGGTGACCAGCGGGCAAGTGGCGTCGATGACCTCCAGGCGGCGTGCCGCGGCTTCGCGGCGCACTTCCGGCGCCACGCCGTGCGCGCTGAAAATGGCGCGCGCGCCCGCGGGCACCTCGCCGATCTCCTCCACGAAGATTGCGCCCGCCCGGCGCAGCTCGTCCACAACGTGTTTATTGTGCACGATTTCCTTGCGCACGTAGACCGGCGGACCGTAGAGATCGAGCGCGATCTTGACCACATCAATGGCCCGCACCACGCCCGCGCAGAAGCCGCGCGGCTTCAGCAGATACACCTTCTTCTCCGAGCCGTGGTTGGCGGCTATGGGTTTCAATGGCATGTTTTAAGTCTGAGCGCTCTGAATCCTCCGATTATAACAGGAGCGGTCTGGGTGCAAGCGGGTGCACACCAGGTAGATTCATCCCGTAGGCAAAACGTTCCAAAACCCGACCGGCGTTTACCGATCGGTCCGGGACATCCCAAGTCGTTTCTCAGTTGCCCTTAATATCTCGAAGCGCTCCGCGCACAACTCGATTTTCATCCTGAGCGTGCTTGCGCAGTAACGCATTATAAAGGGTTGTCTCAATGCGCGTCACTCCGTCCGGGGTTCGAATATCGGCAGAGAGGAGCACATCGCCGTAGCTCTTCATCCAGGTGCTGAAGTTCGCTTTCGGGTTCTTTTCCGGCCACGTTCGCGGATCAAACGACTCGTCGTGGGCCTCGTAGGTCGCCCGCGTCGCCCCGGCCGGTATTCGATCGATCGACAAAAGGATGATGTACTCGTCACCCTCCTTCTTCGGTTTTCCGCTCTTGATATCGAATGCCGCGCGGATCTGCGCCTTCTCGCTTCTTTGGGCACCTGGGGCTTCGAGCTCAAGGGCGTCGATCAGGCGCAGCCAGGGCTTGCCGCGCTTCGTGAAATCGACGAATTGCAGGCCCGAGAGCCGTGGATGAATAGAGGCCTTGGCGATCTTACCGGTGATAATCGGGATTACCTTGATGCCCGCGCCGAGAGCGAACGCCCATTCGTAAGCGACATATGCCGACTTGACGGCGCGGGGCGACAGCACCACGACCAGAGCGGCGGCGCTACTTAGGGCCTTGTCAATCGCCTCCTGCCAATACTCCCCGGCCCGCAGTGCGTCGATGTCACGCCACGCGGCAAGTTGCAGGCTCTTGAGCCTCTTAGTCAGCCGGCTGACGAATGCGGCGTCTTTCCGAGCGTAGGAAATGAATACGTGATCTCGTGACATTGGGTCTATTCTACGCTTTTGACGGGCAGCCAGGGGCTCCCTCGCTGGGAGCCTCTTGGCGGCGAGCGGTTAGAGTAAACTGTACTCATGCTGGAATGGCGCCGGTTTGAAGCTGCCGGCCAGTTCGCCTTTGGTGTGGTGGCGTCGGACGCGGGCATTCGCGCGATCGAGTTGAATGGCGCGACCGAACTGCCCGGACGCGAGTGCGAGTCCAATCCGCTGCTCGGGCAAGCCGTCGCGCAATTGCGCGCTTACTTCGCCGGCGAATTGCGGGACTTCGATCTGACCCTGGATATGCAAGGCACCGAGTTCCAAAGGCGCGTGTGGCACGAATTGCGGAACATTCCCTATGGCGAGACGCGCAGCTACAGCTTTGTCGCGAACACGATCGGAGCGCCCAAAGCCGTTCGCGCGGTCGGCGCCGCCAACGGGCGAAACGCCATCCCGATTGTGGTGCCGTGCCATCGCGTCATCGGCGCGGGCGGCTCGCTGGTGGGATATGGCGGCGGATTACCGCTCAAACGCTTCCTGCTCGACCTGGAAGCGCGGCACTCGCACCTGTTTCGGTGAGCTAA
>Ga0181536_10000302_pt1 | contig 59440 bp, 57 predicted proteins | sample PEATcosm2014_Bin_41_FD_121105 | JGI IMG/M metagenome (GOLD analysis project Ga0181536, IMG submission 121105) | Peatland microbial communities from MTU Mesocosm Facility, Houghton, MI, USA - PEATcosm2014_Bin17_60_metaG | ecosystem: Environmental > Terrestrial > Soil > Wetlands > Peat | place...
CGCCACGTCGTCGCATTTACAGACTGTTTTCCGCCCTCCGACCACTGTCGGCCGCCTATCCCGCTTGATATCTGCCGCTTGCCATCGCTCGTCTGGCAAGTTCGATGAGAAATCCGGGCTAGCACCGGCCAGCACGATGTTGGCGCACGCTTTTAGCGCAATGCCGCGTAACCTATTGAAAGCGCGGTCAGGCGGCCTGGGAGGCCGCCGCAGGCCACGGGCCTGCCCCACAAAATCCGACTTTAACCTTGATAACACAGCGGCTGGAACAGACGAAAGTTGCGCCGGTCGATCACCGTCAAATCGACGGGCGCGCGCGGCAGCGGTTGGGCGCATACAAGCTGCCGAATCCCGCGCCCACCGGCACCACAAGTGATGCGGCGGCCGTCACCGCGATTGCGCCCTGGCCTGTTGCTGCATGGCCACCTGGCGGAGCAGGAGGAAGGACGAAACGTTTTCCGACGTGAGCAGGCCCACCAGCTTGTCCGCATCCACCACCAACGAGCAGGCCCGCGTGCTTAATAAATCCTGCAGCACGTCGGAGAGCGGCGTGTCGGGCGAGACGCGGCGCGGATTTCTGTCCATGGCGGACGCCACGTAGGCATCCGGGCCGTCGGTCAGCATGGCGCGCACCAGCGCCGCACGCGTAAGCAGGCCCAGCACCTGATCGCCATGCATCACCGGAAAATCGTGCTGCGAAGTGGCCAGCAGCAGATTGCCGGCGTCGCGGATGCTTTCTCCGTGCGAGAGCGTGCGAAAGTCCGTGATCATGGCGGCGCGCACCGGAACGCCTGTGGTCAGCAGACGGCCGCGCACCGCGGCGCCCTCCTGCGAAGCGCCGATGTAGATGAACATGGCCACGAAGACCACGATGAAATTCGAATACAGCAGGCCATACAAACCCAACATCGCCGCCAAAGCCTGTCCGGCGCTGGCCGCGATGCGCGTAGCTTCCTCCTCCGGCTTGAACAGCATCAGCGCCGACCGCAGCACGCGGCCGCCATCCATCGGATAGGCCGGCAGCAGATTGAAAACGAACAGCAGAAAATTGCCGGTGGCGATGCGTTGCGCCAGGTTGGCGTCGGTTGGATCCCGCAGCAGCTCAAGAGGCACGAATTGATGCTGCGTGGCCAGCCAGGCGAACAAGCCGGCCGCGATCAGTCCGTTCACCAGCGGTCCGCTGATGGCGATCCAGAATTCTTCCCGCCCTTTGGGCATGCGCTCCGGGCGCGAAATGCCGCCGATCGGGTACATGACGATCTCCGTGGTGCGGATGCCATAGTGCTGCGCCACCAGGGTGTGACCCAACTCGTGCAGCAAAACCGAGGCGAACAGCGCCAGCACGTACAGCGCGGTCATGGCCCCCGACTGCCGCTCACCGACGCCGATGAAGAGCAGAAAGATCAGCAGCAGGACAAACGTGAAGTGGAACCGCACCGGCACGCCAAGAATGCGCAAGACGCCCAGCGTGCCTGAACTGGCCGCTGGCTTGGACTTTTCTTCGGATGGCGTCGCGTCGGGCATGCGGTAGCGGAGAACTCCGTACCATTGTCGCGCGAAGCGCGCGCACAACGAAACCCCGGCGCGCAGGCCTGCTCATGGCTTGGCAAGCGAAACTCGCCGAAGAGCGGGGCTCAAGCCCCGCGCGGGCTGAAGCCCGCCCTCCATTGTTATCGCCAGCGGAACAGCTTCAGCGCCAGCGGAAAACACACCACCAGCCAGGCGGCCAGCACCAGCAGTTGCGACGACAACTGCGCCAGGCCGGCGCCCTGCAGCATGTTGGCGCGCAAAGCGTCGATGGCGGCCGTCAGCGGCAACGCCTTGATTACCGGCTGCAACATGTCCGGAAACCGCTGCGCCGAAAAGAACACGCCGGAGACGATCCACATCGGCATCATCACCAGGTTCATCAGTCCCGACGCGGCTTCGATGGTCCGCGCGCGCGAAGCGATCAACAGTCCCAGCGCTCCGAACGAGAGCGAGGTGATGACGCACAACAGCGCCAGATCCGGCAGCGAGCCGCGCATCGGCACTTTGAAGACGAAAACGCCGAAGCCGAGCAGGAAGCCCACTTCGACCACCAGCATGACCAGCCGCGACAACAGGAACGACAGCAGATAGTCATGCCGCGGCATGGGCGTGGCGATCAGGCGCTTCATCAGCTTTCTGCGCCGCGCATCCACGATCGCGAATCCCATTCCCCAGATGGCGCTGCCCATCAGGTTCATCCCCAACAAGCCGGGAATCAGGAAGTCGATGTAGCGGGAGCCCGGCTCGCGCATCAGGCGATCGCTCGCCGCCACCGGATCCACGCGGCCAGCGGCGCGCTCGACCGCGCGATCGGCCAGCATGCGCGCGGTGCGCCCTTCGGGATTGGTGTCGTCGTAACGGTACACCACCGATCCGCCCGGTCCCGGCTCGGCCAGCAGCGCGACCTTGCCCGTGCGCAGCGCTTCGTCGGCGGCCGGCGCGGACAACTGCTGCACGTCGAGCAGCTGGTCCTGCCGCAGCGAGCGCGCCAGCTCCGGCGTGACCGCGGCAATCTTGAGCACGTCCGCCGGCCGGTTGCGAAACGCCAGGCCCAGGCCCGCCGCCAGCAGGATCGGGAAGACGAAGACCCAGAAAAGAGCTTCGGGTTCGCGCACAAACTCGCGAAACCGCGTCAGGGTCAACTGCACCAGCGCATTGTCCGCCAGCGATCTCTCGCGGGGCTCCGGGCCCAGACGGCGTCCCGCCGCTTCTCGCGGCCGTATTTCGGGAATCGCAGTTATGTTACTCATCGCGCAAATGCCGTCCCGTCAAGGTGACGAAGACGTCCTCCAAAGTAGCGGAATGCGTGCGCAGCTCGGTGAGGGGAACGCCCTGGCGTTCCAGCTCGTCGAGCAGAGCGGGCACCGCGCGATGCAGCTCGGTCACCTGCATTTGTACCGTCCCATTCTCCGCGCGCACATCGCGGACGCCGTCTATCCGCCGCAGCGGCTGAATCTCCAGCGCCTTCGCCGCGCCGCCCGCCGAGAATTCCACCATGTGCTCCACTCCGAGCGAGGTGATCAGCTCGCGCGGCGTGCCCTGCGCGATCACCTTCCCATGATCCATGATAGCCACGCGCTCGCAGAGCTGCTCCGCCTCGTCCATGTAATGCGTGGTTAATAGAATGGTGCGGCCCTGCAGTTTGAATCGTTCGATCAACTCCCAAAGCTGGCGGCGCGCTTGCGGATCGAGGCCGGTAGTGGGCTCGTCCAGAAACAGAAAGTCCGGATCGCCCACCAGCGCGCAAGCCAGCGCCAGGCGCTGCTTCTGCCCCCCGGAGAGGCCGCCCACGCGCGAGTTCACCTTCTCTTCAAGCTGCACCAGCGCGATCACCTCGGCTGGCGGCGGGCCGTGGCGGAAGAAGCTGCGGAACAGCCGGATGGTCTCCATCACCGTGACCTTGTCGGCAAGCTGCGTCTCCTGGAGCTGAATCCCCAGCCGCTCGCGCAGCTCCGCCGCGTGCGAATCCCAGCGCATCCCCAGCAGCTCCACGTCGCCCGAATCGGGTTCGGTCAAACCTTCGCAAATCTCGATGGTGGTGGTTTTGCCGGCGCCATTGGGCCCCAACAGGCCGAAGCACTCGCCCGTGCGCACTTCCAGTTCGAGACCGTCAACCGCCACCACGTCTTTGAACGTCTTGCGCAGGTTGCGGACACGCAGGGCGGCTGTCGGCGTGGAGGCGAGCATTTTCTTAGTATCGCGTCCAAAGGGCGTACGGTCAAACGCGCAGGCGAGACCGGGGGCGCGATATGGAAATCGGGTTGGCGGTTTTTTTTTGCGCCATCCCGCGTCCTCCATCTTCGGCGAGGGGTTAACCAACAGCAGGTGGTGTTATCCGGTTCTGCTTTTTGTTACACTCATAAGCACCCGATTCAGGGGAATTCCGATGCGACGACGCCTTGTCCTATTCGTGCTGCTAGGCGCCGTAGCTTGCGCGCAAGAGCCGGCCAAACTCGCGCCCTATTATCCGACTCCCGAGACAATCGTCGTGAAAATGCTGGAACTGGGGGGACTCAAACCGGGTGAAAAGATGTTCGATCTGGGCAGCGGCGACGGTCGCATTGTCATCGCGGCCGCCCAGAAGTTTCGCGCGGATGCCATCGGCGTGGAGTTGGACAAGGACCTCTGCCGGCAAAGCCTGGAACGCATCCGCAGGCTCGGTTTGGGGAAAAACGCGCAGATCGTAGAGGGAGATATTCTGAAGCAGGATTACAGTTCCGCGGATTTAATTACGGTATACTTATTGCCAAATTCGAACGACAAAGTGCAGCCGCTGCTGAAGCGGCAATTGAAAAAAGGAGCGCGCGTGGTCGCGCACGATTTTGAATTCAGGGGCTGGACGCCAGCAAAGGTGGAAGATATCGAAAATGATGGCGAGGGCCGCAGTCACACACTATTTCTATACCGGCGTTAGCTGCATGATGAGCGCAAGTGCCAGGTGATATGGTTCCCTTGCCGGCCGCCTGGAGGCGCGCTTTAGAGTGGGCCCGGCTGCTGTTCGCGGCCGCCGGATTGGCCAGCGGGTTACTGCTTCCGCCCCGGGCGACTCCTTGGGCGGTGGCGACAGTGGGCGTGTACCTGGTCTTCAGCCTGTTGGTGCCGCTCAGAAAGCGAAGCGGCGGCGCTTTCGCCTTGCTGGTGCTCTTTGCGGATTTAGTTTTTTTTCTGGCGTTAGTCAGAACCGGGATCGGGGCCGTCATTTGGCTTCCCGCCTTCTACTATCTCTTCCTGCTTGCGGAGGCCGTATTTGCATATCGCCCGCCCGAGGTCTTGATTGCGGTGGTGGTGAGCGCGATCTTTTGTATCGCCGTGCAATCGGAGAATGTATTCCCGCTCAGGCGCACCACGGTGGTCGCGGGCACGCTGGCATACGCGTTTGCGGTCTATAAGAAGCGGTTGGAATCGCGCATGGAAGAATTGGCGCAGGAAGCCCGCGAGACCAACGAGGCGGCCCGGCGCGCGCGGGAGGCGGAACGGCAGCGGATCGCCTCCGATTTCCATGACGGTCCGCTGCAAAGCTTCATCAGCCTGCAGATGCGGTTGGAAATCCTGCGCAAAATCCTGGAGCGGGATTTCGGCGCTGGCATGGACGACCTGAAAGACCTGCGGGACCTGGCGCAGCAACAAGTGAAGGAGTTGCGGGCGTTCGTCCGGAGCATGCGGCCGCCGGATGTGCAGGGCGCTAACTTGTACGCCTCGGCGCGGCGGATTTGTGAGAGCTTTCAGAAGGAGAGCGGCATTCCGGTGTCTTTCGTGGGCGGCGAGGGGCCTCTGAAGTTCCCCGAGGAGATGGCTGCCGAGGTGGTTCAGATGCTGCGGGAGGCGCTGCACAACGTGCTGAAACACGCCGGCGCCACGCGCGTGGCGGTCTCTTTGGAGCGGGTGGCCAAGACGCTGGAGTTGACGGTGGACGACAATGGCGGCGGCTTCCACTTCAGCGGTATTTATACGTTGGACGAGTTAGAGTTGCTGCGCCTGGGGCCGGCCAGTTTTAAGCGGCGCGCGCGCGCGCTGAATGCGGAGATGACGCTGGAGTCGCGGCCTGGGCACGGCGCCGGCCTCAAGCTGCGCGTACCGATTCCATGAACGGCATTCTGCCGATGCGCGCCATCGGCGGCGGCGCGCTATGCCTTCTCGCATTCGCATGTGGCGGATGCGGCTACTCGGATTTCCGGCTCCCGGAGCTGGCGCCAGCCGAACCCCAGGTGCGGTACGAATGGGAACCTCGCGACACCCCCGTTTTGCCGCATGGCGGCCCCGGCGATTGGGACTCGCACGATGCCTTGAACCCCTCCGTCGTCCGGCGTGGCGCCGCCTATTACAACTTCTATTCGGGCTTCGATGGGAAGACGTGGCGGACGATCCTGGCGACTTCCGCCGACGGCCTTTCCTGGAAAAAAGAAGGCGTAGTGTTGGCTCCCGAGCCGCTTGCCGGGGAAGCTGACTACATCGCAGCCAACGGTTCCGCCCTCTTCGATGAAGGCGAGTTCCGTTATTGGTACCAGGCCGGACCCAAAGAAACTCCCCGGCTGGGATTGGCGCGCTCGAGCGACGGCCAGCATTGGCGCAAGGCGCGCTTTCCGGTGATGGATTACGGTCCGCGCGGGAGTTGGGACGAGCGCGGGCTGGCCGATCCGTATGTTCTCAAAGTGGGCCGGTATTTCTACATGTTTTACCTGGGAGAGGATCGTGCGCGGCGGCAGCGGTTGGGGGTGGCCCGGTCGCTGGACGGCGTCGATTGGCAGAAGCTGAGGTCCAACCCGATTCTGGAGCTCGGCAGGTACGGCAGCTTCGACGAGATGGGGCTGGGCGAGCCGGCCGTGTGGATCGCGCACGGCTTCTACTGGATGCTGTATACGGGCCGCGACGCGCGGCAGAATCGACGGTTGGGCATGGCGCGATCCGTCGATGGCATGCACTGGGAAAAGCTGCCGGCGGTCTTTGAAGGGCGCGAGGGGTGGGACAACCATGTGATTTGCGATCCAACCATCGAGCTGCTGCAGGATGGCCGCTTGACCGTGTGGTTCGGCGGCGGCGATGCGCCATCGCCGGACGAGAACCTCGACGGGCAGATCGGCGTGGCGGCCTTGCATGCCGTCCCTGCCGGCGGCAAGCTGGCAAAATAGAATGGTGGGCGCGAAACAGATTCCGGAAGATGTGGCCGCCGCTATCGAGGAGTGTTGGCCGGATGGCGTGATTGAAGAATTCGATACGGATGAGTCGTATTTTCACGACATCCACGCGAAACTGGAACGGGATTTGCGCAAGATCCCCGGCGCCTCGCTGCTGTGGCAGACCGAAGCGGAGGACGACAGCGGCCATTGGGACCTCGGCGATGACGACGACGAGTACGCCTCGCCGCCTTTCAGTCCGGACTTTCAGTCCTATCACGTTTTCTTCCTGGCGCCCCAGGGCAGCGAATTCGAATTCGAAACCGAGACCGAGAGCCTGGAAGAGCCGGAAGACTTCGAAGACCCGGACGCCGAACTGGCCACTGTTACGTATCCGGGCAAGGGCTGGCACGGATGGGGCGTAACAGTCTCTTTGGCCACCCCGTTCGCGGCCATCCGGTTTGCCGACTACGCCCAATTCGAAGACGGCAGCGACTGGACACCCGACCCGGACAGTGTCGCATACTCCAAGAACGGTGAACCGGTCGATCTCGCCGCGTCATTCCGCAAGGCGGTAGGCGAAAGCGCGTTTCGAAAGCTGGAGAACCTGCGCGCGCGAATCGTCAAGGTGCTGGCCAAGCACGGCGTGGTCGTTCTGGATCCGGCCATTCTGGATCTGCCCGCTCCGGATCTGAAATCATGTAGCGATGTGTTTCTGGAGGGGAAGAAGCTAACAGTGGGGGATGCGTTTTTCTTTCGCGGGGTGTGAATGGGCGAATCTGTCCGGCTGCTCCGTCGGCTGCTGCCATTGTTAAGCATCGCCATCCTCGCCGCCGTTATCTACGACGGCTGGATCTTCTACTCGCGTTGGAGCAGCGCGCGGGAGGCCGAGCAGGCGCGCCAGGCCGAGGAAGCGCGCCGGGCCCGCCAGACGATCGATCTGATGGGTGGAACGGATTTCAGAATTATCAATTTCTATGCCGTTCCGCAGACTGTCCGGCGCGGCAGCCAGGCCAGAATCTGCTATGGAGTTTACGGAGCCAAGCGAGTCCGCATCGAGCCCGCGGTAGAAGACTTACATCCTGCGATAACTTACTGTTTCGATGTCGCGCCCCGGGAAGACACCGCATACAAGCTTGTCGCCGAAGACGGCGCGGGCCACACTGCCACTGCCAACCTCGTAATCAAGGTCCTTCGTTGAAAAAGACGCGCGCTGGCGGCTGGCGGCCTGAGAGGCCGGGCCCGGAGGGCACCCCGGCCACGGGCCTGCCCCACAAGGGCAGCGGAAGCCCGGACCCGCCGATCTGATATCATAAGGGCGAAATGGATCGCCGGGATTTTCTGAAAACTACGGCTACGGCAGCGGTGCTGGCCGGGCCTGCGGTCATCGGCGCGCGCGGCGCCAACGACAAGATCAACATCGGCTGGATCGGCGTGGGCACGCGCGGGAACGCGGGCATCGACTGGCTGAAGAAGGCCGCTCCGGACAACGTCACCATCACCGCCATCTGCGACACGTTCCAGGGCTACCTGGCGCGGGGCAAGGACCGCGTACAGACAATCTGGGGCAACACGCCGGCGACCTACAACGACTACCACGACCTGCTGGCCAACAGTTCCATCGATGCGGTCTTCATCATGACCCCGGAACACCTGCATCACGACATGGCCATTGCCGCCCTGCGCGCGGGCAAGCACGTCTACCTGGAAAAACCGCTGGCCCACACCATCGAAGAGGGCTTCGACATCGTGCGCGAGTGGAAGGCGTCCGGCAAGATCGTGCAGGTGGGCACGCAGAACCGCAGTTCGTCGCTCTACAAGAAAGCCAAGGAACTGGTGAAGCAGGGCATGATCGGCGACGTGCATTTCGTGCGCGCCTTCTGGTACCGCAACTCGACAGACAACAATCCCGCGTGGCGCTACGCGATTCCGCCGGACGCCAACGAACAGAACACGGATTGGCCCAAATTTCTGGGGCCGGCGCCGAAGCGGCCGTGGGACCCGCACCGGTATTATCAATGGCGGCTGTACTGGGATTACTCGGGAGGAATTTCCACGGACCTGCTGGTGCACCAGACCGACATTGTCAACTTCATGCTGGACCGCACCGTGCCGCTGGCGTGCATGGCGTCGGGAGGCATCTACCGGTGGACCGGCGCCAACGACGACCGCGATACCCCGGACACCTTCAGCGCCATCTACGAATATCCGGGCAAACTGCAGATCAACTATTCCAGCTATTTTGGCAACGATCAATACGGTTACGGCGAGCAGTTGTGCGGCAATGAAGGCACCATCGAAGTGATGAACCGCATGGACCTGTACTTCACGCCGCAGTTGCTCGGCGGTAAAGCGCCGGACCGCGTAAAGGCGCGCCAACTGGTCCACCTGAACGGTCCCAAGGACTTCGGGGAGCGGGATGGCGCCATCAATCATTTCCGGAATTGGGTGGAAGCGATACGCGGCAACGAGCAGGTGATCGCGTCTCCGGAGGTCGGCCAGCAGGCAGCCATTTCCGGCCACATGGCGACGCTATCGTTCAAGCACGACCGGAAGATTCTCTGGGACGACCAGGGCCAAAAGTATCGGTTCGTCTGATCGCATTTGGCGACGGTGTCGCTTACGCCACAACCGCTTGCTTACGCCACAACCGCTTGCTTACGCGCGCGGCTCAGAATAGCCCGAATGACAGGCCAGGAGGCCTGTCCTACCTATGAGACTTTGTGCCGGATTGCTGTTAGTGCTCGATGAAGAAGCGCGCCAGCGGCAGGATGTCTTCGGGGCGCTCGCGCATGGGCGGATGCTCGATCGGGATGACGTTGAGGCGGAAGTAGAGATCCTGGCGAAAGGCGCCTTCCTTGACGGCTTCGCGCCGGTTCCTGTTGGTGGCGGCGACCACACGCAGGTCGAGCTCGGCATGAAGCGATGACCACCAGTGGCGTTTGGCGGGCGAAGCGCGGTATGGTGATGGCATGGGGATGACCCTGAATATCTCGGACTCGGTGCTCGAGGGCCTCTGCATTCCCGAGGCGGAAATTGCACCGAGGCTCCGGACCGAACTCGCCATCGCGCTCTATGCTCAAGGAGCGCTCTCCCTCGGCAAAGCGGCCGAACTCGCGGAGATGAATCGAATGGTTTTCGGCGAAATGGTGGGGCAACGAGGGATCGCACGGCATTACGGCGACGCGGAGTTGGCGCAAGACCTCGCCTATGCTCGTAGTGAGTAACACCTCGCCGATTTCGAACCTTGCTATCGTTGGCCGGTTGAATCTTCTCCGAAGCCAGTTTCGCGAGATCCGGATTCCCATCGCTGTCCAGTTTGAACTCGATCAAGTGTCTCACGGAGCGGCCCTTAAGGAGATCCAGCAGGCTTTCCAGGACGGCTGGATCAAACCGCAGGCACTCCGGGAGGGCAAGATCGCGCGATTGCTCGCAACAACTCTCGATCCCGGTGAGGCCGAGGCTATCGCGCTGGCGTTGGAATTGCCCGCGGATCTGATTCTGCTGGACGAGAGAGACGGGCGCAAGGCGGCCGAACGTGCCGGGCTGCGTGTCGCGGGCGTCCTTGGCGTGTTGCTACGAGCCGAGAGCGAAGGTCAAATCGAAAGGGTAAGGCCCGAGGTTGAGGCGTTGCGCACTCGAGCCCGATTCTTTGTGTCGGCACGGTTGCAAGAGGAAGTGTTGGACGCTGCCGGAGAATAGACTGGGCAGGCTCCCTTTGATTGCCACTCTGGCGTGAGGCAACACCGAGCCGTAGCGAGCCGCCGGGACCACTGAGTTTCCGGAAGCGCTCTCTCAAGTATGTTAATGCTCAAGAATTTGGCGTGATGGAACCAAGCGGCGCGGAGTACATCGCGACGTGTTTCCCGGCGTTCTCCCCGAACTGCTGTGCGTTTGTAATAGTAGCAAGGTGTCCAAGACGAGTCTCGACACGGCACGCATGAAGTGCGTGCGCAGCTTACCGTAGGTTGAACTTCTTCATCTTATACCGCAGTGTGTCACGGGTGATGCGCAGCAGCCGCGCTGCCTGAGTCTGGTTGCCGCCGGTTTTTTCCAGCGCGCGGGCCAGCAGCATGCGCTCGTTGTCCTCGAGTGAGAGGCCTTCGGTGGGAATCTCCGTGCGGGGGGCGGCCGTGGCCGGGTGGCCGTCCGGACGGCTGATGGCGATGGGCAGGCTGGGCGGCGTGATGTAGGTGGATTCCTCCAGGATCATGGCGCGCTCAATGGCGTTGCGCAGCTCGCGCACGTTGCCGGGCCAATCGTGGGAGAGCAGCAACTGTCCGGCGGCGGGCGAGACGCCCTCGATGCCGCGGCGGAACTTGCGATTGTAGTGCTCGATGAAGAAGCGCGCCAGCGGCAGGATGTCTTCGGGGCGATCGCGCATGGGGGGGAGGACGATCTGGATGACGTTGAGCCGGAAGTAGAGATCCTGGCGGAAGGCGCCTTCCTTGACGGCTTCGCGCAGGTTCTTGTTGGTAGCGGCGATTACGCGCAGGTCGAGCTGAATATCTTTGAGGCCGCCAAGCCGGCGGAAGCTTTGCTCTTCGAGCACGCGCAGGAGCTTGGCCTGCAGCATGAGCGGGATCTCGCCGACCTCGTCGAGGAAGAGGGTGCCTCTGTCGGCCAGTTCGAAGATGCCGCGCTTCTGCTGGCGGGCATCGGTGAAGGCGCCTTTTTCGTAGCCGAACAACTCGCTCTCGAGCAGGGTTTCCGGGATGGCGGCGCAGTTGATGGCGATGAACGGCTCGGCTTGGCGGAGGCTCTGGTAGTGCAGGGTTTTGGCGATGAGATCCTTGCCGGTGCCGTTTTCGCCTTCGAGCAGGATGGTGGTGGCTTCACTGGAGGCGACGCGGCGCACGAAATTGAGGGCTTCGCGCATGAGGGGCGATTCGGCAATGACTTCGCGCTTCTGCGGGGCGGACTCTTCGGTGACGTCCTTGATGGTGGCCACCACGCCTTCGAGGCGGCCCTCGCCATCGAACATCTGGGTGGTGCGCATGACCACCAGGCGCTCCATGCCGTTATCGGTGTGCAGGCGGATGGTGGAATGCGGCCCGTTGGGCGCCTGATTGAGGCCCACCAGGACGCCGCAGCCGGGTTCACAGACGCCGCAGCGGAAGACCTCCTGGCAGTGGCGGCCGATCATGTCCTCGGAGGCCATACCGAAGAGTTTTTCAGCAGCGCGGTTAACTCCGGTTATGGTGAAATCCGGCGAATAGAGGACTAGCGCATCCGATAATTGGTCGAAGACGGCTTCCAGGATGCGGGATTGTTGCCACTCGGGCGTCAGCTTGGACATCGTTTGGATAACACTTTATTATAAGCGACTGTGCCGGCGGCTGTGTTAATTGGCCCAAACGGCTTGAAGATAGAGGGGGCAATTCACCCGAAGAGGCGGACAGGGGAATGCGGAAACCGAAGACTGCAAGAGCAAATCAGGCGTCTCACGGGTGGCGATCCAATTGCAGAATGGCTTGACGGAGGTTGCATGTTGAAGATCAAATACGCCGTTCCCGCTACGATCCTGCTAGGGGGGATGGTGGTGAGCTCGACGTTGTCCTTTGCCAAGCCGGAGTACGTTAAGGCTACCAAGAAAGCGTGCGCGTACTGCCACGTGGATTCCAAGGCGAAGCCCAAGGAACTAACCGAGGCCGGCAAGTACTACAAAGAGCACAAATCCCTGGAAGGCTACACGGAAACGAAGTAGGCGAGGGCTCCGGGCGGAGCGAGCATCATGCAAACGATTCAGCTCGCGATTCAGGATTCGGCGTATGAGGTGGCCTTGCGCGACGCGCTGGTCCGCAGCGGCCCGTGGCACGTGGAGAGTGTCGAGAAGCCGAGGCCGGGCGAAAGGTGCGTGCTGGTGATGGATGAGGTGTGTCTCAGCCGGGTATCGCTACCGCTGCCGTATCCGGAGCGGGTAGTCCTGCTCACGCGCAAGGATCCCGCGCACCTGTCGCACGCCTGGGAAGCGGGGATCGTGTCGTTGGTGTCTCCGGACGATCCTCCGAGCACGGTTCTGCTGGCTATTATGGCGGCCGCTCTGCGAGTTCCCAAGCCGCATACGGTCGCAACTCTGGGCGGTATTTCCCCCAACAAGCCTGCCGCGGCTGCGCCAATATCCCCAGAGACTCCCTTGGTAGGCTCAAAACGATACAAAACACAATAGTTACAGAATTTGGAGCTTGGACTCCGGCGTGCAGTAATGTGGCATTCAGGAGGGATCCAATATGGACCGTACGTTGGCCGAGCTAGAGGCTTTGGTGCGTAACCGGATTTGCGGGGTGTGTTCGGACCGCAAGATGGACGGGACGTGCGGGCTGGAGGAACCGGGCCAGTGCGCGCTGTTCCGGCTGTTTCCGCAAGTGGCCGAAGCCATCCAGACCACCCACAGCGACAACATTGAGGATTATATCAACGCCATCCGGCGGAACGTATGCACGGTGTGTACGGCGCAGGATAGCGACGGCAGTTGTGGTCTTCGCCAGGAGGTGCAGTGCGCGCTGGACGCGTATCTGCTGCTGGTGGTGGAGGCCATCGAAGAAGCCACGGGCCAGGATTTCGGGAGGCCGTTGCCCAACCGGCCGAACGACAGGCCCATTTCCGTTCAACTTTAAGAGGAGGTCACTATGAACATCAATTTACTGCCATACGCCGTATTCTGGGGCGTGCTGGCCATCGTTGTAGTACTGCTGATCATCTACCGGAAGGCGATTACAAACCGCGAAGACGATTCGATCCACCTGGAAGGCAACGTAGCCACGGAACAGATCTCTCTGGCGCACCGGCTTCAATTGGTCGATCGATGGGGCAAGACCCTCACGATCGTGGTAGCGGTGTTCGGAGTGGTGCTGGCCGCCGTCTACCTGTACCAGGTCTGGAACGCCGTCCCGACATACTAACAAAAGCAGAAGTCAGGAGTCAGAAGACAGAAGTCGGAAGCCGGCTTCTGGATTCTGTCTTCCGATCTGCGGTTTCAAGAGACACAAACGGAAATGGCACGGGAAAGCGCGTGGGGAATTGGTGTGGCTGCGGCCGGTCTGATGTTATGGACGGCCGCGTCTGCATTTCCGGCGCGCGCGGCGGACAACTCGGTGTGCACGGCCTGCCACGACGATCAGGGGGCCAAGCTAGGGAAGAGCGCCCATCGAGCGGTAGCCTGCGCTTCCTGCCATGTGAAACACGACGAATATCCGCATCCGGCGAACGTGCCCAAGCCGGTCTGCCGCCAGTGCCACCAAGGGCAGCAGGCGGACTATGAGCGCGGCGTACACGGGCAGGCCATCAAGAACGGCAACGGGGCCGCGCCGGATTGCGGTGTGTGCCACGGGACCGCGCATGAACTGTTGCGGCCCAAGTCGGCGGAGTTCCGCGAGAAGGTGCCGGAGACTTGCGGGATGTGCCACGGCGAGGTGGCCGACCAGTTCCGTGCGAGCGTACACGGGCAGGCGCTGGCCAAGGGCATTACGCAGGCGCCGATCTGCACCGACTGTCACGGCGAGCACTCCATCCTGGCGCCCAGCAACAAAGCTTCGACGGTGTACGCCGGCAACATTCGGGAGACTTGCGGGAATTGCCACGGGAACGTGCAGCTCTCGCGGCGGTTCAGCCTTCCGGTGGACCGCGTGGTGAGCTTCGACGCTTCCTACCACGGGTTGGCGGCGAAAGAGGGCAACCAGACGGTGGCCAATTGCGCGAGCTGCCACGGGGTACACCTTATACTGCCGTCGTCCGATCCGCGCTCCACCATCAATCCGAAGAACCTGGCGACGACCTGCGGCCAGTGCCACCAGGGCGCCGGAAAGCGTTTTGCCATCAGCCAGGTGCACGTGGCGGAAGGCGGCAGGGAAGCACCGGCGATGCGCTGGGTGCAGCAGTTCTACCTGCTGATGATTCCGCTGACGATCGGGTTGATGCTGCTGCATAACGGCGGCGATTGGGTGCGTAAGCTATTGCGGCTGCGGGGCAACGGCGGCGCGGCGTATCGGGCGGGCGGTCATGAGCTGCCGGGCCGGCCCAATGTGCGGATGCTGCCGTTCGAGCGGGTGGAACACGCACTACTGGTCATTTCATTCGTCACACTGGCCTGGACCGGATTCGCGCTGAAGTACTCAGACCAGTGGTGGGCGCGCCCGTCGCTGTTGGAGGCGGGCAACCTGCGCAGTATTGTGCATCGCATCGCGGCCGTGGTTTTCGTAGCCGTCACGCTGACGCACGTGATCTCGCTGGTAACGAACCGGCGGCTGCGCCGGCATTGGATGGAACTCTTCCCGAAGGCCGAGGACGCGCGGGAAGCGCTGGCCAACTTCAGTTACAACATGGGACTGCGATCGGTACCTCCCGGCCGCTCCGCCCACAGTTACATCGAGAAGGCGGAATACTGGGCCGTGGTTTGGGGCGCGGGGGTGATGATCGTGACCGGGCTGATGCTTTGGGGCAACAACCTGATGCTGGCCCTGTTTCCCAAGTTGTGGCTGGACGTGGCCACCTCGATACACTTCTATGAAGCGCTGCTGGCTACGCTGGCGATCGTAGTCTGGCACTTCTACACGGTAATCTTCGATCCGGACGTTTACCCCATGGACACCGCGTGGCTGACGGGCGTTAGCGTGAAGGAGCCGGAACCCCACGAAGCGCAGCCCAGGCCGCGGGAAGAGGACGATCCCGCCGAAATCGCCGCCGGGAGCGGGACCATACCCAAATGATCCGACTGAACGAAGTGCGCACGGACAGACTGCCTGCCCAACTTTCTCCCCTGGTACATCTTTGCAATAACTGGATCAGCTTGATCGGAGTGGTGATCGTCACTACGGCTACTGTGTTCTGGCTGTTTTTGCTGCCCACCACGATGCGCGGGGACGTGCACAATCCTTATAACGGGATTCTCGCGTTTCTGCTGCTTCCGGCGTTGTTCGTATTGGGACTTCTCCTGATTCCGCTGGGGATTTACCGGCAGAAGAAGGGGGAGAAGCGGCGCGGGTTGTATCCGGCCAGCTTTCCGCCGTTGAACCTGAAGAACGTGGAATTCCGGCGGCTGCTCACGTTTGTGGGGGTCACCACGTTTGCGAATATCGTGATCGCCAGCCAGTTGGCGTACGGCGCGGTCTCGTACATGGAGACGGTTTCGTTTTGCGGGCAAACCTGCCATACGGTGATGCAGCCGGAATTCACGGCGTACCAGAGCTCGCCGCATTCGCGCGTCGAATGCGTCGAGTGCCACATCGGGCCGGGGGAATCCTGGTTTGTGCGCAGCAAGCTCTCCGGAATCCGGCAAGTGTTCGCGGTGATGTTCCACACCTACGAGACGCCCATCCCGACGCCGGTGCACAATCTGCGCCCCGCGCGCGAGACGTGCGAGGCCTGCCACTGGCCGCAGAAGTACGGCGAAGACCGGCTGCGGATCATCAACAAATTCGGCGACGACGAAAGCAATTCGCAGGTCAAGACGGTGCTGCTGATGAAGATCGGCGGCGGCAACAAGGGCATTGGGATCCACGGAACACACCTGGGACCGGGGGTGCACATCCGCTACGGGCATTCCGACGAGCAGCGCCAGACCATCCCGTGGATCGAGTACAACGGACCGGACGGAAAGACGGTGTACCGGGCGGAGGGCGCGCCGGCAGACGGCAAAGGATTATCCATACGGGAGATGGATTGCATGGACTGCCACAACCGGCCGTCGCACAGTTACAAGCTGCCGGAACGGGCCGTGGATGAGGGGATGGTTGCGGGAGATCTTTCCTCCAGTCTGCCGTTCGCGCATAAGAAGAGCGTCGAGATCCTGAAGAGCGCATATACCAGCCGGGCCGCGGCGGCAGCCCAGATACCGGCGGCATTGGCCGCTTTTTACAGCGATACTTATCCCGCTGTTTACAAGGAGCGCCAAGCGGAAGTGGCCAAATCCGCACTTAGCTTACTCGCTATATACAACCGGAATGTGTTTCCGGCGATGAAGGTCACCTGGGGAACATATCCGAATAACATCGGGCACACGGATTTTCCGGGGTGTTTTCGATGTCACGACGACAGCCATGCCAGCGCCGAGGGGAGGAAGGTGACGCAGGACTGCGGCGCCTGTCATAGCCTGCTGGCGATGGAAGATCCGGCGCCTAAGATACTCACGGAGTTGGGCGTCGTGGAGAGCAAGGGACAGAAGTGAAGCCGACGCGGCGACACGGAGACGCGGAGACGCGGAGACACGGCGACGCGGCGATGTTGGGAGGTTACCATGAAGTCATTAGCTAAGATCCTTCTACCGGTGGATTTTTCGGAGCGGTCGCTGGGCGCGGCGCGGTACGCCAAGACGCTGGCGGATCATTTCCACTCCGAGCTGACTTTGTTGCATGTTTTGACTCCGCCGCACTATGAGTTTGGCGCACTGGAGATCGGCGGTTCGATGTTGACGGAGTTGTACGCCAATCGCGCGGCGCAGGTGGAGAAAGAACTGGAGACGTTTCTGGCCGGCGAGTTGGGCGCGACGGAAGCCAAGCGGGTGGTGCTGGAGGGCGATCCGGCGCGGCAGATCGTGGAATACGCGCATGAGGAGAATGCCGGCCTGATCGTGATGCCGACGCACGGGTACGGGCCATTCCGGCAATTCATTCTGGGATCCATTACCGCCAAGGTGCTGCACGACGCGGATTGTCCGGTGTGGACGGGCGTGCACCTGGAAGAGGCGCCGCAGACCGAGCCCATGCCATTCCGGGACATCCTGTGCGCGATCGATCTGGGCCCGCAGAGTTGCAAGGCCCTGGAGTGGGCCACGGCCATGCAGAAGGAGTTCGGCGCGCGGCTCACGGTGGTGCATGCGATGGCCGTCTCGCCGGCGGTCGGGCAGGAGGACGAACGCGCGCGGGAGATGGAACTGGCGGCGCGGGACGACCTGGCCCGTCTGCAGCAACGCTTCGGCACCGAGGCGGAACTGGTGGTCGAGCCGGGCGATCCGCCGAAGGTGGTTTGCGAGATGGCGGAGAAGCGGCACGCGGGGTTGCTGGTGATCGGGCGCGGATCGGCGGCGGGAGTTTTTGGCAGGCTGCGGACCAACGCGTACGCGATCATACGGCAGTCGCCGTGTCCGGTGGTGAGCGTGTAAATCGTGGGGCGGCCAATCATGGCCGCAGCCGCCTTTTAGGCGGCCAAGCCGGCTGAAAGCCGGCAGCGGGCAAGATTGCCCGTCCTACAACTCGGTTACTTCGCTTACCGTCGTGAGGGTGCCGCCGCGGGCGGTGAATTCGCTGAGAGTGCGGGCGCCATCTGCGGGATTTACGGCGGCGATGGCGTCGGTCACCAGGGCGACGGGCTTGCCGGTCGAGAGCAGACCTGTGATCGCGCAACGGACGCAATAGTCCGTAGCGACGCCGTAGACTACATAGCGATCGGCTGCGAGAGAGTCGAGCAGGGCAGGAAAGTCCGGCACGGTGAAGACATCCAACGCCTGCTTCTCGACGACGATTTGACCCGCGCCAACCAGTGTCTCGGCGGGCTTCAACTGACCGGTAGTGCCGGCGACGCAGTGCGGCGGCCACTGGCGGAATTCGGGATCGTCTTCGCTGTGCGCGTCGGTGGTGGAGATCAGCGGGATGCCCTGCGCGGCGGCGAAATGGTTCAGGCGGGCGATGGCGGGCAGCAAGCGTTCGGCGCCGGGCACGTACAAGGCGCCGGCGGGAAACAGAAAATCGATCTGGGTGTCCACGTCCACAAATACGGTCTTCATGTGAGGTTGCTCCGGGTGCGCTCGATGAGAGCGGCTAAATCCTTGCTGTGTCTGACGGGCCACGGCTCGGCGGGGTCGAGGCTGTGCAGCGATGCAGGCAACTTGGCCAGCGACGCGGCGGCATGCGCGCGCGCGGCGTTCAGGTCCGGCAGCGGCTCGACCAGCTCTCCGCCGAGCAGCACCGGACGGAGCATCGCCTGGCCGTTGCTGCATTCGCCGGAGCGCGCCAGGATATCGTGACCCTCGAAACGGAAGAGCTGCTTTGCGCCGGGGAGGGTGGCCTTGTCCGGGCTCAGTTTGGCGGTGAAGCGCTTGATGCCACAGCCGACGTCGAGTTCGACGAGCTTGTAAATCGTGCCCATGGCGGGCGCGTCGGCGGAGGTGGCCAGTTGGGTGCCGACACCGAAGGCGTCCACCGGCGCGCCGGAGGAGACCAGGTCGCGGATGGCGTACTCGTCGAGATCGCCACTCAGCATGATCTTGGCGTCCGGCAATCCGGCCTGGTCGAGAATGGCACGCGATTCCCGCGAAAGACTCTGGAAGTCGCCGCTGTCGAGCCGGATGCCCCACAAAGGCCGGCCCATGGCCGCCACCTTCTTGACCCCTTCGATGGTGTTGTAAGTATCCACGAGTTGCACGGTGGAGGGGCCCAGAATCTGCTGCAGTTTGCGAAAGGCTTCGGTCTCGCCACAAAACGACAGGACCCAGGAATGCGCCGCCGTGCCATATACGGGCACGCCGTAGCGGAATCCGGCCAGCGTATTGCTGGTGCCCACGCAGCCGCCCAGGTAAGCCGCACGGCCGGCCAGTACGCCGGCTTCGGGAGTGTGGGCGCGGCGCGTGCCGAACTCCACCACCGCGCGGCCGGCGGCGGCGTCCACCATGCGCGCGGCCTTGCTGGCGATGAGGGTCTGGAAAGTGAGCGCGGACAGCAGGTAAGTTTCCGGAATTTGCGCTTCAACGATGGGCGCGCGGACGACCATCATCGGCTCGCCGGCGAATAGCGGCGTACCTTCGGGCACGGCGAAAACATCGCCCGTGAAACGGAAGCCGCGCAGGTAGTCGAAGAAGCCAGCGGAGGCGCTGGCGAAGGCGGGCAGGGTGCGGAGGTAGTCGATTTCTTCGGGAGCGAAGGTCAGATTCAGCAAGTAATCGATGGCTTGCTGGAGACCGGCGGCGATCACGTAATTGCGATGGGCGGGGAGGCGGCGGATGGTGAGCTCGAAAGTGGCCTTCTGATTGACCTTGCCGGCGTCGTAGTAGCCGGCGGCCATGGTTAGCTCGTAGAGGTCGGTTAGAAGGCCATTCACGAAATGCTCAATTCGCAACAAGACACGCCGGACAGGCCAGGAGGCCTGTCCTACTTGTGGAAGGGCTTGACCTCGCTTGCGGCCTTTTGCAGGTCTTCCACCGCCTTGCTGTCTAATTGATAGATGCTCGGCTCGTTCTCACGCTTCGCGAAATATGTATCACCTTGCTTGGTAATGGAGACCTTTTCCACCCGCTTGCCGCTGTTGGAGCTCACGGTGATGTCCAACACGGGCATACCGCCGCCGCTGTCGGGGAATTTGGTGGATGCCAGGTCGCGCAGCTTATCGACCACGCTCTGCACCGAAGGCGCGTCCATTTGCTTTGCGCCGCTCATCCACTTGTCGCCGCTCTTCTCGAAAGTGGCTTTGCCGACTTCAATCTTGTTGGGATCGGTCCAGCCGAAATCGAACAGCTTCTTGTTGCGGAAATCGTCAACCTTCTTGTCGAGGCCGTCGCCCAGGTCGGCGGTGACCTTATATATGCCGTCGACCGCGCTGCTTTTGGCGTAGTAGTTCTTGTCCTTGTCTTTGCGGACGTCCAATGTCTCGGCGCCGCTCGCGTCCGTCACACTCGCCACGGCGACTTTGGTTCCCGAGGCGTAAGCGGCCGCAGCCTTCTTGGCGTCCTCATCGGAGATGGTGGCGTCCATCTTGGCGTCTTTGAGCTTGCGGATCAATTCCTCGACCTGCGAGCCATCGGCGCGCAGCGGTTTGGGCTTCAGGATCTGCCAGTCGTTCTGATTGTTCTTGCCAAATTCGATGGTTTCGCCCTTGGCCGGCTGCAAATCCACGCGAGTCAGCTTGTCCTGATCGAAGGTGAGGAGGCGCTTGTCGCGCAGGTCGTTGGGAGTCTTATCGATGCCGGTCTTGACGTAGCTGGCGATGGTGTAGACATGCGGATCGCCGGCGAGTTTGGCATATGCGCCGCCGCCGGTAGGCGTGTCGTCACCCACCAGGAAGTCCTGCGACTTGCCATCCTTCTTGAGGACGGTGACGTCGAGCGTGGGGGCGGTCAGACCGTAAGGCGAGAGATCCGCGGCTTTGTCTTCCACGACTTTGTCGGCGTTAAGTGTCGCCAGCGAACTAATCAGCGACTTAGCCGTGTCCTGATCGGCGCGCTGAGGCTTGGGCCCGGTAAGTTGCCATTTGCCGTCCGCGCCCATCTGCAGCACGGTGGGTTCCGCACCGGTCTTCTTGAGTGTAACTTCCTTGATTTGATCCTCGGGGATCGAGAGAATCTTGGTGGTGGTATCAGTGGCGGGTTTGGCGGCATCGGTCTTCTGTTTCCGGTTGGACCAATAGAGCACACCGCCCAAAACCGCCAGCACGATCACCGCCGCAAGCAGTCCGCGTGGTTTCATGGGCTACCTCCTGCGCAACCAGACCATCAGCCCGGCGCCGACTACGGTCAGCGGGAGCAGCACTACGCTCCACCAGAAAATCAGGCTCATGCGGTTGCCGCTGATGTTCAGGCGGCGATCTTCCGGCTCCTTCGGACGGATGGAGATCAAATCTTCGTCGGCTGAGAGCCAGTTGAATGCATTCAGCGCCAGGTCGCGGTTGGCGATTTGACGCGAGCCGAGGAAGTTATTCGCCGCCCATTGCGACGAGCCGAAGACCACGAAGCGGCCCGAACTGGCGGGCTTGCCGGTATTGTAAGTTCCCGCGGCGGCCAGCACCAACGGTCCCTTGACGCCTTTCTTGGGATCGATCGGCCCGGTTACACTGGCGGCGGCAAAGCTATTATCGGTGGTGGAGATCAGCTTGTCGTCAGTTACCTTGGTATTCCCCTCGATCTTCAACGTGCGGGAAAGCGGGATAGCCGTGGGCACACCTTCCTTGAAGTCTCGCACGATAGGCTGTGACTCGTAAGTGGTCACCATGGCTACTTCGGGTCCGAGGCCGAAGATCTGGCCGATGCCGCTGGTATCGAGCGCCAGATCGTTGTTCATAGTGACGCCCCAATCGGCCAGCATCTTTACCACTTCGGGATTCTCATTGCCCTCCCGCGGGCCAATACGCAGCGGAGTATCCATCAGGAACAGCACGCTGCCGCCGCCTTCGACGAATGCTTTGATGGCGGCAGCCTCCGCGGGAGAGTAGGCCAGCTTGGGACCGCCGGAGACAAGCACGGTGCAATCCTTGGGGATTTCCACTTTGGCCTGCTGCACCTGGCCAATCACAGGCGCGGCACCTGGCGCTGCGCCGACCGCTAAGGGCGCCGCCGGCTGCGCCAGGTTGACGGAGCGCGTCTTGTAATTGTTGTGCTCCAGGGACTCTTTCAACGTAGAGAAGCCGCCGCCGGCCGTGTCGTCCAGGCTATGCTCGCCGCTGCCTGTGAGGAAGCAGACATTGCGCTCACCGCCCTTGAGGGAGCGGATCAGCGCGCCGGTGATTTCTTCTTCCGTGAGGCTCTTGGCATCTTCTTTACGTTCGCCGGCATTCACCACGACGGTGCCCTCTTGCGTGACACCCGCGGCGCGCGCCAGTTGCGGCTTCTTCACGGGATCGATGTAATCGACCTTCAGCCTGGGAGACAGGCTGGCATAGCGGCCGAGCAGGTCGCGGGCTTGCGGGAAATTGGTGGTCTCACCGAAGTAGGAGACGGTCACATCCTTCTTCAACCCTTTCACGGCCTTGACGGTCTGATCGGAAAGGCTGAACTGCTTGTTGGCGGTGGCATCGTAAGATTTGTCGTAGCGATTGGCCAGGAAGTTAACCACACCCAGCACGGCTATAACCACCAGGATGTAGACGGTGACGTACGCCGAGTACTTTGTTTGTCTTGTCTTAATCCAGTCTGCTTTCATTTATGCTCTCCAGCGCAGCGACTCCATGGAACGGGACGTCATGAATAGTGCGAAGAATATCATGGAGAGGTAGAAGATCACGTCCTTTGAGTCGAGTACCCCTTTAGCAAATCCTTCAAAGTGCGTCACGATGGACAAGTAATTGACCACAGACCCGTAGCCGGTGGTATCGTAGGCGGTAAACCAGCTCAGCAACCAGAGCAGCAGGCACACAAAGAAAGTGACGCCGCCGGCGATGATCTGGTTCTTGGTGGTGGTGGAGATGAACGCGCCGATGGCCAGCAAAGTGCCGCCTTGCAGGATCAAGCCCAGATAGCCGATCAGGATGGGTTTCCAGTCCGGCTTGCCGAAGGCGAAGAGCAGGGCGATGTTGATGGCGGACATGCCTAGCACGCATAAGTAAAGGAGGAGCGCGCCCACCCACTTACCCAGGATGATTTCCCAATCCCACACGGGCGAAGTCATCAACAGCTCGATGGTGCCGGTTTTCTTCTCTTCGGCGAAGAGGCGCATGGTGATCATGGGGATGAGGAAGAGCGCCACGGTACTGGCGAATCCCAGCAAGGGCCGGATGACTTGCTCGTTGACGTTCATCGGCATGTTACGGCCCTGCATTTGAGCCATGAAACCGAAGCGCACGAAATCGCGGGTGGCGGTGAAGAAGCCGAATCCGAAGATCAGCGCGAAAAACGCCATCAGGAGATAGGCGATCGGGGAGGCAAAGTAACTCTTGAGTTCTTTACGGCAGATGATCCAGACGTTTTTCATGGATTTTGTTCCTTGGGAAGAGCGGGGCTAAAGCCCGCGCGGGCTAAAGCCCGCCCTCCATTGCATGGGGCGTTCTTCATGGTTATCCTTCTTTGGGTGCTGGCGTCTTTTCACCGCCGGTCAGTTGCAGGAAGATGTCTTCCAGGCTGAGCCCGATGGCGCGCAATTCGTTCAGATTCCAGCCGGCATTGACTACGGCGCGCGCGAGGTCGGCGCGAACGTGGCGGCCCTGGAGGCTTTCGACCTCGAAGGCCAAGCGGCCGTCCTTGGGCTCGCGCGGGAGCACGCGGCTGACCCCGGCCACCTGTTCCAGGCGCTGCTGGACCACGGCCGGATCCAGCGGTCCGTTGGATGAAGCCACCTCCAACGCCACGGCTTCCGCGCCGCGCAGGCGGTTGGTCAGGTTCTCGACCGAGTCCGTAGCCACCAGCTTGCCTTGATTGATGATGACCACGCGCTGACATGAGTGTTCGACTTCGGACAGGATGTGGGTGCTCAGGATGATGGTGTGATCGCCCGCCAGGTGCTTGATCAACTCGCGGGTCTCGATGATCTGTTTGGGGTCGAGACCGGCGGTGGGTTCGTCGAGGATCAGCACATCGGGATTATGAATGATGGCCTGGGCCAGACCCACGCGCTGGCGGTAACCTTTGGAAAGCTTGCCGATCAGTTTCGTGCGCACGTCGCCGACGGCGCAACGCCCGGTCACTTCGGCGACGCGGCGATCGATATCGGCGCTGGAGATACCCTTGAGCCTGCCCACGAAGGTCAGGTATTCGCAGACCTCCATTTCGGGGTAAAGCGGAGGGGTTTCGGGCAGATATCCGATGTGCTTCTTGACTTCGTGGGGATTCTCAAGGACATCGAACCCGGCCACCGTCGCAGTGCCGGCGGTGGGGGGGAGGAAGCAGGTGAGGACCCGCATGGTGGTGGTCTTGCCGGCGCCGTTAGGCCCCAGAAAGCCGACGATTTGGCCCTTTTCGACCTCGAAGGAAATGTTGTCGACAGCGACAGTGCGGGCGTATCGCTTGGTCAAGCCCTGTACTTTGATCATAGTTTGATTCCAGACAAGACAAACTCGGTTGTCATTGAAGGACGCGCAACAGCCAGACGGATGAGCGTGTGAACCATCATTCTAAATAGGCCGCGGAAGCGTTGTCAAATGCGGAAATGCGCAGGTTCGGTTCGTGGGGCGAGATGTGACGCCTCAGCGAGCGGGCCAAAGCCGGCTAAGGCCACGGCACCACAGGCTGAAGCCTGTCCAAAGCGGGCTTCAGCCGGCAGAGGCGGGGCTAAGGCCCGCGCGATTTCCACAACCCGACTGGAGTGTCACGGATTACCGGGTGGCCCGCGTTCTCCTCCAGCAAGGTCTGGGCGCGGGGCGCGTAATCGATATCTTACGCCAGGGCAGCCCCGGCTTTCCTCGTTTGCATTCCAAGCCGGAGGACTACTTGCGGCGCACCTTGCAAGCCGCTGCTGCCAGTCTGGGCCGCCCTCCGGACTTTTCCCGCGCGCCTACTCCGCTGTCGCGGGGATGAAGACGCTCCGCAGTCGGTCGGGACCGCTGGGCGGGCGCCGGAGGTGCGCCTGTGTGGCGGGTGGATATCCGTGTGCGAATTTTGAAATCCGCAGCAAGCGACTGAAACGCCGTGAGTTACTTAATCAGACTGTGAGACATTCCGGAATCCCGAAAAAATACTTGAAAAAAAACTTGACAAACGGTGGGGAATCCTCTGGGCCAGGGTTTTAGCCGAGCAGGCGTAGGTCGTCGAGCACGTGCTGATACAGCCACACCGCACCGGGCGCCCCGACCGGCTGCGGAGTGACCGGCAGCCCACCGGTGCTGGGCGGCTCCGCGACGGCGATGTCATGGACTGCCGCCATCGTTCCCGGGCTTTGCCAGACCACGCGCACCCAGGGCGGCAGCCCATGGCCCTGGCGTCTGGCCGGCTTGCGATTGGTAAAGCCCGCCAGACGACCCAGGTGGCGCCACTCGGCGCTGGCTGGATCGGCTCCGTATTGCCACGCCAAACTACGCGCCAGCGCCGCACCCCGCGCCGGGCTGAGGGACTCTGTTCTCACCCGCAGCCAAGCCTGCTGGTGTCCCCGGCTGGTCTCACCACCACACAGGGAGTATGGCCGGATGCCCGCATGGCGGCCAGGGGACAGGGGCCCTCGTCGAAGTCCAGCAGCAGGTATCCCGCATGGTCCGCGCCGGCGTGCGGGCGGAAGTATACATCGCAGTCCTCGCGATTGCGCGCGCGCAGAAAGCGCACGGTAGCGGCGGCCAGCAGTTGGGCCGCCGTCCAGTGCCGGGTGGCCCGGCAGACGCGGCGCTGCGCGTCGATCAGACGCACTTCATAACCAGACCACGCCACCGCCGTCAAGTGCGTGCGCACGGCGGCCAGGGTCAGTTCCAGTCCAGGCGCGCTCATGGGGTCTGCTCCGGGGCCGCGCGCCAGGCTTTGCGCCGGGTGGGATCGTAGAGTTCGCCCGCCCGCAGCATGGCCATCAGCACGGCGATCCAACGGTCGGCCACGCCGCGCAGAGCGCGGGCGTGGGTGTGCCCTTGCTGGCGCAGCTCATCATAATGATGGCGCGCCAGCGGATCCGCCTGCGGGCTGGTCATGGCGAAGTGATAAAAGGCATTCCGCAAGCGCTGACTACAGGCGTAGCGCATGCCGACACCGCGGTGCTTGCCGGTCTGACGGGTAACCGGGGCCACTCCGGAATGGGTGCGCAAGGCCGTGCCGTTGCGTTCCGCCACAGCCTGGGAAGCCTCGCTGATCATGGCCGCCACGGTAAGGGTGCCCGCGCCCGGCAGAGAATCCACAATTTCGGCATCGCTGGGGCGTAGCGGGTCCGTGCGGCGGGTGCGCATCGGCCGCAGCGCCAGGATGAGTTGCTTGAGCGTCTGCTTGCGGAGTTCGTGCACCGTGCGCAACTGGGCGATCAGGACCAAAGCGTGCGCACTAGCGGCCGCCGCTGCGCCCGGGGCCACGTGCAACGGGGTGGTGCAGAACTGGGTCAGAACCTGCTCGGCAGTGAGGCGCCGGATGCGGCGCCGGCGGAGCACGGTGGCGATCTGCCCGGCACTGACCTGGTGGGCCACTTCCGGCAGCGGCGCCAACTCCAGCAGGTCCCACAGCAGAGGCTGATCGCCGGCCGGACACAAGGCTAGCATCTGCGGGTAATAACGGCGGAGTTGCTCGCTCAGGCGATTGGCGAAGCGTTGCGCATCGCCCTGCAACTCGTCGTGAGTGCGATACAACTCGCGCACCTGGATCACCTCCGCCGCATCCAGGTTGACCCGGTGGAACGCGACCGGGTCGGTGCGCAGGGCCGAAGCTCCCACCCAGGCGTCGCGATCGTCATCCTTGGCGCCGGCCGTGGAGTAACGTTCGCGGAAGCGTTCCAGTTGTTTGGGGTTGATGGCGAAGACGGCATAGCCGCGTTCCACCAGAGTTTCGACCACGGCGCCGCGCGGCGTCTCGATCGCCACGGCGGCCTGGGCGGGTACCACACCGTGGTGGGCGAGCCACTCCAGCAGTTGGGCCAGGCCAGTGCCGCTGTGCGGAACACTGATTTTCCCAAGGACTTGGCCTTCCTGGTCGAGCAGACAGATGCGATGGGCTGCAGTTGCCCAATCAATTCCGATATAGTGACGGTAGCGGTTCGGTTCCAAAGACACCTCCTGGAGAGCCGGCCGCGCCGTGAGCGTATCACCCCTGTACTGGCGCTCAACTGTCAGGAGTTGGCGCGATTCCCCACAGGAACTCGGTCACGGCAGCCTCGCCGGGGCGCTGCTCCTCTGGAGGCAATGGGAGACTTGCAGGGCACCCAATGGCGCTCCCGGCGAGTGACCGGGATCTCATAATTTATTTTAAAGGTCCCGGTCAGCCGGGATCTAGCGGGACTAACGTCCCGCGCGGGCTCAAGCCCCGGAGCCCGCAGGGTCGTTCGCGCTGAAAGCGTGCGCCACGAGGTACACTGAAAATCATGGGAGCAGCCAGGCAAAGTGAGCCATTGCGCGCGGGGCGTCGCGCGCCTGGTTTCCGGCTCGCGCGATTGGAGAATGGGTCGGTCGAGGGGAGTGCGGATCTCGTCAAGTTGCTGGCGGGAGGGCCCGTGCTGCTGGCGTTTTTCAAATCTACCTGTCCGGTGTGCCAGATGACACTGCCGTTTCTGGAGCGTATTCATCGCGGCCGCGCGCCGGGGTCGCTGGAAATCTACGGCGTCTCGCAGGACGACGCCGAGACCACCCAGGAGTTCGCAGGCGAGTTCGGGATCAGTTTCCCCATGCTGCTGGATACCGAGGAGAGCGGCTATCCGGCCAGCAACGCTTACGGCATCTCGCATGTGCCTTCGCTGTTTCTGGTCGAGCGGGACGGAACGATCGCCTGGAGCCTGGAGGGATTCAACAAGAGGGAGTTCGAAGCGGTGGCCGGGCAGGCGGGGGTGAGTCCGTTCCGTCCGGGCGAGAACGTACCGGAGTGGAAGGCGGGTTGAGGGTCGAAGAACTAAGCTCCCGGCGGGAGCGCGGGCACAGGGAAAAAACAGATGGCGAACACATTCGAGGAGATACTGGGTTCGGCGGCCGGAATCGCCAAAGGGATGGGGGTCACCTTCAGGGAGATGATGTCTCCTACGGTGACGGAGAACTATCCGGACGCGCCGGCCAAGCTCGAAGAACGCTACCGGGGCGTGCACGTTTTGCAGCGCGACGCCAACGGCATGGAGAAGTGCGTGGCGTGTTTTCTGTGCGCGGCGGCGTGCCCTTCAAACTGCATTTACATTGAAGCCGCCGAGAACACCGACAGGGCGCGCATCAGCGGTGGCGAGCGTTACGCCAAGGTGTACAACATCGACTACAACCGCTGCATTTTTTGCGGCTACTGCGTAGAGGCTTGTCCCACGGATGCCATCACGCATGGCCACGGCTTCGAAGCAGCGAGCTTCAATACCGTTACGCTGGTGATGCGCAAGGAGCAGATGCTGGCGGCGGGCCCAGAGGGCACCCCAGACGGGGCGCACGCGCCGGTGGTGACGGCGGAGGCGGCCGCGGCGCACTAGCATCGGAAGCTGGTTTCCCTTTCCGGCGAAACTGCGCTGCCAGGTGAGGCAGGACTGCAAGTCGTGCGGCCAGCCTTGCAGAAAGATCCACGTCGGCCTGTTCGCGCCCGGACATGGCTGGTTTCGTTACGCGAAGAGCCTGGAGGACCCGCGCGGAACTATGCGGCATTGTGCTAAAGCGTGCGTTACGGGAGAATCGTAGCGTGGACGGAGTCATAGTCGTAGACAAGGAAGAGGGTTGGACATCGCACGACGTGGTGAGCAAGATGCGCCGCATCGCCAACAGCAAGAAGATCGGCCACTTGGGCACGCTGGACCCGATTGCCACCGGAGTGTTGCCGCTGGTGATCGGGCGGGCCACCCGCCTCGCGCAGTTTTATACGCGCAGCGATAAGATCTACGAGGCGTCGATCCGTTTCGGCTTCGCGACCGACACATACGACCGCGGCGGGTCGCCGACATCCTCCGTGACCGAGCCGGCCGTCGGGGCCGAAGATCTGGAGCGGCTGCTGGACAACTTTCGCGGTGAGATCATGCAGGCGCCGCCCCCGGTGTCCGCCAAGAAAGTGGATGGCGTGCGCGCTTACGAATTAGCGCGCCGGCAGATGCCCGTGGACCTGCCGCCGGCGCCCGTGCGCATCTATGAGCTGACGCTGTTGGAAGTGCGCGGTTCCGAAGCCCGGCTGCGCGCGCGTTGCTCCGGCGGCACGTACCTGCGCTCGATTGCGCACGATCTGGGTCAAGCCTTAGGATGCGGCGCGCACCTGCGCGATCTGCGGCGCATGGCATCCGCCGAATTCACCCTCGAGCGGGCGCACACGATTCCGCAGCTCCAGCAACTGGCCGCCGAGAACCGCCTGGGAGAAGCGCTGATCCCGTGCGCGCGGATGCTGCCGGACTTCCCCAGCGTCTATGTGGAGCCGCCGGCCGCGGGGCAGATCCGGCAGGGCCGCAACTTCCCGGTTTCGCCTTTCCGCGTGCAGCAGGGCACGCGGTACGTCAAAGCGGTTTCGAGCGACGGCGAGTTGATCGCCATTGGCGAGGCCGTGTTGCCGAACCTGTATCATCCTGTGGTGGTGCTGTAGGCTGCGTGCCATCTTTCGGAGACGCCCCGGTCCCGCGCCATCCGAACGAGCACGAGCCGGCGCGCCTCGGCTAGGGAGCTAGGTAGTGCGCTATTTTCGGGTTGAGGTTTTGCCGATGGAAGTTGTGTTGGGAGCAGCACAACGTCTATGATGCCCTTGATGCAGGTTGAGGCTAAAATTGAAACCGCCGGAACCGTCCACGTTTTGCGTCAGGGTGACGCAGTCGCCTCGACTGGATTCCAGACGACTCCGTGCATTTGGTCGTCACGTCGCCGCCGTACTGGACCTTGAAGGAATACCCCGCGAATGAAAACCAGCTCGGCCTGGTCCGCGATTACGAGAAGTTCCACGATGAACTCGCCAAGGTATGGGGCCATTGCCACCGAGTTCTGGTTCCGGGGGGCCGCGTCGTATGCGTGGTGGGCGATGTTTGCATAGCCCGGCGAAGAAATAAGGGGCGGCACATGGTCATGCCCTTGCACGCGGATATCAGCGTGCGCGCCCGTCGCGTGGGCTTCGATTACCTTACTCCGATCCTCTGGCACAAGATCGCCAACGCCAACTACGAAGTAGAGAACGGTTCCTCGTTTTTGGGGAAGCCCTACGAGCCGAACGCCATCCTGAAAAACGACATGGAGTACATTCTGATGCTCCGGAAACCTGGCGGCTATCGCAAGCCGACCAGCGAGCAGCGCAAGGCGTCCATGCTCGCGAAGGATGAGCACGCGAAATGGTTCCGGTTTCTGGTCCGACATAACGGGCGAATCTACCCGGCACCATCCGGCACCATTCCCGGTGGAGTTGGCGTACCGCCTAGTCCGCATGTTCTCATTCGTTGGCGATACGGTCCTCGATCCCTTCATGGGGACTGCCTCCACCGTTATAGCGGCCTGCCGTTGCGACAGAAACAGCATCGGCGTGGAAATCGACCCGCACTACTTCCGCCAAGCCAAGGCCCGCGTACAGGCCGAGGCTGCCACGCTGATCGATTCCCGGCACGCTATCGCCGTGGGATGAAGCGCCCAACGTAGAGGCGTGCAATGCGCTCGATGAACGTGTTGTAGTGGATCTGGCTTGCTCCCGGAAGATAATCAACCAGTGTCGCCGGCTGCACGCCGTCGTAGTTCACCACGATGACCGCCAGCGCTTCGGGCTGGTCGTTAGGCTCGTCGGGCAGCTCGCGGAGGGGGACCTGACCGAAGATCTTGATCGTGTCCGCCGCCACCTTCTCCATCTTGAATTTCGGCCGCAGCAAACCCTTAGCAAAGGCGTCCGGGTTTTCGTACAGCGGCGACGTATTCACGATAATGATGGCCGCTGCGATGCACTCCCTGCAATGGTTGTGCATGTGGTTGCAGTACGCGATGATGTCCCCGTAGCGGTTCTTGCGCGCTTTGCCGTGGGCCGTCATGATGGTTTTGTTTTCGACGGAGATGCAGACCATCTTGGCGGTGCCTTGTCTGAGCACCAGGTCGATGGATCGCTCCGCGACCTTTGTCCTGACGTTGGGTTCTTGGCGACGGTGAGGGCCGTCGAGCGGATCGCGGCGTCAATCTCCGGGCACGCCTGCCGGAGATCGGCGACAACGAAATCACTGAGTGCGTTTGAATTGGCCTGCCCGCGCGGGTTGAACCCGAGATGGGCGTTCGTCCACGCGATGTACGAATCCGGAGCGCTCAAGCCGTGGATTTTAGCACACGACTTAAAATCGCCGTGCCGCCTACATTTACGTTGGGGGCCGTTCTGGGTCCTCAACGATGCAGGTGAGCGGGAAGCCGACGCTGACGGGATCTCGCCCCGCCGTCCTCGCATCCACATACTCCTCGTCTTTGCAAATATAGATCGTGTTGTCCGTCGTTGCAACGACGCGCCTGCGAATCACGCCGCCGCCCCGCTTTACGTTTACAAAATCGCCATTTTTCAGTGTAGCCATGGGTCCAGGGAGCTAGGGAGGAGGGTATGGTTGCGCCGAATTATGTGATATGGTAGAGGCACCCGCCATACAACTCGGGCGCGGGGCGATCGGCGTTCGACGCTCAGCCTGGCCGGAGGGAGCGAAAGTGCGAATCGCGCAGTTGGCGATTTGGGTATGGCCGTGATAGGAGTACTGAATATATCGTTATGGTACCGGGTTGAGGCGGCTTGCAAGCCCTTGGCGGATTTCAAGAAGCGGACTGTTAGGAAAAGTACCGGTATCAAAAAGCTTAGGATAATTCAGGTTTAGGCTTTGATTTGGCAGGAATTTGCGTTAGATTACTAGAGGAGGATGATCCATGTTATCGGTTGCGGGTTCGCGCACACTTTGGTTGGTGCTGTTGGTATCTGCGGTAATCGTCGGCATTCCGGCGGTGTTCGGCGGAGTGGCGTCCGCGGGAACGGTCGACATCTATAGCAGCCCTGGGGCACCGGGAAGCAGCTACTGGGTGCCAGCGACCAACACCAGCGGGGCCATCGTCGCGGTGACGACACCGGACCCGGTTTGGGCAGCCCAGACCTCGAACTACAGTTGGATTTCCTACAACGCGGGGACTGGCTGCAACGGATACAATCCAGTGACCGGCCTCTGCACACCGGGACCGCAGACCGCCGCCGCTACCACTATCACCGGAACTCCCACGGCAATGTTCTACCAGACCTTCACGTTAACAGCCGCCTCTACCGGCGACCTGGATGTCTGGGCGGACGACACGGCAAACGTTTGGCTCGATAACGGAACGGTTACCAGCGGCAATGGCAGCGGGGGTACGATGCTGGTGCCGGCCAACGCGACTCTCGGCAATAATTGCTCGATTACCCCGGCCAGTTGCACGCAGTACATGGACGCCATCATACCTCTCAGTCTGTCCGCAGGGACTTACACTATAGTGATTGAGGCTTACCAGCTTGTCCCCACGACCCCATTCGGCGTGATGTACGACGGCGCGCTCTACCCTAATGCGATAGTATCAACTCCGGAGCCTGCCAGCTACATGTTGATGGGATTGGGTTTAGCGGGTCTCGGCACGCTGATGCGGCGCCGGAAGCGGGCTTAAGCGCCCAGGCTCTTCAGTTTTGGGGCAGGCCCTCGGCCGGGGTGCCCTCAGGGCCCGTCCTCTCAGGCCGCCATCTCCACAGAATCAGCCACATCTGAGTACGAACAGGCCGGCGTGGACGCCGGCCGCACCGTCGAAGACCCAGCGTAAGTTATCGAAAGTCCGTCCGGGCGGCCTGAGAGGCCGTGCCCAGAGGGCACCCCGGCCAAGGGTCTTCCCCACCATTTGTCAATCCGCTTTGCCCAACACGACTGACCGGTGCTTTGAGCCGGAGTAACCTGCGTGCAGGAACATGGCCAGGTTTGCCAATGCCACGCGCGAAAGTTCCGAGGATCGTTTCACTGCGGCCGTGCCGTGCGTTGCCCGGGAAAGATGCCGGTCCAAGGCATAGCGGCCGCGACGATACTGGCGTTATGCGGAACCGCTCCTCTGTGGCCCAGCCCCCAGCCGCCGCACGGCAAGAGCGCCCTGGTCGTACGCGCGTACTACAAAGGACTCCGCTGGACCCACGACGAGGATCGCCGGCATAGATTCCGTTCTCCGGCCGGCATTGGGAGCCGCCAATATCTATATCGAGTATATGTATGCCAAGCGCTTCTGCCGGCGCGATTCGCTGGAGCAGTTCGCGGAGATTTACCGCCGGAGGTTCGTGTCCCATCACTTCGGCGTGATCTCGTGGCCTCGGGCAACTATGCCTCCGATTTCCTCCGGCAGTACCGGGACCAGCTTTTTCCAGGCACGCCAGTGGTCCTTTGCGGCGTGAATTATTTCAAACAGGGCGACCTCAAGGGCCACCGGCTGTTTACCGGGGTTAGCACAGAGGCCGATATAAAAGACACTCTGGACCTGGCGCTACGCCTGCACCCCGCCGTGCGGCACATCTATGTAGTCAACGAAGCGACCGAAGCCGCCTGACCGCCGGCATATGACAGTTGTCATCGCGCGTCGCCGCGATCGACGTTCCAGTACATAGATCCCCTATAGTCCTCTCCAGCCGTAGATGGCGCCTCACAGTGCTCATCCTGCACGACAAGCCGGCCACTCAGTCTCTTCTATCGAGCTTGACAGTCCGGGAAAATCCTGATCGCCAACACAATCAACGGGGGAACCCAGGTTCCGAAGGATTGCGATCTCACGAATCTCTCGGCTTACTGCAACGAGAGCAGAGACCCGACGGCGCAAAACATCATGCTGGTACAGGGTGACGATGGCAAGCCCTTCCGCACTGAATGCATTACCGACTCGCGATGGTTCAAGTGCGCCCCGTTGTCCGTATGAAAGACGTTTGAGTCGCGGAAGGACAAGCATCGGGATCGCGGTTTTGTACCGAACTGCAAAGGGCAAGGAAAAGAAAGCAACTCTATCAGTTGGTTGCGGCTGCGCCAGCGCCCCTATCCGGTGTTGTCGCAGCCACCGAGACGCCCGCTGTGGCGCCGCCACAGAATTTACCGGCTCCTGCGGCGGCCCCGCCTGCTTCACCAGCCGCTCCGCCAGCCCGACCCGATGGCCCGTTCCGGAAGGCCTTGCGGAGAGGGTGAGGTGTAGTTTCAGTTCGACACCGTCCGGTGTGGAAATCACCCTGGATGGCAAATACGTGGGCAACACGCCGGCCACCATCGGTGTCGGCACCGGGACCCACATCGTCGTTTTGTCGATGCCGGGCTTTGCCCAGTGGAAGCGTGAACTCATGGTAACGTCGGGTTCAGAAGTGAATGTGACGGCTAGCTTGCAGAAGACACAGCCGTGAGTCGGAGTCCGTAATGCTGAATTGGACGCAGGTTTATACCCCGGTAGCAGGCAGCGTCGGACTCTCGGCGCTAGTCGCGGCCCTGCCGGTGGTGGTTCTCCTGGGCCTCCTGGCATTTTTTCGCGTGAGGGCGCACTGGGCGGCCCTGGCCGGACTGGCCGCCTCGCTGGCGGTTGCGATTCTCGTGTACGGCATGCCGGTGAAGCTGGCATCCATGGCGGCCCTCAACGGCGCCGCATACGGCCTTTTGCCCATTGGTTGGATTGTGCTGAACGCCATCTTCGTGTACGACGTAACCGTGAAAGCCGGAAAGTTCGACGTACTGAAGCACACGGTGGCCGGACTGGCGAGCGATCGCCGTATCCAGGCGCTTCTGATCGCCTTCAGCTTTGGCGCCTTCATCGAAGGCGCCGCGGGATTCGGAACCCCGGTCGCGATTTCAGCCGCCATGTTGATCGGACTCGGATTCCGCCCGCTGCAGGCCGCGGGCCTGGCGCTGATCGGAAACACGGCGCCGGTGGCCTTCGGCGCATTGGGAACTCCGATCATTGCGCTCGCGGCCGTCACCGGCTTGCCGCTCGTGCATCTCAGCGCGATGGTAGGGCGGCAGCTCTGCTTCTTCAGCATCCTGGTGCCGTTCTGGCTGATCTGGGCCATGGCGGGGCGCAAGGCCATGCTGGAAGTGTGGCCGGCCTGTCTGACGGCGGGCGGCACCTTCGCAGTCGTGCAGTTCCTGGTCAGCAACCTGCATGGCCCGTGGGTGGTGGGTATTGCGGGGGCTATCGCCTCGCTGCTCGCGCTGGTGGTGTTGATGGAATTCTGGCAGCCGAAAACTACCTGGAGCTTCGAGCACGAAAGCGAGGAGGAGAGGGCCGCCGAGGCCGCCGCCCGCCCGGTCCACTCCACGGGCGGCGCGCTGACCGCCTTCATGCCCTGGATTCTGCTCTCTGTCCTCGTTTTCGCCTGGGGCCTGCCGCAAGTGAAGGAATTCCTGAACGGGGGCCCGCAAGCGCACCCCAATTTCCTGAACGGGATTTCGCAGTATCAGTTTCAGATCCCGATTCTGCACAAGGCTGTGATTCGCAGCGTGCCGGTGGTCCCTAAGCCCACACCCGAGCCGGCCATCTTCGCTTTTAACTGGCTGTCGGCGACCGGTACCAGCCTGTTGCTGTCGGGCATCCTCAGCGGCTTGCTGTTGGGCTTCAAGCCCGGCGACCTTTTGGGCATCTTCTGGGGAACGCTCCTGCGTGTGCGCTTGTCGCTGCTGACCATCGCCGCCATGCTGGCGCTGGGATTCTCGACCCGTTATGCGGGTCTGGATGCCACCATGGGCCTGGCCTTTGCCAGCACCGGCGTGCTCTTCCCGTTCTTTTCGCCGCTGTTGGGCTGGCTCGGCGTGGCGCTGACCGGCAGCGATACTTCCTCGAATGTCTTGTTCGGCGGGTTGCAGCAGATCACCGCCAGACAGCTCGGCCTTCCTCCGATTCTGGCTGGGGCGTCCAACAGCGCCGGCGGCGTGATGGGCAAGATGATCGACGCCCAGAGCATTGTAGTGGCCGGCGTCGCCACCGGACAACAGGGCGGCGAGGGCGCCATCCTGCGTTACGTTTTTTGGCACAGTATCGCGCTGGCCGCCTTGGTGGGGGTGCTGGTGTTCTTACAGGCCTACGTATTTACGTGGATGATTCCCGCCGAAGCCGGCCCACGAAGTCACCCGGCAGCTTCAGCTCTTCTGTTTCCGAGGCGGCCGTCTACAAACGGTCCAGGAGTCTCAGAATGGCTGGCGAAGTAAGTCAGCCGCGGCTGCTCAGCGACAGCGAAAAGCCCGGCTGGCAACATTACAAAGTCCTGCTCCTGAGTTGGGCGGGATGGACATTCGACTTCTACGACCTGATGCTGTACAGCTTCCTGCTCCTGCCGATCGGGAAGGAGCTGCACCTGTCGCGGGTGGCGTTGTCTTATGTGCTGGGATCCTCGCTCACCGCGACGGCCCTCGGCGGGGTACTCTTTGGCCTGCTGGCCGACAAGCTGGGGCGTAAGACGGCGCTTTCCTGCACCATCGGGCTGTACAGCCTCGGCGCCTTCCTGTGCGGTTTTTCCAACAGTCTTACGACTCTGCTGGTTTTCCGCATTATCAGCGGCGTCGGCGTGGGCGGAGAATGGGCCACCGGCCAAACTTACGTTGCCGAGACTTTTCCGGCGCGCATGCGCGGGCGGATCGGCGCCTTGATGCAGACCGGAGCGCCAGTGGGCATCGCGGTTGCCGCAGTGGTGGCCGCCTTCGTGCAACCCGTGGTGGGCTGGCGCGGTTGCTTCTGGCTCCCCATCGTGCCCGCGCTGTTGGTGCTATGGGGCCGCAGGTCGCTCGACGAAAGCGATATGTGGGCGGAACGCCAGCGGCTCAAGCAGGCCGGGAAACTCTCGGCGCACGAAATGCAGATCGAGAGTAAGAACAAGCTGATTGCCCTTCTCACCGGCCCCTATCGTAAGTACTTCTACCTGGCGCTGGTGCTTGCCACGCTGGACTTGTCGGCCTATTGGTTCACTTACTCCTGGTTGCCCGGATATCTGCAGGCCGAGCGGCACTTGAGTCTCACCAAGTCGTCTCTCTGGGTGCTGGTTACCCAAGCCGGAGGGGTCCTCGGTTATATCAGCTTCGGCCTAATAGCCGATTGGCTGGGAAGGCGTCCGGCATATAGTATCTACGGCGTAATCTGGGCCGCCGGCATGCTCATGATCACGCTCTTCTGGGGCGCGGTGGTGGCGATTCCCACCGTGATTCTCGGTTTCATGTTCCTCACGGGAATCGGAACCGGGATGTTCGGCGGCTATGGTCCACTGTTCGCGGAACTGTTTCCCACGGGCCTTCGCAATACGGCGATGGGCGCGGCGTTCAACGTGGGCCGCGGCGTGCAGTTCCTGACCCCTGTAATCATCGCGCTGGTGGCGACCCGGTACGGCCTGTCCGGCGGCCTCTCGCTGGCGGCCTTCTTCGCTCTGGCTTGCGGCGCCTGGATCTGGACTTTCCCCGAGACAAAAGGCAAGAAGCTCCATGCCACCGAGCCAGGCGCCTGAGGCCGCGCAACTCATCGCGCTATTAATGGGAAACCGCTCCCTGACGGACCCAGAGGGTACCCCGGCTCGGTAACAGTCGCGTTGATTTCGCAAGGGCTACTGAGCCGGGGTACCCTCTGGGTCCGTCAGGGAGCGGTTTCTGTTAGACAGGAATCCCCAATCGGTTAAGCACCCCGCTGAAGTCCACCGCTTCCGATGCCGGCATCAACTATGGTATGCTGTTCACCGCTTGGGGCGTGGCGGGCATCATTGGTCCGCGTATCGGCGGGGTGTTGTATGACAAGTATCATAGCTACCAGGCAGCCTTTTACACCGCCGCCGCGCTGGCCGCGGTAGCGTTGGTGTGCGAGATGCTGGCCAAGCGGCCCACCGTTCCGGCCGCTGGAGATTATTCAAAGGAGAGTAAATGACATGAGCACTGCCGCTGGTGACACCCAACGTGGGGACGCTACAGAGGCGCAGATTGCCGTCCACTGGAGGGAGGAGGAGTACTTCCGTCCTTCGCCGAAGTTTATCGGTCAGGCCAATCTCACCGACCCCTTTGTGATGGATCGTTTTAGCGAAAAGAACTTCCCGGAATGCTACCGGGAATATGCCGACATGCTGTCTTGGGACGAGTATTGGAAGACGACCCTGGACACCAGCGATCCGCCGTTCTGGAAGTGGTTCGTCGGCGGGAAACTCAATGTTAGTTACAACTGCGTGGATCGCCATCTCGCCAAGTACAAGAACAAGGCTGCGCTCATTTTTGTCGGAGAACCGGAGTCGCAGGCTCCCGTGGCGATTACCTACCAGGAGCTTTTTGTGCGCGTCAATGAACTGGCGGCGCTGCTGCGCGACTTTGCCGGGGTGAAGGCCGGAGACCGAGTTACGATCCATATGCCTATGATCCCGGAGCTGCCCATCAGCATGTTGGCGTGCGCGCGGTTGGGCGTGATCCACTCGGTGGTTTTCGGTGGATTCAGCGGCGAGGCCTGTGGCACGAGAATCGCCGACTCCAGCAGCAAGGTGCTTATTACGGCCGACGGCTACTACCGTAACGGGCAACTGGTCGATCATCTGGCCATCACGCTGCAGCCGGCCATTGACACCGCCAGCAACGATGGTCACGAAGTGGACAAGGTCCTGATCTGGCGGCGTCACGCGGGGTCCAGCGCCTCCTCAGTGGTCCCCGTCGAAGGCCGCGACTACATTGTGAACGAGCTCCTGAAGGACTTTAGGGGCAAGAGAGTGGATCCCGTCTCCATGGACGCGGAGGCGCCTCTGTTCCTGATGTACACCAGCGGCACTACGGGAAAGCCCAAGGGCTGCCAGCACAGGACCGGCGGCTATCTGGCCTATGTTACCGGCACCTCCAAATACATTCAGGATATCCATCCGGAAGACGTTTACTGGTGCATGGCGGACATCGGTTGGATCACGGGCCACTCCTACATCGTGTACGGACCCCTGGCCCTGGCTGCCACCAGCGTCATCTACGAGGGCGTTCCCAATTATCCCGACGCGGGGCGCCCCTGGCGAATCGCCGAGCAATTGGGCGTCAACATCTTTCACACCTCACCGACCGCTATCCGCATGCTGCGGAAGACGGGCCCGGACGAGCCCAGGAAGTACAACTATCACTTCAAGCATATGACCACCGTGGGCGAGCCGATCGAGCCCACCGTTTGGCGCTGGTATTACGATGTCGTAGGCAAGGGTGAGGCGGTCATTGTGGATACCTGGTGGCAGACTGAAAACGGCGGTTTCCTCTGCAGCACCAAGCCCGCGCTGGATGCCATGAAGCCAGGCAGCGCCGGTCCTGGGGTGCCCGGTATCTACCCGGTCATTTACGACGAGATGGGTAAGGAGGTCACGGCCGCCTCCGGAGCAGCCGGAAACATCTGCATCCGCAATCCGTGGCCCGGGATCATGCAGACCATCTGGGGCGATCACGACCGATTCACCCGGCAGTACTACGAGAGGTACTGCAGGAATTCGGCCAGTAAGGATTGGCATGACTGGCCCTATTTTGCCAGCGACGGGGCCGTGCTGGCTCCCGACGGATACTTCCGGATTCTGGGCCGGATCGACGACGTAATCAATGTCGCCGGCCATCGCCTGGGAACTAAGGAACTGGAGTCGGCCTGCCTAACGGTTAACGAGGTGGCGGAAGCCGCAGTGGTGCCCGTCCTGGACGAGATCAAAGGCCGGTTACCGGAGATCTACATCTCCCTAAAGCCTGGGTTCCAGCCTAGCCGGGAGATAACGGCCAAAGTCGTGTCGGCGATTGAGCATCACATCGGCAAGATTGCGCGGCCGAAAAATGTGTACATCGTGCCGGACATGCCGAAAACCCGCTCCGGCAAACTCATGCGCCGTGTCTTGTCCTCGATCTCGAACCACAAGGATACCGGCGACATTACCACCCTTGCCAATCCCGGTATCGTGATGCAGATTCGGGAGCAGGTTCAAGGCAAACAGCCGGAGTAGGCATCGTCGAGTCATGCAGGGCGGGCGTCGACATTCGGTGAGCAGAACAATGGAGGGCGGGCTTCAGCCCGCGCGGGGCTTTAGTAGCCCCGCTCTTCGGCCCACGGCTTCTGCCGCTATGGCTGAACGCCGGCCGGCTGGTGTATCCGGTCGACGCGGATTTTCCTCTCGCGCTTGCGGATCTGCGCGATGTCGTATGAGGCTTGCATCCGCATGAGCGTGTCCATCTTCACGCCGAATGCCTTTTCGATACGGAGTGCCATCTCTCCGGACAAGCCAGCCTTCCCGTTCAATAAGCTGGATAGTGCTGGCCGGGAAACGTGAAGCGCGGCGGCTGCCGCCGTCACGGACAAGCCTGCGGGGTCAATGATCTCGGTCCGGATAAAGTCTCCGGGGTGGGGAGGGTTCTTCATCGGCATGGCTTTTGCTCGTACTGTGCTCTGCTAGCGATAGTCTTCCAAATCCACGTCGCAGATTTCGCGCTCCGTGGTTTCGATGCGGAACGTCAGACGGCGGTTGCGACGGTCGCCGGTGAGCGTATGCGGCTTCCAAGCCTTGAGCGCCCGCAACTCCTCTGGGTCTTCCATGTCGTCCAGGTAGGCCAACATCTTCCGCAGCTTGCCGACGGCATCCGGCGGCACGCCTCTAGCGCTGTCTTCCTCGTATATAGCAACTTGACGCCCTTATGGGCGAAGTTGTCTTCACCGAAGACCGTAGTCTGTAGCTTAACACTTGTCGGGGGTAGACTGTGGGCGGAATGCACCGGGCGCGGTGCTGGAGCACGTGGGGATGTGCGGGCCGGCGAGGTAGACGCAAAACGTCTGCTCCGGCGAGCCGCCGTGGGCTTCAGCCCAGGGTCCCACGGTCATCCGAAGATGGCGAGCTGAAGCTCGCCACAGCACGCTGAAGCGTGCGCCACGACGAGAAGCCACGGCGCACCACGTTTTGGCCGATTCTGTTACGATGTACTTCGCACCACAAGGAGCAAATCGGATGGGTTACGTTACAAGAGTTACGGTCGGACTGGCCTTCGCCGCACTGCTTTCGGCGCAGACCGCCGAGGAACTGGTGAGCAAGAACCTGCAGGCCCGCGGCGGCGTGGAGAAGCTCAAGGCGCTGCACTCGCTGCGGATGACCGGCAAAATGCAGAATGGCGGGTTCTCGATACAGGTCGGCCTCGACAGCATGGCGCCCAATCTGGTCCGGCAGACGTTCACCATCATGGGCATGACCGGGATGTCGGCCTATGACGGCACGACCGGCTGGCGTATCATGCCGTTCGCGGGCCGCAAAGATCCGGAGATGCTCGGGGAAGACGACCTGCGGCCCCTGCAGGACGAAGCCGATTTCTACGGCCACCTGCTGGACTACAAGGACAAGGGCAATACCGTCGAGTACCTGGGCCATGATACCGTGGACGGCGACGATGTCTACCGCCTGAAGGTGACGCTCAAGAACGGCGACATCGTTTACTATTACCTGGATCCCGAAACGTTCCTCGAGGTCCGCACGGAGACTCAGCAATTCATCCATGGCTCCGTGCGGGAATCGTTCTCCGAAATGGGCTCTTACAAACTGGTCAACGGCGTCTATTTCCCGTTCGCGATGGAGGCCGGCAGTCCGCGCAACCCGGGCGAGACCAGCAAGATCACTATTGACAAAATCGAGGCCAATGTCTCGATCGACCCCGCCGAATTCAAGATGCCGGCGGTCCCATCTGCTTCGTCCGGGCAGGCAAAGCCCGGCAATCCAAAGCCGCCGATCCACCAGCAAGCGGCCTCCGAGAGGGAGTTTTGACCATGACTGTTCATTCGCGAGTGTGGTATCTGCCGCTCCTGCTGGGCCCCGCGCTGCTTGCGCAAGCGCCCGTAAGATACGATTCGGGCACCATATCGGGCCTGCCCGCGCGCAACATTGGCTCGGCGGAAATGAGCGGCCGTATCGCCGCGGTCACTGCCGTCAACGATAGCGGGCAGCTCACCGTCTTCGCCGCGGCGGCCAGCGGCGGTGTTTGGAAGTCGATCAACGGCGGAACCACATTCAAGTCCGTGTTCGATCTTCCCGACGTGCAGTCCATCGGCGCGGTCTCGATCGATCCCTCCAACTCGAAGATCGTATGGGTGGGCACTGGCGAAAGCTGGGTGCGCAACAGCGTGTCGATCGGCGACGGCGTCTACAAATCCGTCGACGGCGGCGAGAACTGGAAGAATACCGGCCTCAAGGATTCCGAACATATCGCCAGGATTCTGATCGATCCCAAGGACGGCAACATCGTGTATGCCTGCGCTACCGGTCACCTGTGGGACGACAACGACGAGCGCGGCGTTTATAAGACCAGCGATGGCGGCCAGACCTGGCGGAAAGTGCTTGCCGGCGCCAATGGCTCGACCGGATGCGGCATGCTGTCGATGGCCGCGCAGGATCCCAAGACCATCTACGCCTCGCTGTGGGATTTCCGGCGGCAGGCCTGGACCTTCCGCTCGGGCGGCCCCGGCAGCGGCCTGTTCAAGTCCACAGACGGCGGCGAGCACTGGACCGAACTGACGCCCGCCAATGCCAAAGGCCTGCCCGACAAGCCTTACGGCCGCATCGCGCTGGCGGTGGCTCCCTCCAAGCCGCAGGTGGTCTACGCGACCATCGAATCGAAGAGCAGCGCGCTCTACCGCTCGTCCGACGGCGGCCAGAACTGGACGCGCCTGGACGCCAGCCAATACCAGGTGTGGCGTCCGTTCTACTTCTCCAATCTCATCGTCGATCCCAAGGACGAGAACAAAGTGTTCAAGGTCGATGGTCCCCTATTGCTGAGCGTGAATGGCGGGCGCAGCTTCAGCGCTGTCGCCAACGCGCACGGCGATTTTCACGATATCTGGATCGACCCGGGAAATCCCAACATGATGTTCACCGGCGACGATGGCGGCCTGTGGCGCAGCCAGGACGGCGGCAGGCGCTGGGAACATCTGATGAACCTGCCGGTCTCGCAGTTTTATCACGTCAGCGCGGACAACCATGAGCCGTATCGCGTGTACGGCGGTTTGCAGGACAACAGTTGCTTTGTGGGCGATTCGTCGTATCCCGGCGGCGTGAGCAATGCGCGCTGGGAGAATATGTGCGGCGGCGACGGCTTCTGGATGTGGGAGGATCCCACCGACGCTGGTTATATCTACGTCGAAACGCAGGGCGGGGAAGTCCAGCGGGTCAACCGTGTTACGCACGAAACGCGCTCCATCAAGCCTTATGCGCGCTACGGCGAGAAGAAGCTGCGCTTTAACTGGAACGCGCCGCTGGTGCTTAGTCCGAATGAAAAGGGCACGATCTACATTGGCGCGCAGTTCGTGTTCCGTTCGCGCGACCAGGGCCAGTCCTGGGAGCGTATCTCGCCCGACCTGACCACCAACGATCCGGAAAAGCAGAAGCAGGAAGAATCCGGCGGCGTCACGGTCGACAACTCCGTGGCGGAGATGCACACTACGGTATATTCGATTTCCGAATCGCCTAAGAACGGCCAGATCGTCTGGGCCGGAACCGATGACGGCAATGTCCAGATCACGCGGGATGGCGGCCAGCATTGGACCAACGTGGTCGCGAAAGTGCCAGGCGTCGGCAAAGCGCCATGGGTGTCTTGGGTGGAAGCCAGCCGCTTCGCCGAGGGAACGGCTTACGCCACGTTCGACCGCCACATGTACGGCGATATGAAGCCGCACCTGTTCAAGACTACGGACTACGGCCAAAGCTGGACACCACTGCCCGTCGAAGAGAACGGCATTCGCGGCTATGCGCACGTCATCAAGGAAGACAACGTCAATCCTAACCTCCTCTTTCTGGGAACCGAGTTTGGACTGTGGGTCAGCGTCGATGGCGGCCAGCGCTGGGCGCAATACAAGGGATCGAACTTCCCGGCGGTGGCGGTGCGGGACATCGTAATTCATCCGCGCACCTCGGACCTGATTCTGGCGACGCATGGCCGGGGCATCTGGATCGTCGACGACATCTCCCCGCTGCGCGCGCTCACAACGGACCTGATGTCCGAATACGCCGCGTTTCTTCCGATTCCGCCGGCCGTGCAGTGGATGGAGACGTCCGGCGGCTGGGTGGAGGGCGATGCGACATTCGTAGGCCCCAACCGTCCGAACGACGCGGCGATCCCCTATTACCAGCGAAGCCGCCACATGTATGGCGACATGAAGATCGAGGTTTTCGATCGGCAAGGGAAGCTGGTGGACACACTGCCCACGAGCGGCCATAGGGGCATTAACCGTTCGTCCTGGTCCATGCACATGAAGCCGCCGAAAGTCCCGCCGGCGGCGACTGCCGCTTTTGGCGCTGTCGAAGGACCGCGCATCCTGCCGGGCGTCTACACGGTGAAGATGACCAAGGGCGACAAGGTTTACCGAGCGCAGCTCAACGTGGTGCTGGACCCGCGGGCCAAGTTCACGATCGAGGACCGCAAGGCGCAGTTCGAGCTGGTGACCAGGCTGGGCGGCTTGCTGGATCACATGAGCTGGGCGGTGGATGCCATCATCGGCGTGCGCGACAGCGCCCAAAAGAGCGCCGCCAAATTGCCCGAAGCCGACCCGCTGCGAGCCAGGCTGGTGGCGCTGTCGGAATCCGCCGATAAGATCCGCTCCAAGATTGTCGCCACCAAGGAAGGCGGGATGATCACCGGCGAAGAGCGGCTGCGCGAGTTTCTGGCGGGATCGTCGGAGAGTGCGGGTTTATATGGCGACGTGAACTCCTACGAAGGCCGGCCCACGGATTCGCAAGTGGCGCGGGCGGACGTGCTGGGTCATGAACTCGAGGATGTGATCCGCGAGTTCACCGATCTTGCGAACCAGCAATTGCCCGATCTCAATCGGGGCTTGCAGGCGAAGAAGCTGGCGCCCATCGCGATGCTCTCGGAAGAAGACTGGCGCAAGTCTCACGAGTGACATGTTTCGTGGCGCAAGCTTTAGCTTGCAGGCGCGGACTTCAGTCCGCGCTGGCGAGCGAAGCTCGCCCACGGCGAACTGAAGTTCGCCGCTGCACGCTGAAGCGTGCGCCACTGGTTAGAGCCCCGCTCCGGAGGGCGCCGCGGCTGAACTCCGCTCGCGATCCTTTTCGCGAACGGAGCGCAGTTGCGCTTCGTCGAAACGAAAAAAGCCGGATGCCAACTCGTTCCCCGTATAAGAGGCTTTGGCGATGCCGGTGGATGCGTGCTTTGTGGTGTGGGCCAGGAAGTGATACAGCTCATGAGCGAGCACGCGGGCCATGGCGCGGCCGAGGAGGTGTGCGCGTTCGGGCGGGCACGCGGCGGCCAAGGGTAAAGCCATAAGTTCCCGAATTTTATCGCAATCCACATCGGCGAACGGCAGTATCTGGCCGTCCGCGATATGGATCGAACCCAGCGTGCGGGCCGACCGGTCCCAGTGAACCAGCGTATCTACCTGGCACACGCCCTTGAAACTGACTACCACTATTTCGGCCACGACGTCGTGGCCGCTGACATGCTCCAAGGAGCGCCAATCGAAGCGCAGGTTGAATGGAAGCATGATGGCATCGAGTTCAGTCTTCATGTACCCGATGGATTGGGTTGAGGGAGGGTGAGCGAACCGGGTGTAGATCGTCAGCGCGCCAGCCGGTTCATCGATTTGGCCGCGGAGCGCAATCGCTGAAGACATCAGCAGGACAAACGCCATCGAGAACTTCATCGCGTCCTACTGAATAGAGGATATCAGGATCTGAAACTCTCAGCAAGGGTTGCGGGACGCAGACGCGCGCGAGCTAACTAAAGTTTGCCCCGCCAAGGCGCGCACTTCCGTTTCGGTCAGATGCCGCCATTTCCCGATCTGCAGATCGCCGATGCGCACCGGGCCAATGGCCACGCGCACCAGTTCGATCACCTTGCTGCCGATGGCTTCCACCATGCGGCGCACCTGCCGGTTGCGGCCTTCCCGGATGGCGATCTCGATGTGCGTATATTTGCCGGAATCGCGCAAGCGCGCCACCACCGCCGGGCGTGTGGGACCATCGCTCAACTCCACTCCGTTGCGCAGACGCGCGATCTGCTCGTCGGTCAACCGGCCGGCGCACTTGGCCTGGTATGTCTTCGGAACCTTGTATTCGGGGTTGGTCAGACGCTCGGCAAACTCCGTGTCGTTCGTCATGATGAGCAGACCGGTGGTGTCCAGGTCCAGACGGCCGACGGGAACCACCCACACACCCGCGTCCCGTACCAGGTCGTAAACGGTGGGCCTGCCTTGCGGATCGGTATAAGTCGTGATGTAGCGCTTGGGCTTGTAAAGCAGCAGGTAGACTTTCCGGGCGCCGCGGACAGGCCGTCCATCCAACGTGACGCGGTCGCGCTCGAGGTCCACCCAGCGATCGGGCGTCTGGACCACTGTGCCGTTCACGCGCACGCGGCCCGCGCCGATCCAGCTTCGCGCTTCCGTGCGCGAACCCAGGCCGGCTTTGGACAGTACTCTCTCCAGCGTCTTCAGCGGGCGCTGCGGGGGCATCTTGCTATATTAAAACAAGGTCCTCCGAATGTCGGGAACTCTTCTCGTAAGGGGGGCGCGGCAACTGATTACCTTGCGCGGCTCCGCGGAGCCCAGACGCGGCCCTGCACTCAAAGAGCTTGGCATCATCCGCGATGGCGCGCTGCTCATCGAGGACGGGCGCATCGTCGAAGTGGGTCTCAGCAGGCGCGTGGAGAATCTCGCGCTGGTGCGCAGGTCCCAGGAGCTCGATGTCACCGGGCATGTGGTGATGCCCGGTTTTGTGGACTGCCACGCCCACCTTGTCCGGGGCGTTGTGTGGCTGGACGATCGCGAGACGCGCATCGCCGGCACTGCCGAGCAGCCTGCACGCGGGCCTGAATTCAGTATCCAAGGGCTGCGGAACGCTTCCGCCAAGCGCTTGGAATCGCGCGCGCGCCAATTCGTCAACGCCATGGCCCGGCATGGGACGACGCGTTTGGAGGCCAAGTCGGGCCACGGCCTTGACGCGAGAGGCGAATTGAAGATCTTGCGGGTGCAGGCCAACCTGAATCGCGCGCCGCTGGATATCTCGTCGACGTTCCTCACCCCGCGGTCCATTCCCGCGGCGCATGCGGGCGACCCCGCCGGCTACCTCGCATGGATGTGCGCCGAGCTGCTGCCCGCGATCCGCCGCAGGACGTTAGCCCGTTTCGCCGGTCTCCGTTGCGGCCAGGGGGTCTTCAATATGGAAGAGAGCCGCCGCTACCTGGAGACGGCGCGCGGCCTCGGATTTCAACTCAAGATCCACGCCAGCCAATGCCCCCCGGCCGATGCGGTGCGCCTGGCTGTGGAAGCGGGAGCTGCCAGCGTCGAGCACCTGCACGATGCCGGCGCGGCGGACGTGGACTTGCTCGCACACTCGAACACCATGGCTGTCTTACTGCCCGGCGACACCTTTCATGGCAACGAGCCGCGCTCACCCGCGCGGCAACTCATTGACGGAGGCGCGGCCGTGGCTCTTGGCTCGAACTTCAATCCGGGCACCGGCTCGACTTACAGCATGGCGGCCATCGTCGCGCTGGCGTGCGCGCACCTGGGCATGAGTCCCGCGGAAGCTATCTGTGCGGCGACATTCAATGCGGCCTGCGCCATCGGATCGGGGCCTGGGGCCGGCTCGCTTGAAGTGGGCAAACCCGCCGATCTGATCGTGCTGAACGCATCGGATTACCGCGAGATTCCGTATCATTTCGGAGTCAACCTGGTGAACCGGACCGTGAAGCATGGTGTGACGATTTACCAGGAAGGGAAGGTGGCCGGGCGGTAACCGGCGCCGGGCATGCGACCGCGCCGCTCGCCTCAGCGCGTTTCCACCTGCTCCGATGAAATCTGCCAGGCGCCTTCAGTCCGCACCAGAGTCATGCGCTCCTCTTCCTCGCCGGCGGGCCGGCGGCGTCCGGAGAACCGCCAATGCTTGCGGAACGTAGCGATCGCGCGGCTGTCGCTCACGGGTGTGATGCCGAGGCCGGTGATGCGATAGACGTCCAGACGGCCATAGCGCGCCATGCTCTGGCGCACGGCAGCGCGCGTCACATCGTGCCGCTTGAAATAGGTGCTCACCACCGGCGCATAACATTGCGCGGCGGCCGCGACGTCACCGCGCTCGAGCGCGCCTGCCCAGCGATCCAGGAGTTGGTGAATCCCCGCGGTATCCGGCTCGGGCGGGGCTGGCGTGCCCTCCACTACCGGCCGCGCGGCGGGCGGCGCGGCGGTTGTCGCCGCGATCCGTTCCACGCCGGTTTCCGGATGCCACCACAGATAGCCAAGCGCGCCACCCACCAGGCCGAGCAGCGTTGCCGCGGTGTACCAGGGCCATCGCCTGCTGGCGGGGCGCTCAGCTTCTGGTTCCAGGCGGGGACGCGGCGGCGGCCACACTATCACCGGCGGGGCCGGAGCCGGCGGCGGGTCCATGGCGGGCGGCGGGGCCGGGCGCCCACAGCGGCGCATGAAAAAATCCGCCTCGCTGGTTTCCATCAAACTGGGCCTGACCAACAACGCCAGGTCCTCGGCCGCGGCAAAATGCGCCCGCATGAGGTCTTCGTCTTCCTGACTGAGCCCGAACACCGGCAGCGTATGGCTACGATAGAAGCCCAGCACCGACAGGCCCGGCTGCGCGCCGCCGCGAAACCACTCCAAGGTCTCTTGCAGCAGCTCGCGGTCGGTGTCCGAGAGGCGGTAAGAAGGCCCGAAGCGATGTTCCGAAGGGACCGGTTCGAAGTCTTCCACCACGATGCGATCTTCCTCGCGCCGGCCGAGCAGAATTCCGCCAGTCTCCGCGCCGCGGTGTGGCGCGGCGGCGAAAGCTTCGCTGACTTCCCGGTGGATGCCATCCATCGCGCGCCGGCGGATAACGATCGGCGGCAAGTCCGGCGCACACCAAGTCACATATTCGAGTTGCATTTCCTGGCTGGAAGATAGTCCGGGCATGCGTTTTAGAGCTACCTATTCAGACGGCGGGGCGCCGGGGCGCGTTGCGAAAACTACTAAAAGGCACAGACAGGCCAATGGAGGGCGGGCTTCAGCCCGCGCGGGGCTTGAGCCCCGCTCTCCGGCGAGCGAAGCTCGCCCTAGACAGGCCAGGAGGCCTGTCCTACTTCAGCCGCCGCAGCAACTCCGCTCCCATCGCGATGTCGCGCCGCCGCCGTACGGGGTCACTGGCCTCGCGCTCGATGGTAAGCGGGCCTTTGTAACCTATCTCCTTCAACTTAGTAATGAACCGTTCCATTCCCACCGAACCCTGGCCCAGCGGCTGTTCGTGGCCCAGCGCGCCGCGGATAGCCTGGGGCGGCCAGTCGCCATCCTTGCAGTGTACCGTAACGACGTACGGCGCGAGGATGTCGAGCGCGGCAATCGGGTCGCCGGTCCCGTAGAGGATCATGTTGGCCGGGTCGAAGTTGATGCGGAGATTGGCGCGATCCGCAGCCAGCAGGAATTCGAGCAGCGTGTGCGCCGATTCCTGACCGGTTTCGAGCGCGAACGTCTGGCCGTATCGGGCAGCATGATCGCACACGCGGCGCACCATTTCGCGCACGGCTGCGTAGTCCTCCGATGAGCGGTCTTCCGGGACGAAGCCAATGTGCGTAGCGATACACGGCACGCCGATTTCGGCGGCGAAATCGCTGACGGCCAATGTGCGCCGCTCGCGCTCGGCGCGCGTGGCCGGCGGCACGAAGCCCACGGTGCGCTGGACTGTGGGGATGTCCGCGTAGCTCTCGCCCACATAGGCGGCGAACACCGTAACCACCGCGAAGTTTTCTTCGGCCAGCGCCTGCCCCCAACGCGCGGCCGCGCCTTCCAGCGGCATGTCTCCGGGAATGCCCATCTGGCCGCAGCGCACGCCCCACGATTTCAGCTCGCGTATGGTTTCATACGGATCGCGCCCGGCCCAAAACATGACGCCGACTTCCATGTCGCTCAGAGGTTGCATGCGATCTTTTCTCCGTTTCTGTTGCGGGATTCCAGCATGAGACGCGCCAACTTCACCGCCGCGGCGGATTCTTCGGGCGGGCACGCCAGCGGTTTTTCACCGCGCGTGGCGCATTCCAGGAAGTATTCGAGCTCGGCGCGGTAGCCATCCGTGGCGGGCACGTCGAGAGCGTGTTGACAGCCGTCGACGCCGTATTCGGCCAGGGGCGTGGCGGCGGAATCGAACTCCAGGGTGCCGTTGTCGGCCACGATGGTGAACTCCATCGAAAAAGGATAAGCCGCGGGGTGATGCCAGCCGCCGGAAATGGCCACCGCGCCTATCGACGGATACCAGAATTGCGCCAATATCCAATCCACGCCGTGCGGCAGATCCTCGTATCCGGAGGCCGTTACGGCTTCCGGCATGCCGAACACATGCAGGCAGAAATCGATGTCGTGGATCAGCAGGTCGAACACCCCGCCGCCGCTTTGCGCGGGGTCGGTGAGCCAGGCGCTCCAGGCGGGCGCGGCGCACCGCCGGCGAAAAATGGCCGCGCGCACCGCACCCAGCCGCCCGGAGCGGAGGATATCGGCGGCGGTGCGATACGGCGGAATGAAGCGCACTACCTGCGCGGCCATCAGCACGCGGCCGTGACGATCGGCGGCGGCGATCATCCGATCGGCCGCAGCGCCATCGAGCGCCATGGGCTTTTCGACCAGCACATGTTTGCCCGCACCCAGCGCCAGCACCGCGATGCGCTCGTGCAGATGCGTGGGCAGGCAGATGTCGACGGCTTCGACCGCGGGGTCCAGCACGGCCTCTTCGGCGCTGGTGTACTTGGCGACCGACGAGAAGTCCAGCTTCCCGCTCTGGCCGCCCTGCTTGGTAAGGTTGCCCTGGATGCCGGTCAAGTCGCCTGCGAGGCGGCGCGGGTCGAGGCTCGCCACCGCGGCCAGTTCCGCGCCCGGGATTTGCCGCCATGCATTCACGTGCGTGCTGCCCATGAAGCCCAATCCCAGAACTGCGATCTTCATGATGGCTTCCGCGCTGACACCGTCGAAAACACGCTGGAGGGCGGGCAATCATGCCCGCAGCCGCCTTTCAGGCGGCCAACGCCGGCTAAAAGCCGGCTGCGGCCGAGATTGGCCGCCCTCCACAACTGGGTTTTCATCATCTTTGGTGGCCCGTAGGGCCATGACGACAGGCTCCCAGCCGGGGTGCCCTCTGAGCCGGGACTCCCAGTCCCGCCCGGACACTGCCACGAGCCCTGCAAATGCGGAACTGAGAGCTCCGCGCGGACCGATAGACCGCTCATCGATCCGTCACCGTATTCTGCGAGACTCGATAACATCTTCAACGGCGGAGTAAATCCTTCGCCGGCGAATACCGCCGCGTGCTTCGCGGTCACCCGGAACTCTGAAATCCCCGCCATGCCGGCCACTATCCTCTGGGAGCGTACGTTTTCGAGTACTTGTTGCGGCTGTTATTCACCGTAAAGCTGCCATCGGGATGCACGGTTACGTGGATCCAATTCCCCTGGTCTCCCACCTCATCCGTGTTGGCGATGAAGGTGTCCGGCGCGTTGTTGTCCTTGCCGCCGGCGATGGCAAAGTGCAACTGCCAGATGTCCTCCAGGCCGGGTGAGCTATGGATGGTTTGCCAGGCGGCCGCCGAACCGCCTTTGCGCGCGCCGTTGTCCATGATGGCCACCCGCGCATGAATCGCATGCACGAAGGCGGGCGACCCGGACATATCCATGCCGTGGTGCGAGACGATGTAGAGATCGACCGTGCCGATTTTATTGTTGGGGCAGACCAGCTCGTGCTCCTTGTTCCAGGTAAGGTCGCCCAGGTCGAGGGCGCGGAAGTTTCCGAATGTGATCAATGTGCCTACCGAGCGCGCATTTTCAGTCGCGTCGGGGGCCCGCAGTTTGTCCTCCGCGCACAGCGGGTTGGCTTGCCCGGCGCCGGGCAGGGGGTTTTCGATCTCATCGCCATCGGCGGTCAGCACCTTCACGTCGAGACCCTTGACCGGGATGGTGTCGCCGGGCTTGGCCAGGATGTGGTTGCCTTTCGCGCGGTATTCCAGGTAGGCGGCATAAAGCTCCTTGGCGCGCTGGTCGTGCTCGACGCTCTCGCCATGGTCGATGAAGTTGCGGATGGGCAGCTTGGCGGCAAGTTGCGGCACGCCGCCGACATGGTCCTCGTGAAAATGCGTGATCAGGAGGTAGTCGATAGCCTTCACGCCGGCGTGCTTGGCGGCTGCGGCGATGCGGTTGGCGTCCCGGCTGTTGTGGCCGGACCAGCCGGTGTCGACGAGCATGGATTGGCCGGAGGGCGCCACGAACAACGTGGCTTGGCCGCCTTCGACGTCGATGAAGTAGATTTCGAGATTCTTGGCGGCGGGGAGCACGGCGGCGCCCGCGACGGCCAACAGGAGGAGTGGGATTACGCGCATGTGTAGATTTTAGCGCGAGTAGGACAGGCCTCCTGGCCTGTCATCTTGGCTGTGGCACCTCGGAACGATCTGGCCGCGGGCGGAACTGACGACCTCGATTGCCCGCTCGGTATCGATTCCCGCACTCCCGAGCGGCCCACGCCTTGACGGCAGTCGACCGCAACGTTGTCCCCTTTCTCCAATGCGTCTGAAATGGCGGCAATGAGCGAGACAGCCGCAGCCGCGGAAGCTGGCACTCCACGGTCCGGGATCGGGAATGACATGAAGCGGATGCCATTTGCTCCCGCGGCTTTAGCCTCATCAACCAGGTCTAGCTGGGCGGCTTCATCCGCTTCCAACAGAGACACGATGACGTCGATACCGGCCCGCCGCCAGCCGCTTGCCTCGTCCTCAAGCCAGTCCCCTCCCCTGGGCCGGGCAGCGACAGCCAGCCGCCCGCGACATGGGCCGGGTATCCAGAAGAGGTCGGGCTTCATGATTCCTTTTCCATCTCGCGCGAAAGCTGATGGATGTCCACGCGGCGTTCGAGGAGAATGGATATCCCACCAACCCTGCAAAAATCCGCTTACTCGCTGTACCGGAGGCATCGGACGGGATTGAGGAATCGGTTCCGTATTTCCGCCTTAAGATGTTGAACTATAATGATGTGACGGACCTCAGCAAAAGTTAAAGCTCAGCATTAAGGGCATAAGCCATTGAAACCGCAGATTTTCTGTTGCCTTTATGACGGCTTATGCGTCATAGTGAATGGTGATATGTATGAGCGACGCGTCACCGTTCAGAACTGTTGATGCTTGGCGAGTGGCCCTGGGCCTGCTGCCGGTGCCCCTTCGTGACACTGTTGAAAAGCAAGACCAGTACGTTCTCATGAACGGTTCCACCGGAAATTTCTGCCTGGATTTCGCCGGCACGAGCGATTCGAATACACAACGGGCCACTGCTTGGTCCTGCGATGTGGGGCATTACATCACATGCGCCGGGGAATCCGTCCTGGTTACGCCGTGGGGAAGGGACGCAGCCGAAGAGAAGTACTCCTGCCGAAGTGTGGTTGCACAGATTCATGAGTTTCACCGCCACCTTGAGAAAACTGCTCCGGACCGCTCGCGGAGCATTATCGCTCACGTCCTCAGAGTGTTCCGCCGGATCAGGTCCTTAGAAGCTAACGGCCATCGTTCGCTTAAGGTACTGTTACATCTTCTCGCTGCCGCTGCTTCTGGACAGGATCGCATTAGCGAGGCAGACTTGGAACTCTGGGGCCTCGCGTCAGACACCGTTGAGATCTCAAGCGGAATTACTGACGCTACATGGCGCCCGTTGTATCGTGACCTTGTAGGACTCGGACGTTACGATATCCTGCGTCCAGACTTCCAACTTCTCCTCCGTCACGCATCGGGAGCCGTTTTTCAAGATGCCCATCTTGAGGCTGAGATATCCCCAAACCTTTGGCTTGAAGGCTTAGAGGAGGCGGCCCTGGTGAACGCAAAAGCGGTGCCTAGTGAGGCGGGGATATATTTTACACCGCCCGCGCTAGCGCGCACGCTTGCGGAAGAGGTCACCAGAAGCACTAATAGCGTCAATGACGGTCCCCTATTTCTCTTCGATCCTGCATGTGGATCAGGTGAACTCCTGAAGGAATGTCTGCGCCAGCTGAAAATCGGTCGGTATACTGGCACTGTCCATCTAGTCGGCTGGGACAAATCGCCGGCTGCCGTTGATATGGCGCGATTTGTCTTGGCCTGGGAACAGCGTGCGTGGGGTGCTAGGCAAGTTGAAGTTGAGATTGGGCAGCGCGATTCCGTGACCGCGGCGAGATGGCCAGACGGCGTTGACATTCTTGTAATGAACCCACCATTCAAATCGTGGCAGCTGATGGCCCCGGAGGAACAATCCGTAGTTGGCCAAATCCTCGGGTCCTCCAGCAAGCCTAATCTAGCGTTTGCCTTTGCCCATCGCGCCCTCACCGCGTTGAGCGAGCGCGGCTCACTCGCCATGATTGCTCCGACCTCACTGCTCGAGGGCGATTCTGGAAAAGATACGCGCGAAGCCATGGCCGCTGCCCTAAACCCACAACTCGTCGCACGGTTGGGCGACCAAAGTATTTTCTCGCGTGCCCTTGTGGATGCAGGTATGTATGTCGGAAGACGGAAGCCCGCTCCAGTCGAAACAGCGGCGGTTCTCTGGGCCGACTCACGACACAGTTCGCTCAATCATGCACTGCGTGCCCTGCGGAGGTGGCGCGGCGCTGAAGCTGAGCCAATTAACGGCGAAGGATTCTCAGTATATAAACGCAAAGATATAGCAGTTACCGGCGACCCGTGGATGGCCCGTGGGTATAGAGCATGGTCTTACCATCAGCTTTTTCAGAACAGTAAGAAACTGGTACCGGCAAACAAGGTTTTTGACATCAGGCAGGGGATTAGGCTGGGGAGTGATGTCTTCATTGTGCGCAAGGAGTACGCTCAGGGACTGCGTAAGAGCGAACGACGATTCTTCCGCCCCGCCGTAATGAATCCTTCGCTCGTCGATGCAAGGCTAAATGATGCCTACTACGCGTTCTACCCCTACACTGCGGGCCTGCCGCCTATAACAACCGAATCCGAACTGGAAGAGTGTGTTCCACAGTACTTCAGAGACCACCTCCTTCCCTCCAAAGCAGCGCTCAAGAGTCGTAAGACTCTGAAGAGGCAAACAGAATTGAAGTGGTGGGATTTACTGTGGCCGCGAGCTTGGCAGAAGGAGCGTAACCCAAAGATTGTGTCCAAGTATTTCGGTGGTAGGCGTTCATTTGCCTTCGATGACAGCGGAGACTTCGTGGTTGTTGTTGGCAACGCATGGATACTCAGAGATAACGGCTTCGAACTAGAGGTCGCCAATGAGGAAGCCCACCAACTCACGGGATGGGAAACGTATCTCGCAATCTTGACATATCTAAGTAGTACTGTCGCATATGAGCTACTCGAATACGCATCGATCCCGGTGGCCGGTGGGCAGTTAGATTTATCAAATAAATACATTGGCGAATTACCAGTGCCGAATTTGGCAAGTCTCGGTTTAACCGAAATCGATGAGCTGACTACGATGGGTGCGCAAATATCAGACGGAAGCCTCGATCGCTGGAGCGATGTGGACGAATTGGTTTTGTCCATTCTGAGCAGGTGAAGGCATGGCGAAGCGCGTCAAAAAGCCTGTCAAGAAGTTTGTCAAATATAGCGAATCTTTAGTGCGCTCCTTGGAACAGAGTCTACAGTCCGCCTTTCGGCTACCTGCGTATATTGGGTTATCGAGAGGCCCAGGCAAGCCGGTACCGTTCTTCCTTGTGCAGTTTGCGAATGCTCCAGCAACAGCTCGACTGGATGGGGGAGCGGAGCAGAGGGTTGTAGAAGTTATTACCGTGGATGATGGGGCCAGCACGTTCTATTTGGGATTTGAGGCGGTGTTCAACGCGGACGCAATAGTAAAGTACTTCCTCCACAGTGCCAGCATTAGCATATTCCACAATATTGTTGGAGACGTTATGCCGCTGTTCCGAGCAGAATGGCATGAGGACGATGCCTCAAGTGCCACGTCGAACCACGCTCAACCGCATTGGCATTTTGTACAGCGTCCCGAGCGGATTGAACGTGTCGTGCGAAACGCGGGGCCCGCAGTCTCCGGCGAGTTGCCTGACTTTGTGCCCGAGCACAAAAGTGAATTGTTCTCCAGGTTAGCCGATTGCTCGAAGTTCCATTTTGCAATGACCACATTATGGCGAGACAGAAGCGCCACTCATAAAGTATTTGAAGACAATGAGTTCTTAGAATGGTTTGCCGGACTAACCAAATACATTGCGGGTCAGATTCAGTACGTCGTCGATAAGATGCCGGCGGCCGGGCCGTCCTTCACGCCGCAACGGGATTTACGACGATAAACAGGAACCGCGATCTGAACACTTGCGACCGCTGCGCTGAACGCGCCGAAGGAGAGCTCAGTACGTGCGCCTCTCTACGGCGCTGCAACCTCCACCGGCTCCGACAGCTTGCTCTCCTTCTTGTTGCTCTTGACTGCGCTGACGGCATAGCGGTAAGTCTTGCCCGATTCGATCTTGTGGTCGCTGTATGCGGGCAGCAACTGCGAGTCGGCCAGCAGCTCGAAAGCCGCGCTGCCGAGCGCGCGGTAGACGCGATATCCAATGACAGTCGGCTCGGTGTTGCGCTCCCACACCAGCTCGATGCTGGTCGTGGAGGGCACCGCCGTGAGGCCCGCGGGCGCGGCGGGTGGGAAAGTGTCCGCCGGTGTGATGACCGCTTCCGTCGAAAGGTCGCTTTGCGCTTCGCCTTCTCCTGCCTTGACCATGGACTGCACCAGGTAGCTGTACGGCTTGCCGAACTCGGCGGTCGCGTCGATGTATTCGGGCGTGGGGGACCGGCCCAGCGCCTGGTAGTCCTTCTCGTCAGGGCCGCGCCGCAGAACCGCGAAGGCGTTTCCCGCGCCATGCCACGTTAGCCGCACGCCCTGCGGCACGGCTTCGGCGCTCAAGTCGCGCGGCTGTTCCGGCGGGGTCACCACCGTCAGCTCCGCCGGGGCCGACCAGCCCGCGTCGCGGCCATTGGCGCCGATCACCTTGACCGCGATCGACACCTGCTTGCCGATCCACTCGGTGGCCGGGATCCGATATTCGGCGATGCCGTTCGCGGTGACTGCTCCGCCGACGGCTTTGGCGCCCGCGGCCCACGCCACGGCGTTGAACGGCCCGTTGGGTTTCGGTCCAATACGCAGATCCAGCCGCACGCTCTGTTTGAGGACCACACCTTCGGTGGTGTAGGCCGGCAAGGTGACGTGCGCAAAAATGTTCGACCCGCGCTCGACCGCCACCAGGTTTTCGCCGCGGCCGGGTATGTTCATCAGGGGAGGCAGCGGCTCCCCGATATACCCGCAGCCATACAAAAGCAGCATCGGCGCGGCGAAGCAAAGCGACGCGCGCAGACGCGAACCGACCGTCATGGTTTCAAGGCAATCGACTCAGGCTGGCTGCAATACGGCTGATTGCCGGTTCCCATGACGCAAATCGTCAGGTTGGAGGTTATGGGCTGCAGATCGGCCGGCACGGCTACGTTGACCTGCTGCAAGCCCAGGAGTCCGGGCGCCGCGCCGGCGTAGAGCGGCGCCAGGTTGCCGCGATTCTGAATCGTGACGCTGGCGACGGCGCCTGAGTCGGGCATGCCTGTGAGGAAGATTTGCAGAATCGTGCCCAACTGCGCGGGGTTGGCGGGGGAGTTCACGGTGTTGTCCTGATTCAGCACGCCGGGCGTGAAGATAGCGGGCGCGACGGCCGTCAGCGGAACGGTGAATGGGGCGCTGCTGACGCTGTCGGCGGTCACCACCATCTGCGCGGACGACTGGCCGCTCAGCGCCGCCGGGATCTGCAGGTTGATCTGCTGCGCGCCGGTGTAGAGCAATTTCGCCGGCATTCCATTGAACGCGACCGACACGTTCTGCCCCGCCAGGTTGCTTCCCCAAACGGTGGCCAACTCGCCAGGCGCCACGGGCCCGGGATGGAAATCGGCCGCGTCGGTAATGGCGCCGATTACGATGGCCGGCGCGGGCGCGGTCACGATGAAGGTGAGCGGAAAACTCTGGCTGCCCCCGATGGGTCCGGCATCGATCAGCACGGTGGCCTGGTAAGTGCCCGGCGCGAGCGCGCTGGGATCGACAAGCACTTGAGTCAGGGCAAAGTCGATCCCGAATGGCTGCGTGAACGACACCCAGTTCGCACCGTTCGTATAAGTGACGCTGGCCGACCAGTCGAGCTCGCCGCCTCTGGTATTGTTAATCGTGATGTTGCCCGCCACTACTTTTTTCCCTCCGGACACGGCCGTAGCTTTCAGAGGCGTGGCCGTTACCTGCAACAGCGGATAGTAAGAGGCGTTGCAATCGCCCACGGCAGCGCAATCCGATGGCGGCGTGACCGCCACGAAGCGCGGAATGGGCGCGGTGGTGGACGCGGAAGCCACCGTGGAGACGGGAGCCAGCGAGAGGCTGCCATTCGACGTGGACGGCGGACTATTGGGAGGGATGGCGAAGAAGTTCGGAATCTGCGCACTTTCGATGGCGGCCGGGTCGGCGTCCACCACTTCATATACGGCGTAGCCCGCGCCATTCGCGAGGGGCACGGGGTTCGCGCCATTCAGCACCAGCACTCCGGCGCCATTGGGGGCGGGAAGAGTGGCGAACGTGCCGCCCGTGCCGGTCGCATCCGAATTCAGGACGCGCACCAGCAGCAGCGTTTGGCTGCCGGGAGTGTACTGGCCGACCGCGGCGGGCGTCCCGAGATCGCCGCCCGCCGTGGGCGCAACGGCGTCCGATCCGGCCACCGCATCGGGAACATAAATGGCCGCGCCGGCAGGGACATTCGAATACGAGAGCAGGAAGCGCGTGCCAGTGTCGCTGGTGGGGTCCTTCGGCTGGAAAGACGCCGGGAAGCCTTCGGTGACGCGGGTAGTTTCGACGGCGGGCCCGGCGGCAAACAGGTTGCTCAAACTAAGGGTGGAGGGCGTGGGCGAGCCGGTGCAGGTGACGCCGGAATCCATGCTGGTTGCCAGCAGGCCCTGCTGCGCAGTAGCTACAGGGACCGGATTGTTCTGCAGCAGCAGCGAGCCGCCGAGATATGCCTGGATGGGCATCTGCTGCTGCAGGCCGAGTTGGTTCACGTTCGCGCGCACATCGTCAATCACCAGCGATAGAGCGCCGCTGGCGGGGAACGTAAATTGGAAGCCATTGAACGAGATGGTTTGGTTGGTGACCAGCCCGGCTACCCCCGAAGGCGCGCTCCCCGTGCCGGTGTCGATGCTCAGCGACGCGTCCGTGGAGTACCCGCCGGCGTTGACGCGGTTGGCGATCGAAACCGGGAGGGACACGCTCAGGCTGGCGGTAACGGCAGCGCCCGGAGCGCCGGAACATTGCAGGATGATATCGCCGACGCGCTCCGCCAGGCCTTCGGAGTGTACGATGGTGGGCGCGGCGGAGACGGCGCAGGTGGTGGGTTTTTGGGCGTACGCGCCGAGGGAGAAGGCAATGAAAACGACACAGCCGCAAGATCGATTCGTATGGGACTGCATGCAGTTATTGTACCGGAGACGCGGCGACGCGGAGACACGGGGACGCGGCGCGCCCACGAATCGTGATGAAAAACCTTGTACTACTATCCATCGATTTCTTCGCGCGCCGCGACGATTTCTGGTGTGGGGCAGGCACTCTGCCTGGATAGCGTCGGGATAAACCGGCGTGAAGTAGTGAATGAAAGAGTCATACAGGAGAAGGAATAGCGAACCATCCTGGCCCCAACCATGCGAGGGCGGCGGTA